>Ga0210017_1003563_pt1 | contig 13021 bp, 10 predicted proteins | sample CryGeyCG2014_020_FD_183966 | JGI IMG/M metagenome (GOLD analysis project Ga0210017, IMG submission 183966) | Groundwater microbial communities from aquifer - Crystal Geyser CG08_land_8/20/14_0.20 (SPAdes) (version 2) | ecosystem: Environmental > Aquatic > Deep subsurface > Groundwater | place... | reverse complement strand
TTGCCTAATACTGGAACTTAAATTTTGCCAAGTTTTTCCTCCATCAGTGCTTTTATAAAAACACTGATTTTCACTATCGTCGCCTGGTCGAAAACCTACATAAAAAGTTGTTCCATCGGTCCAAAATGCATCGATACATCCAGGCCGTAAATCTGATACTGTTTCAAACTCTTTAAAATCCTGGGTTTTGTAAATGCGACCCCCGCTATTAAAGTACCAAGTACCATCATTCCAATATAAATTAGTAGTTAGGATATTCATCTCCTTATTGACCTGAACGTCTGACCAATTTTTTCCTCCATCAAAGGACTGTTTTAAAACCCCGCCATAAAAACTTGTAACTACTAAATGGTCTGGATTTAAAGGATCAATAAGAAATCCCGTTAACGTTACAGGTATAGAATAAGGATAGTAATTAACAGGATAAGAAACATCGCTAACTTTCTGCCATCCACCATCTGCTTTAATTCCCATTCCTCCTTGTATTAGTAAAAACAATAATACAAGGCTAATCGCTACTGCAACAAACCTTTTCATTGCAATCTCCTCCTCGTGACTTTTTTATATAGAAACTTTTCTATTTTTAATGTGCTACTCAAAGTACTATTTTAATTTAAGCATAAAAAATAGCTTTGTCAATACTTTTCAGTTAAAAATGGTGAAAAAGGATTAAATATGATAGAATATTTTTAATCTACCTATGTTACTAGCCAAAAAATTAGATTTCAAGGTTTTACTTCTTGTTTTTATTATTCTAATTGGCGGGTCATTAAGATTCTATAATTTAAACTGGGACGAAGGTAATATGTATCACCCAGACGAAAGAGCTATTGCTTCTGCAGTTTCAAAATTAGAATTTCCCAATCAACTTGATCCAGATTTTTATGCCTATAATGGGTTCTCAATGTATTTGTATAAAGGAATCGGCTCCATTGTATCTCTCCGGGAAAGAGATTCTTCATTTGCTGCATTTCTTGCAAATATAATGACCGGGAAGAATATATCCCAAGAGAAACGAGATCTCTCTTGGGTCAAGGATTGGAACAAAATAAATCTTGTTGGAAGATTTGTTTCTGCATTTCTGGCAACAATCTCAATCTATTTAATGTATGTCTTGGGCGGAGAGCTCATTGGAAAATGGGCAGGAGTTCTTAGTGCTGCCCTTGCCGCATTGACAGTTGGATTTATTCAATATGCACATTTCGCTGTAACAGAAAGTTTGTTGGTCTTCTTTTTGCTGCTTATTACTTTTTTTTCTGTACGAATCTTCAAATACAATAGAAGAATTGATTGCGTTTTGTTGGGGATCACCTGCGGTCTGGCTATTGGAACAAAAACCTCTGCTCTATTATTCCTTGTTATTCCTTTGGAGATATTTGGAATAAAACTTTTTCATAAAGATACTTCAAAGATTAGACTTACAGCTCAGATAATGGTTTTTTTCATCTTGACAAGCCTATTCTTTTTTATTGCCTCTCCCTATTCAGTTATTAATTTTTCAGAATTCTATGAGCGCATGCAATACGAAAGAAGCATCCTTGTTACTGGCAGCCAAACAGTTCCTTATACTCTCCAATTTGACAACGCCGCCCCCTATCTCTTTTTCTACCAAAACCTTCATTGGTATACTGGCTTATTACTTCCTACTATAGGGTTCCTTAGTATTCTGATATGGCTCCTTTTTATTATAAAAAAACGTCAAGGAATTATGGCAACTCCTTTGCTTTTATTTGCCTTAATATATTTTGCCTATGTTGGCAGCTGGCAGGCAAAGTTCATCCGCTATATGCTCCCTCTTATTCCTGTCCTTATTCTGTCTACAAGCTGGTTAATGACTGTTTTATGGCAACAACAAAAAACAAAATTGTTTGGTAAAGTATTAACAGGTATCCTTTTGATTACCACTGCTGGTTGGGCTTTTGCTTTTATGTCAATCTATATCAATCCAAGTACCAGAATTGCAGCTTCGGAATGGACATACTCAAATATCCCAGAAAACAGCACCTTACTCCTCGAACACTGGGATGAAGGATTTCCCAATCCCTATTCAGGACATTATCCCTCTCAATACAAATACCTAGAAATGCAAAATTACAATCCAGATACAGATGAGAAAATACAAAAAACAGCTGAGAATCTTACCAATGGAGATTATCTCATTATTTCCAGTAGACGACTTTCGGACTCTATTGGCAGGGCAATCCAAAAATATCCCATCACCAGCCAATACTACAACAAACTCTTCCAAGAAAAATTAGGATATGAATTAGCACAGAAATTCTCTTCTTACCCTCGAATTGGCAGCCTCATTATAAATGACGATTCTTCCGAGGAAAGTTTCCAAACCTACGATCATCCCACCGTGTATATTTTCAAAAACACAAAGAAGTTAAGCCCACAAGAAATTACAAGAATACTTTATGAATAATTTTCTTTCTTTACTTCGCCCCTATCACTGGATTAAGAACCTATTAATTTTTGCCCCAATTTTTTTTGCTGGCCGCCTATTCGAATTTCCCACACTGATTTCTACCATTTACGCCTTTTTAGCTTTCTCTCTTACTGCCAGTAGCGGATATATTATCAATGATATTATTGACCGAGCAACAGATGCCCAGCATCTAAAAAAGAAAAATAGGGCAATCGCTTCAGGGGAAGTGTCTTCAAAGCAGGCTTTTCTTTTTTTCCTAGCTATTGCTCTAACAGATATCCTTTTTATTGCTTTCCTCATTCCTCAAATCTGGTATATTATTACAATTTATTTTCTACTTAACCTCCTTTATTCCTTTTGCCTTAAACATATTCCAATCTTTGATATTGGTACAGTTTCTAGTTTTTATGTTATGAGAGCGATGACCGGAGGAATAGCAACAGGAATTCCTATTTCAGAATGGCTCTTGGTCTGCACATTTTTCGCTTCCCTATTACTGGTCACCGGAAAAAGAAAAGCCAGTACCCATCTTCTCTACTCTCCCTCTCTCCTCCAATCTTTTTTACTTGTCTCTGCCTCTCTGACAGTTATGTCCTACAGTTTATACAGTATCCTTGCTGTAAGCTCTTCCATAGCAATATATTCCATAGTTTTTGTAGTGGTGGGGGTTTTTCGTTATCTTTTTCTCTGCGAAAGCAGTTCCGAGATTGAATATCCGGAGAAGATAATTTTGAGCGATAAAACGTTATCTTTAACCATATTTAGCTGGCTGATGTTTATGTATATAATTTTTTATTGTTATACATAAAAAACTTATGGAACAAAAAAAAATTCTTATTACCGGCGGGTCAGGTTTTTTGGGAATTAATCTTATCCGCCATCTTTTGCAAAAAGGATATAAAATTCGTTCTTTAGACAAAGAACCTTTTTCCTATCCGGAGATAAATCAGATTGAAAACGTGCAAGGAGATATAAGAGACGAGAAAATAGTGGAAAAATCTATGGAGGGAATAAATGCGGTGGTACACTGCGCCGCCGCCCTGCCCTTATACTTAAAAGAAGACATTTATTCTACCGATGTTGAGGGGACCAAAAATATTCTCAGTGCGGCAAAAAAAGAGGGAGTTGATAGGGTAATTCATATTTCTTCAACTGCGGTTTACGGGATTCCTGACCATCACCCAATTTACGAAACTGATTCTTTAAGCGGAGTAGGGCATTACGGAAAGGCAAAAATTATGGCGGAAGAGATTTGTTTGGATTTTCGCCAGAAAGGAATGTGTGTTCCTATATTGCGCCCCAAAACATTCGTTGGACCTGAACGCCTCGGAGTATTTGCCATTCTTTACGAATGGGCAAAAGATGGCAAAAATTTCCCAATTCTCGGCAATGGAAAAAACCACTATCAGCTTTTGGATGTTCGGGATCTTTGTGTAGTAATTGAATTGTGCGCAACAAAAGAAAAGACTCTTGTCAACGATACCTTCAACATTGGAGCAAAAGAGTTCTCTACAATAAAAGAAGACTTTCAGGCGGTACTGGACGAAGCTCGACACGGAAAACGGATCGTTTCTCTTCCTGCTTGGCCAGCCATTGCCATTCTAAAAGCACTAGAAGGATTAGGTCTTTCCCCGTTATATAAATGGGTTTACGAAACAGTTTCTAGAGACAGTTTTGTTTCAATTAAGAAAGCAGAAAAAGTACTGGGATTCCAACCAAAATATTCTAATAAAGAAGCTCTCATTGCTAACTATCACTGGTATTTAGATAATATCTCCTCATTTCAAGGTCAAACTGGAATATCTCACCGGGTCCCCTGGAAACAGGGAATACTGAAACTATGTAAAGTATTTTTTTAAACCTATGAGATTCTTTTTCCATGAATTAGATATTAAAGAAATTATGAATATGGTAGTAATTATAGATATTGACGCTACCCTTACTGACAATTCTAGTTTTAGCATTTCACCAGAAGTTTCAGAAAAAATAAGCCGGCTCTCAAAACATAATAGAGTTTTACTTCTCTCAAATAAAAAAAGTGGCCTGCGCAATAAACTATTAGCAGAAAAGTTGAAGGTAGAATGTATTGAAACAAAATATTGCAAACCAAACAAAAAAATCCTCCAAAATATAGATAATCTTCAGGAAAGACCAATCATAGTTATTGGAAATAAATTTCTAACTGACGGCTTTTTTACAAAATCCATTGGAGCAAAGTTTATCAAAATAAAAAGAATTACCTCGCCCCAAGAGAATATTGTTAATAGACTCACTTATCTAATTGATGACGTCTTGAGCAGAATTTTTATTTAAAACCATGTTAATTATTGGTTTACTCTATCTCTTTTTTATATATTTACTGGGAAGCACTTCTGTCCGCTTCTTTCTGAAAGGGCGCTCTCCCTTTATTCTTATCTTAAATTTCCTGACAAGCGTTTTGTTGAGCGCCTGGATCACATTTTTAGGAGCGTTGCTTTTTGCCAGGACAGACAATCCTTTGCTTTGGGGCAACATTATATTCTTTTTTATTGCCTCAGGAATTATAGGATTATCCTATCGCAAACATAGGCCCTCTTTTCCTAATGCCTCTTTACATTTTTCTCGTTTACTTCAAAAAATCAAAAGGCGCCCTTTCTTTTTTGCTTTTTGGATAGCACTTTTTCTCTTCTTTCTTTTTTTGATGTACCACTCCTTTAGCTACAATTCAACAGAGGGAGTCTTTCATATTGCCGTAAAATCTTGGAGTGATTTTGCTAGCCACATAGCAAATATTCGTTCGTTCTCTTTTGGACATAATCTCCCTCCAGAATCTCCCCTCTATACTGGAGAGTTTTTCCGCTATCACTTTCTGCTCTGGTTTTTTGTCGCTAATCTGGAATTTCTAGGGCTTCCCCTTAGTCATACCCTTAATATATTTACCAGCCTCAGCTTGCTGGCTTTAATGTTCAACATATTTTTCTTAACAAAAATACTGACTAAAAAAGAATCCGTAGCTATTCTGGCAGTAATTCTTTTTTTATTAAGCGGCTCTTTGGTATTTTGCAAGCTTATTGATTGGAGCAATCCAATGTTTGGTACTTGGCAAAATATTTCTCAGCATATCGCCTCGAACTCTTTTCTTTTTTCAGGATTGCCTTTTAGGGGAGAGGAGTGGGGATTATACTCCTTAAATATTTTTACAAACCAGAGACACTTTCCTTTTTCGTTGGCAATCTTTTCTAGTCTGCTGATTCTGTTTTTTATCGATGCAGACGATCAATCGCCAAAACTAAGCAAGAGGAAATATCTCTATGCGGGAATTATGGTCGGATTGATGCCTTTAATATGCGGAATGACTTTCTTAAGTTTGGCTATTTTTTTTTCTCTGTTTTTTTTATTCTCAAAAAGAAAAAAAGAGCTGTTTTTAACCGGTATCATTGCCCTCGCGCTTTCTGTTCCTCAGCTGTATTTTATGAGAGATCCTTCTGGTAATTATCCGGCGTTTCTCCCCGGATATACTTTCGCACCAACGTTAGAAAATTTTCTTTTGTTTTTGGGGATTATTTTCGGGCCGAAACTATTTTTCTTTGTCTTGGGTGTCCTGTTTGCTAAAAAAGAAGGTAAAGTTTTGGCTTTACTGACTTTTCCCATTTTTGTTTTTCCATTCTTAATTCAGCTAGGAAATGAACAAATCCACGGTCATAAATTCTTAAACATCTGGCTTGTTGTTGCCTATCCTTTTATAGCTTTTGGATTAATGTCTCTGATCCAAAAAATCCGAGCTATGTCTTTAAAAGTTCTGGCTTTAATCATTGCCTTGGTGCTTTTAACTGGAACTGGATTTTTGGATACGATAGCTATCGCCAGAGATTATCAAATAACCATTCCCGAAAAAAGCGATCCGCTGTTTCAATTTGTCAAAAATCAAACACCAAAGAAATCAGTATTTCTAACGGCCGAATACTACCACTCCCCAATTGTCTATGCCGGAAGAAAACTTCTGCTGGGTAACAGTTATATCCCTTGGTCTTTTGGCTATGACGCAACAGAGAGAATAGAAAAAATCCAGAAGATGTTTAACGCAAAAGACAAAAACACATTCTGCAAACTTACTCGGGAATTTAGCGTTGACTACATAGTCTTGGACGAAAACACACGGTACGGGTTAAACAATAAAGCATTTTTTGACAAAAATTTTCCGGTAGTATTTGAAAAACATAACCCCAATTATTTTATTTATGATATTCAATCCTGCAATAAACCCCATTAGAAAGGGCGGGGCTCTCACCCAACCCCCTTTCTTAAAAAAGGTATAAATATTACATCCCAGCCGTCCCAAAGGGCGGGGCTTTCTAACGGAGTAAATTAAACGGAGGAGAGTAAGAAATTCTGTTTGAAATCGATGAAGAAATTGATTATACTAATTAAATATATTTTAAATAAGCAAAAAAGAATAGAAAACAGTGAGCGAATTACATGAGGAAAAATAAAAATTCAAAAAAAGTTGCTATTATTGGTACGGGCTATGTGGGTTTGGTTACGGGTACTTGCTTAGCCGAAATCGGGCATAAGGTAATTTGTGTTGACAATAATAGAGAAAAAATAAAGAAGCTTCAGAATAACATATCACCGATTTACGAACCCGGATTAGAAAAATTAATTATTAAAAACAAGAAGGCAGGAAAGTTATTTTTTACTACCGAAATCAAAGAGGGGGTTAAAAATTCTGATATTATTTTTATTACCGTTAATACACCCACAAATGAAAAAGGAGTAACAGATCTTTGTCATGTGGAGTTTGTTTCAAAAGAAATAGCGAAAGCAATGGATAAATACAAAATTATAGTTAGCAAAAGCACAATGCCCGTAAAAACAGGCCAGAAAATAAAAAAAATAGTTAGCAAATTTTGTCCCAGAAATATTAAATTTGATGTGGCGTCAAATCCAGAATTTTTGAGAGAAGGGTCAGCTATTAACGATTTTTTACATCCAGACAGAATTGTGATTGGAGTCGAAAATAAAAAAGCAGAAAAGATTATGAGCCAATTATATAAACCAATCAAAGCCCCTGTTATTATCACCAGCATTGAGACCGCTGAGGTCATTAAACATGCCTGCAACGCATTTTTGGCAACAAAAATTTCATTTATCAATGCAATCGCCAATATATGCGAAAGAAACGGAGCTGACACAGAAGAAGTTGCCTTGGCGATGGGTCTTGATAAAAGAATAGGCAGACATTTTTTACGGGCAGGAATAGGTTTTGGCGGAAGTTGTTTGCCTAAAGATATCCTCGCTTTTGTGAACATAGCCGAGCAAAGCGGTTACGATTTCAAATTATTAAAAACTGTCCGAGAAATTAATCAAGCTCAAAGAGAAAATTTTTTTAAAAAAATTAAAGAGAGTCTTGGGAATTTGAACGGAAAAAAATTAGGAATATTAGGACTAGCTTTTAAGCTCAATACCGACGATATGAGGGAAGCTCCTTCAATTGATATTATTAATATGCTCATTAAAGAAGGAAGTGTAATTAAAGCTTATGATCCGGCAGCCATTGAGAAAGCGAAAGAAATTTTTAAAGGAAGAATTGTTTATTGTTCTAATGTTTATGAAGCCGCTGAGGGCTCTGATGCCCTAATTATTTTGACCGAATGGGATGAGTTTAAAAATATGAATTTGAGAAAGATTAAAAAACTATTGAAATTACCGAAAATTATTGATGGAAGAAATATTTTTGACCCTCAAAAAATGGCTAAATTAGGAATTAATTACTCTTCCATAGGAAGAAAAAAATATGAGAAAAAAATTTAAAAAAATTTTAATTACTGGTTCAAGCGGCACTATCGGCACGGCTCTTTTTGAGAAACTTTTGAAGCAGGGTTATAAGGTGATCGGTTTTGATAAAAAACCAAATGAGTGGCATCTTTATTTAAATAAATTAACTATAATCGGTAATTTATTAAGCAAAAAAGATATTAGAAAATTACCAACCAATTTTGATTTAATAATTCATTTGGCTGCCAATGCAAGAGTGTATAATTTAGTTCTTAACCCGAGCCTTGCTTTAGAAAATATTGTTACCACATACAACATCTTAGAATTTGCAAGAGTAAACAATATTAAAGCCTTTATTTTCTCCAGTAGTAGAGAGGTGTACGGAAATAGCGGAAAGGCTGTTTCTTCGGAAAAAGAAGTAGATATTCGTCTCTCTGAAAGTCCTTATATGGCAAGTAAAATCTCGGGCGAGTCTCTTACCTATGCATACTCCAAATGCTTTGGTATAGATTATATCATTCTCCGACTATCCAATGTGTATGGACGGTATGATGCTAACGATCGATTTATACCTCTCCTCATAAGACAAATGAAAAAAAACCAACCCGTATTCATTTACGGGAAAGACAAAATATTAGATTTTACATATATTGACGACTGCGTTGACGGAATAATAAAAAGTATTGAGTGTTTTCCCAAGGTAAAAAACGACACGTTTAATATAGCCAGCGGGAAAGGTTATTTTTTATTAGAGGTCGCGCATATGCTTAAAGAGTTTCTAAAAAGCGAGGGTAAAATTTTGATTAGGAAAAGCCAGATCGGGGAAGTAACGCGATATGTTGCAGATATCTCAAAAGCAAAGATTTTACTAAGATATAAACCAAGACATTCACTTCGGGCAGGAATTATTTCTACAATTAGCTGGTATAATAACTACTACCAAAATACTGACCTAAGAAAACAATGAAAATCAAAGCAACTATTGTTGTGCCTACAATTAGAGAAGATTCGATACGTAAATTCCTTAAAGAATGGGAAGAGGAATTTTTTCAGAACCCTGGCTTCGATACCTCTCTTATAGTTATAGAGGATAATCCCGAAAAGCAGTTTCAGATTGCCAGAAACGAATCAATCGCGCACTATGATTGGCGGGATATTGATCGAGACCTTGGCGAAAATTCTTGGATTATTCCGAGACGTACTGACTGCATACGAAGCTATGGATATTGGAAAGCCTGGTTGCAAAAGCCAAATATGATAGTTACTTTAGATGACGATTGTTATCCCCTTGAGCACTATTATCATGGGAAGAACGCAAATCATAAAAGATTTCTTCTATCTCATTGGAACAAACTAAATAATGAAATTGTTCTTGATCGCATATCTTGGATCAGCACTGTAAAAAAGATAAGGCCCCGAGGACTTCCCTACAAACGTCAATACAAAAAAATTCGCACAGCGAATGTTATTTTAAATCACGGACTTTGGTATAATGTACCTGATTTTGATGCAAAGACTCAACTTAGCCTTGAAAAAAGTGATGGATTGGTGGATTTTGAGATTAATCAAGTTATTCCCAAAAACTTCTACTACCCAATGTGCGGAATGAATTTAGCGTGGAGACCCGAAGCAACTCCCGCTCTTTACTTTCTTCTTATGGGACGGAACAAAGACGGGGAGTCTTGGGGGTTTGATCGCTTTGGCGACATCTGGGCCGGCATTATATTTAAAAAAATTGCTGACCATTTAGGATATGAAATTACTTCTGGATATCCAGTCGTCTGGCATAATAGGGCAAGCAATGTCCTTGCGAATCTTAAAAAAGAAGCCCGGGGAATGGTGGTAAATGAAACTTTTTGGGAGGCTATAGATGCTATAGACCTAAGGGGTCGAACCGTTCAAGAATGCTATTCTGAAATATCTCATAAATTATCCCTGGGGGGTTCTTACTGGAACATACTGAAAAAATCAATGCAAATATGGCAAAATCTTTTTTCGCCTTCTTCTTATGAGTTTTCTAAATAATATGTGGCAAGAACCATACTTTCTTTCAATTGTTATGCCTGTTTACAATGAGGAAAAGGTTATTGAAAAGGTAGTGCGAAGTTTCTATAAAACTATTTTAGAAAAGTTCAAACAGTCAGAATTTATTATTATTAACGACTGCAGCACAGATTCTACGCCGACTATCCTAGAAAGACTTAAACAAAAATATTCTTGTATCAAGGTAATAACAAATGAACATAACCAGGGACATGGCCCCTCGCTTAGAAGGGCCTATAAAGAGGCACAAGGAGAGTATATCTTTCATTGTGACAGCGATAACCAATTCTTCGCAGAGGATTTTTGGCTCCTCTGGAAAAAAATTAAAGAAAAAAACCTCGGGCTGGTTATGGGTTTTCGCGAACGAAGAAGCGATCCTCTTCATAGGAAACTTCTTTCACAGATTCTTCGCTTACTCATACTTCTTTTTTTCCGAGCTTCATATCGTGACATCAATGCGCCCTTTAAATTATATACGAGAAGCACTCTTAACAAAGTTTTACCTGTTATACCCCCTTATGCGCTTGTTCCTACTATTTTGATGGTGCTGGCGACTCACAAATATAATATATCAAACAGTGAGGTCGGCGTACGACATCTCCCCCGACTTACTGGTAAAACCTTTATAAGAAGTTGGAATATTTTCATTTTTGGATGGAAAGCGATAAAAGAAATTATTCAGTTTAAAAAAATTCTTCAAACATGATTCTTACGAATCTTTTTTGGATCATCTCTATCTGGGTCGCAACTTTTATAATAGGCGTAGTTAGCTGGCCCTCAACAGCGCTTTTTTTTGGCAAGCTTTCAGACCGGGGGTACAGTCTCTCAAAGATATTGGGATTGATAGTAATAACCTATTTTCTTTTTCTTTCAGCCACAGTAAAAATTCTACCACTCTCCCTTACAAGTTTAATATTACTAATTCTCATCTGGGCGTCTTTCAATTTTTTTCTGGAGTATAGATATAAAATTATATTAAAAGACAGAAGATTGCCGAACTGGAAGAGATTTGTTCTTATAGAAATTGCCTTCTTGGTGCTTATACTTCTTGCGGCTTTCGTACGGGCCCACCAACCCGGAATCCTAGGAATTGAAAGGTTTCCTGATTTTGCCTTTATCAACTCTCTTTTCAATGCACGCTGGCTTCCTCTCTATGATGTATGGTATTTAGGGGGCACAGTCAATTACTATTATTTTGGTCATGTACTGGCTTATTCTCTTTTAACAATCAGTCGCGTCCCTCCTATAGCGGGATTTTTTGTTGTAGTGGCGTGGATGTTTGGATTGCTTGGAATTAACATCTATAGATTGGGCCGCGACGTTCTTTCTCCTTTGATTGCGGGCCAAAAGATGCATAGAAAGACCAAAGAGAAGGCCTTTATTTTTGCTGGAATTCTTAGTTTTTTTAGCGTCTCCTTGGCTGGTACCTGGCATACCACTCTTTGGTTTCTAAGTTATATCCGATCAATTCTCCTTAAAACGCCCCCACCAAATTTCTGGTATCCAGATGCGACAAGGGCTATACCAGGAACAATAACCGATATACCGCTTTATGGATTTTTCGAATCAGACCTTCATCCTCATATGTGGGGACTATTTAGTGGCGTGATTATATTGACAACTCTTTATATGTTATGGTTGGCCCCAAAGCGCTCTCTCCATATTACAAACAAATATTTATGGTTTTTATCTTTCATTCTCGGTATTTCCTACATGACCAATTCATGGGACGCATTTACTCTTGGAGTTCTTTCTCTATTTATCCTCATTATAAAATTTTGGTCCTCGTCAAAAATTAAGCTTCTCCCCTTTTTATTCTTCGTCCCAATAGCGGCTTATGTTGTTGCTCTTCCGTGGAGTCTCTTTTTTAAAGCCCCTATTGACGGCATAGGACTGGTTCAACAAATGTCCCCTTTTCTGCCATGGATATCTTTTTGGGGGCCATTTCTTCTGCTAATTCTTATCTTTCTTGCAAGAATCTATTGGACCTTAAGAAGAGATCGGTGCTTACAGCCATCATTTTTATCGCCCTATCTTTTTCACCTCGCGATGCTGTTTGGTGCAATATTTTTCATTGCCTTTTTAGAAATTATTTATTTTAAGGACCTTTTTAATGGAGGGGAGTTTTTTCGAGTAAACACCGTATTTAAAGTAGTACACCAGGTCTGGTTATGGATAGGGATGTTAGCGGGTTCAATGATGGTGTGGATTTTTTTCTCCGCAAGACAGCAAAAGACCTTAATATTTTTTTCATTAATTATATTCTTAATTGTGGCGGGGCAAGCAATATATCCTATCAAAACTATCTGGCAAGCGGGGTTGCAAAATAAGGAGCTGACCGGTCTCGGCACTGGCCTTGACTGGTGGCAAAAAATGTATCCTTACGATTATCAAGCTTATCTTTTTTTGGAAGATTTAAGGAAATCTCTACCCGAGGAAGAGAGAGTGAAAAATATCGTTGAGGCAGAGGGAGAAAGTTTCACCCAAGACTGCCGTTTTTCGGTCTTTCTGGGTTGGCCTACTATTATTGGTTGGCCGATCCATGAATGGACCTGGCGAGGAAGTTATGAGGTTGTAGGGTCAAGAAAAGAAGAAGTAAAAGAGATATATACTGGTGAAGACAAAATAAAAACCAAAAATATTTTAAAAAAATATAAGATTAATTACATTATTGTAGGAGAAGTAGAAAGAGAAAAATATAAAGACCAGATTAATTTAGATAAATTGCTTTCTCTCGGAAAAGCGATATTCCGAAATGAAAAAACAATAATAATCAGCCTCTAAAAAGAGGCT
>Ga0210017_1003558_pt1 | contig 13026 bp, 14 predicted proteins | sample CryGeyCG2014_020_FD_183966 | JGI IMG/M metagenome (GOLD analysis project Ga0210017, IMG submission 183966) | Groundwater microbial communities from aquifer - Crystal Geyser CG08_land_8/20/14_0.20 (SPAdes) (version 2) | ecosystem: Environmental > Aquatic > Deep subsurface > Groundwater | place... | reverse complement strand
ACTACTATGTTAATTTTTGACCTTATTTTACTATTATTAAAAAGATAAGTCATTGTTTAGCAATAAGTTAAGAAAACTTTATCCTTTGACTGTCTGAGGAAAAATGCATTTTTAACAAAGTCGTGATATTCTGTTTCTGTATAACCTCTCTAAAATGTCAAGGATAAGTTCGGACATATAAGTTATGTCCTTACTTATATTATACCGACGCTCAGCTAAAAAGTAAATCTTCTATTGTCCTTGTTTAGTGGTTAATCGCGTTTGTAAAAACTGACGAAACTCCGCAGGATATTCTATTTTTGCTCTTCCTGCAGAACACTTATCTATACTCTCCATAATCTGGGGTATTTTTTTATAAGGAATACTTATTAGCAATTTATCTTTTTCTACATTGCACATCTTTCTTGCCGTATAATCATAAAATGATAAATTTAGCTCGCCAGTTAATAAGGGATAGATTATACTCATCCTGCAAGTAGGGCCGCCTATCTTAATCTTAGGCATAACCCCGTCTAGAAAGGTTGCTAAAGTAAGTAACCGACAGGCTGCTTCGGCATTACAGATAAAAATTACAACGTCCGGTGAATCTTGAGCTTTTTCCAAAGGAGACAATATAAAATAAGAACCAGAATTATCCGGGACCTCTTCAATTTGAGACATCAATTTATCTAAGGCCTCGTAAGAACAAAAAAGTTTCTCTCCTTCCACGACAAATTTCTTGATCATATTTATTATCTTAGGATCACTAATTTTATGAAAACCCAGATGCCAACTGGCGCCAAAACAGGCATTATTGCGTTTGTCTATCTGTAATATTTCCCCTTTACCTGCATCTAAGATTGCCCGGCAAATACGCACTTTTTTCTCAGGAGGATTAAAAGGAGATTCCTTTATACAACTTACCGCTACCGGGCTATATTCTAAATTCAGGAGCTCTTTAAAAACCATTGCATAATTTTGCCAAACCTTCTCGTCCATATATTTACTGTTTAAATCTCAGATACCGCTCTCGCTGCACGTCTTGAGTTATCCCATTCAACTGCACTAAAGGTGTATTGCCAATAAGTCTTGTGATATCCTTGGCTATTTTCATTTAATCACATTTTACTTCTAAATGTTCTACGAAACCTTACCACGAGCTGTATTCTCAAATAATCCCTGAAACTTTTCTATTTCCCGTCTCACATCGCGCTTCGTAACCACTGCGGATATGGCGCATAATCCGTCAGCTCCTGCGCGGATAACCTCAACCGCATTTGACAGGTTTATTCCGCCAATGGCAACTATTGGGATGGAAACTTCCTCTCTTATCTTTTTTAGTAAAGCTGTGCCTGTGGGTTTTCCCGCGTCTTGCTTTGTGCTCGTGGCAAAAATAGGTGACACCCCAAGGTAATCAGCACCTAATCTTTGAGCCTCTTTTGCCTCTTTAACGCTATGAACCGTAATGCCGATTATTTTTTTCTCACCCAGCAATTTCCTGGCCACTTGATAAGACAGGTCATCTTGGCCCAGATGCACTCCGTCGGCATTAACAGCCAGCGCTATATCGAGCCTGTCATTAACCAGAAAAACGGCTTTCCGGCATATCTTTTTTAATTGAAGTGCTTCTTGATACATTTCTTTTGTGCTCAAGTGTTTGACCCGGTACTGTACAAATTTTACTTTAGCTAACAGCGCATTTTTTACATCGCTGGTATTACCCAGCCGGCTAAGGCCTGCGTCCGTGATGAAATAGTATCCTATTCTGCTCTGCACAGTGGCCTTCATAGCTTCGGGGAGATTTTAAGCCAAATGTATATCTTTTAATAACTGCCGATGGTGCTTACAAAATCTTCCTATTCTAATCTGTGTATAAATTAGTTCTTCTTGCCAATGAGCATTGAATAAACGGCAGTTTTTCTGATTGCAGAACGGTTCACCAGTAATATAAAAAAATAATGCTTGGGCAATATATCCTTTGAGAACTTCATTCATCCGTTTATCTTCATAATCTATAAAACTGTCTCTAAATTTTTTCTTAATTTTAGCCTCTTCTATATCCCAGATGCCCAACTGGCTATACTTCTGTTTATAGAGATAATATTGGCGGGGCTTAGCCGGGCCTTCAACTATTCCTGAGGTAGAGATTACCGTAGGAAAACTATAGATGCTGGCACGGATATGCGGACGCCTGTCTTCATCCAGGGTAGCAAATAATGTATTGGTTAGAATGATATGGCAGGCATCTTTGCTCTCTGAATACTCAACTTTATTAAACAACGTCCGTGTCCCTATAAGATCAAAAATAAGACCTTGCGTACAGATGACCTTCTTTTTTAGTTTTATTAAATAAACTTTAATATTGCCGAAATTATTTCTTATAAAATCTTTAAGCTGGCTAAAACCTAAATCCTTTATCCCCTCATCATATAAACACATTACTTTAGGAATATTAAATTCTTTTATCACACCTTCTTGAGAATATCCAATATAACCGCCGCAGCTTTTTTTCCAGAAAGAAGCATTGCTCCAAAGGTCGGGCCCATACGTGGAAGGCCAAAGGTAGTAGTCACCGACATTCCGCAAACCACTAGACCCGGATGGACCTCCTTTGTATGCTCTACTACCAAATCCTCTGAACGCTCCACCCACATCGCTCCAAAGCCAGGCATCTTGATGAGACCTCTTTCCTCTAGTTTCTTTACTACGCAGGCATCGTGACCCGTAGCATCCACCACAACCTTAGTCTCTAACGCCACAGGGTCAACGCAGGTTATTTCTCTGGGCAAAGCCGTTACCGGAGTCCAATTCACTACTGCACCCGCTACACGATTATCTTCACGTAAAACCAAATCGTCAAATATGGTCATATTGGCAAACTTTACTCCGGCATCGCAAGCAGCTGCAATAAGCTTCGAACAAGCGTGTGGGCCGTCAGCAACATAAAGGCCTTCGATATATTTTTCGTAAGGAATGCCTAACTCCTTTAAGACCTTCTCGCCCGGAGCACGCACGGTCAATTTGTTCATGAGATATCCGCCGATCCAGAAACCACCACCCAAATAATTATTCCTTTCAATAATAAATACCTTGACTTTCTTTTCGGCTAATTCCTTTCCTGCCATAAGGCCGGACGGGCCTGCGCCTACAATAATGACATCCGATTCAACGTATTCTTTAAATTGTTTAGCAAATGTCTCAACTATTGCCCGCGTTACTTCTTTCTCTCCCACTGCGCTAAAGATTTTCTTCTTGTTCATAAGCTTTTCCCTCCTTTAATGCGTTGTTTCTGTTTAAGTTAACAATATGACATCGTTTTATTTGCATTATAACATCGCTTATCTTAAACTGCAAATTATTTTAAGAGAGGGAAATCGAAGGGATTTTGAAATATTGAATCCTGCTATGAATTATTTTGGTAATTGTATGCTGAATATGCTGCCTTTTCCTTCTTCTGAATCAACCCGGATTTTACCGTTATGCCTTTCTACGATCTGTTTTGCGATTGATAAACCTAAACCGGTGCCATCTCTCTCTACTTCTCTTGCGTTAGAGGCCCTGTAGAATTCTTCAAATATCCTGGGTAGTTCATCCTTGGGTATCCCGATACCATTATCGGTGATTTCTATTAAAATAGAATTACCTTTGTCGCTAACCTTTATATTAATCCTTCCGTTACGAGGTGTGTATTTAACAGAGTTTGCTAAGAGGTTGGTGATTGCCTCCTGTATATACTCTTTTGACCCGCGAATTTTATCTATGGTCGGTTCTACGGTTGAATTTACAGAAATATTTTTATCTTTTGCTTTTGAGTCAATATAGGCGATGGCTTCAGAAAGCATGCCTTCGAAAAGGAAATAGTCCATTTTTAGTTCTTTGCTTAATTTTATACGCGTAATCTCTAAAAGTGCCTTGACAAAAAACATCAGCTTGCCCGTTCTCCCGGCGGCTCTTTGGACTAAATCAAGCTGTTTCGGATTAAGTTCACCGGTTATTCCTCCAGCCACGGGTTCCAGGCATCCCTGAATAGCCGAGAGATGTTCCTTAATATCATGCGAAACGCGTAAGACATACTCAGATTTTATGCGGTCTTTCTCGTTTAATAGTTCATTTGTTTCCTGTAGAATCCTCTCTCGTTGCCTGAGCCTAGCTGAAATGGAAGTCGCCATATAAACCGCTATATATAAAGTGCTGATAAAAACAAAAGAAACTCCGCTGATGTATATAAGATGGTCGTGTTGGTTATAAGTAATGAACCCCTTTAAACAATAATGCGGCAAAATCCCGAAATATTCTAAGGTTACAATGAGACAAAATAACAACGCTGTGAATGTCGCCTGTAAAAAAGAAGCTCTACAGGAAAGCAAGATGCTGGCAATAATCATATGGAAGATAAAATAAAATATAAAAGGATTCTCTATGCCGCCGGAGAAATGTATCAGCGCGGCTAAACTCAACAGGTCAAGAGAAATCTGGGCATTGGCTATTCTATTAATTATTACAAAGGACCCTTTTCTTCGGAACTGAGTCAATAAAAGAAAAAATATGAGATTATATCCGGCAAGTGCAATGGCAATTATATAAAGAGGAAAAAGGGGTAGGGAAAATTTGAGTATTCGACTGGCGGACAGAATAACAAGAATTACTCCCACTACAGCTATCCATCTTAATTTGATAACCCAACATATTCTTTCAATAAGGTCTTCTGCAAATATAATATTTTTCATATAAAATTACGTCTTTTTAAGAAGCAATTCAACTTTTTCAAGCAGCTCATTGGGTTTAAGAGGCTTATCCAGATAATCATCCACCGGAAGCCAAGCCTCATCTCCTGCCTCATTCTTAAAATCCAAACCTGTTCTATCCTTTATAGCCGTCAGCATAAGTATAGGGATATCTTTGTAATTTTTGTCCTTCTTCAAGTCTCTAGCTACATCAAAACCTTTATCCATACTCTCCATCATCACATCCAATATAATAAGGTTAGGCCTATCAAGTTTTGTCCTTTTAATACCTTCTTCTCCGTTTTTGGCAATTGAGACTTCATAATGGCTACTTTCTAATACCACCTTCATTGCTTCCACTATATCCGGGTCATCATCAATAATAAGAATCTTTACTTTATCATTCATTCTTATACCTCCGCAAATGATTCTAAGTTTCTAGGCTGCTGACTTTTTAAGCCAAATATCATAAACATTAAGCAAAAAAAGTAACAAAAATATCAGGCCCAAGAATGTGCCGGCAAACAAAAGCACCCAACTAAAAAAACCCTGGGATACATACGGTATCAGCCACATTGACCCAATATCAATAACGATCAAAAGAAAGGGGAAAACGGCAATAATCCTTTTGATTTTTTCTGAATAAGAGGTAAACATAAACAGGATGATAGGAATAGCGAAAAGATAAAGCGCATAATAAGGAAGATACTTATGGGTATGTTCCGTAAGTTCCATAGCTTCCATTGAACCGTATCCCTTTGCAATGAGTGATGGTTTCATCTCAGTATCCTGCCAGATGTGGACTAATAACGAAATATAAATCAAACCTACAATGCAGAGCAAACTCGTCAAGAATAATTTCATGCTGATTGGCGCCCGTGAAAGCCTAAAATTCTCCATAGCTATACCTCCTCTATATAATTTATTTGCTTAGATAAAGTTCTTCATACAAAACGATGGCCTTTTTCACGGCAAAGATGGCACAATTAGAAGAAATGGTAGCTCCGCTTATACCTGTGATATCTTTATCTAATTTTAAAGGGCTCTTACTTGTTTTTCCTTCAAACTGGCTCATGAAACTATGCCGTGCAATAGGCTGGCCCCTCTTCTCTTGATAACTCAAAACCTCTACTCTAGTTACAGTGCCCTGAAGGTCCATTGCAATAATAAACTCTACCGGCCCCCATTTTCCAGGTTCATCATCAATAATAGCCACGCCTGTATTTTTGCCGTCTTTCAAGCTAAAATAAAAATCAAAGTTAGTCTTAGCCTCAACCTTTTCTGACTTTGAACCTTTCTGATAATAAACTAAATTCCCGCCTAATCTCTCTTTGGCCTTTGAAAGTGCTGGTTCAACCAATTCTTTGTTCTCAGTAACAATTTTAGCATCCGGACCAAAGACCTTCTTCAATGCCTCTTCCTGGGTAAGCAGGCGCATGGCATAACAACTGCCCGAGAAAACAAGCGATAAACAAATAGCTGCGGCTACCAATAAAACGCTTCTTTTAAACATATTACTATTCTCCTTTTTTGTTATTTATTTTCTGAAACGACTTTAAGCAGATGTTTTAATCCCGATGAATAGATTATTTCCCCGGAAGTAGTTACTATAATGGCCTCCATACCAGGAATTTTCTCTAACATTTCTAACCCCTTCTTTGCGCCCCAAACAAAAGGTATCTTTGTCCACGGTTGCGCAACTATGGGGTCAGGATAGATAAGAGTAACAGATGCAACGCCCTCTGTGGGATATCCGGTTTCAGGATTAAATATATGATGGTATCTTCTCCCGTCTTGAATAAAAAATCTTTCGTAATCTCCCGAACCTAAGACAGATAGGTCTTCTACTTCTACGTATCCTAAAATACCTTCCTGTCGCGGATCTTTAATGCCTACCTTCCACATCTTTTTGCCTTTCTTACCCAAGGCATACACATCACCACCAGCATCAATTAATGCAGAAGTTACGCCTTGAGCCTTTAAAATTTTAACTGCCTCGGTAAGCGCATAACCTTTAGCAATACCACCTAAATCAATTTTTGTGCCTGAGACATCCTTCTCCAATTTTCCATTATTAAGTATTAGATGTTGATAACCCACTTTAGCCAAACAATCCTTAATTTCTTGCTCTCCGGGAACATAATACGTCTTTCCGTAGAACCCCCAGAGCTCAACTAACGGAGCAACGGTAATGTCAAAGGCTCCGTCAGATTTTTTACTAAACTCTAAAGCCACCTGCACCAAATTAAGAATCTTCGGATCAGTAATCGGCACACCGCTATTGTTGAATGCATATATGGGACTTTTGGGGTTAAGATGATTAAACTTTGTATCAATCTCCTGCATCCGGTCCAATGCCAAACCAATTGCTTTAGAGGTAATTGCCTTGGGACCTACAGCATAAATAGTTACATAGGTATCCATCATAAAACGGGTCTCTTTTTCAACATGAAACCTGTGGGCATTATATGACCTTATCGCCCAAAGCCCCGCGAATATCACAACTATTATTATGAATACAGATTTTAGTTTTTTCATTTTAAACCCTATCTACATTATACAGGGGATAAGCTTAACACAAAAATTTTGATTTAGCAAGCCTATCCCCTTTTAGTTACGGACTCCTAGAAAGTTGTCCGCCAACCCAAGGTGAAACGGTTAGCTTCAATGCTCTCTGAACCATCTGACCTTTCGCCATCAATATACGAATATTGACCGATGACGGTTGAATTTGGTGTCAAGAAGTAGTTTACTGCCAAGGATGTAGTATCATAGTTATCGCTTTTCATATTGACAAAACCCGTCTTATAAAGTTCCGCATGGCTATATTTAACCAATGCACGCCACTTTGGGTTGAAAGTATACATAGCCCTTATATAATAGCCTTCTTTCTTACCATCCGCATTTGCTCTTCCGGTAGTAGTTACATGGCCATATTTCTGATATATGTATTCGCTGGTGAGGTTAAACTTTTGATATTTCCAATCAAACCCCAGCAGAGAACGCAAAAGGCTGCCATTATCACCATCATCCCATTTTCCATAACCAAGTGAACCTAACAGCCTTAACTTAGTCTGAAAAAACTCAGGGGCAATATGCAGTAATACTGTTTTATCCTCATTCTTATCCACAAATTGGTCACCGTTTAAGATACTAAAATAAACAGGCAAAGACCATTTATCAAAATCAAAGTTTTTATAAAGCTCAACTCCTGTATCGTGCCAAGACTGTAAGTATGCGAGCCCTTGATTCTGATGGTAAAGCTCATGCCACCAAGTCTCTTTGGCATACTCTTCAGAAAATATAGGATTGAATGAACCAACCTTCAACTCGTATCCTTGAGGTAGAAGCGCAGTCATAAAAGCCTGATAGAGCTTAAAAGTGGTTGTAGCACTGTCTGCTCTGACTATATTAGAACCGATAGTTGGCGTTGCGCTGGCACTGACAGAAATATCAGTCTGCACATCAAGCTTTAACCAATCCTCTATCTCTTTAGTAAAGAAAAGGTAGGCATGATTTATACCTGCGGAAAGGTCGGTATGTTGAGAGTTACCGTTTCGTTCTCCATCGGTACGGTCAAACATATACATTTTAAGGTGGCCACCGACATTCACACCCTCTAATAATGTAGGCGGAGCTTCTTTAATCTTCTTTACCGACTCGGCCAGCTCGGGAACCTTTTTAATTTCCTTAGCCTGAGCCTCCTGTTTTGCCTCAACATTTTGGATTTTAGAATTCAAGGCATCAATGGTTTTCTGCTGGGCATTGATTGTTTCCTGCAAGGCCTTAACCTGCTCCTTCAAATCAGACATATCGTCTGCCTGAACAGACCCTGCGCCAAAAAATACAAGCACGCACACACAAGATAAAACAATTATAAACCTCATTTTCCTTCACCTTCCTTTCTTCTCGAATCTAATTTTGTAAAATATAGTTAAATTCATTTGCCTATTTATCTATTTATCATACTTACGCTATAAACATCAGCCTCCTTTCTTATGTATGATTGATCTTTATAGTCATCATCCCAAAAAATACTTAGTTGTTCTGTCTCTAAATAAAATCTAGCTATAAAGTCACTAAGCAGTGGAATTAAACTGTATAAATTCCTTACTTTCTTTAAGTCTATCCCGCGAATAATATTTCTTGCCATCTCCCAGAAAATAGGGATAGCTATCCAGGATAAGGAAAATATAGCTGCTGTTCTTTCTCCGGAAATACCCAAAGGCCTAAGCGGTGACAGAATCTTCGCCAAACCTCCCACTAATTCCTTAGGCGAGGTAGTCCTGGATAATAATGAACTTAAGCATATTAAAAAGAGGATGCGTAAGGCAAAAAGTAGACCCATGTTTAAACCCTCGGTAGTAATATTAAAATATGCTATGTGCGATAAAACATGTTTACCAGAATTAAAAAATACCGGGAATAAAAAAGAAGCAAACATCATAGGGGCATATCTTCTTACTCCCCTAAAAAGCACTCCAAAAGAGGTCTGCGAAATTATTATAATCGTAGCCAAAAAGATGAATAACCCTAAATATAGCCAGAAACTATTAAATATGAGTACTGCCAGCGATACAATAAAAACACTAGCAATTTTTATATGACTAGGTATCCGATGAATAAATGACTTTCCAGGCAGATAATGATGCGATAATAAGCGGGAATAATCTGTATGGATACCTTCTCCTGCTGTATCTTGCTGTCCTAGCATTTCTTTTAATTTAAGGCAGACCCTCCCAGCAACAATACCGGTCAACCATCCCATGATCACCGCACCAATGCATAACCAGGGGAAGAAGACAAAGATTCCTTTGTGCTTAACGAGTATAAAATAAGCCAAATATAGTTGGACAATATTATGAGCAAGAGCACCCGCCATGCTTATCCCCACGATGCTTAATCGGAAACGCCTATGTAAACATGACAACCAATAAAGAAGCCCCATAATTAAAGTGCTGATTAAGCCCCCGGAAAAACTTAATATAAAGGTAGGAGACATAAAAGTTCCCATGATAAAGGAGCCCAAAATAGTGCGCAAGATGGTTATCTCCAGGGCATATCCAAACCCCATAGTAACTAAAGATATCAATGTAATTACGTTGGCCAACCCCAGGCGTAACCCGGGAATAGGGTGAGGAATTAAGGACTCAGATATCTGCAATACACAAGAAAGGGCAACCAAAACCGCTATTTTGTAAATATTTTGGTTTTCTTTAGTTTTTATCATTGTTTTTCCATAAAAAATTAATAAACCACCGCATCTATCAGCGGCGAACCTGTTGATTTAACTTCAATCACAACCTTATTTGGCGCACAAACTATGGTCTGGCCGCTATATCTTATCCAGCCCATATTCACACATATATGCTGCGGACAGTCTGATTTGATAATCTTTATCTTGCCGGCCTTAACCTCAATTTGTATTCTTCCATCAAAGAGGGTAATCGATTTATCTTTATCTAATTCAACTTGTTCTAACAACTTATTGTTTTGATAGATTAAAGCTTTCTTGGCGCTTGAAGACTCTTCCCTATGCCTCTGCGTAATCCAGAATATAGAAACAACAGAAAAAAATAAAACCAGGCCTATAAGGATTGCGTCAAATTTTGAAGTCTTATAAAAACCAGCATCTTCTTGTAGGCCATGTTTCATTCTCTTATGTCAATTCTATCTGCTACGTAATCTGTTAAAGCAAATAAACCCTGCTTAAATGAGGAATTTTCTAAATTATTTAAGCTCTCTTTTGCTTTCTGGATATAATGTGAGACATCGTCTTTTGTTTTAAGGTCTGCCTCAGAATTAATAAAACTCTGTCTTAATTCTCTAAATGCCTCTGGATTGTTTTGCTCTCTGATTAAAGATAAAATCCTGTTTCTATCTTTGCCTTGAGCTAATAAGTTTAATACCGGCAGGGTTAACTCGCCCATTCTAAAATCTGCGCCGGGAGTTTTCCCTAAATCCTCTGTTTCGCCAATTAAATCTAAATAGTCATCCATTATCTGAAAGGCAATGCCAAAATTTAATCCATAATTTTTAAGTGCTCCTTGAATAATACGGTTTTGATTAACCAAAATTGCTCCCGCCTGGCAGGAAGCAGCAAAAAGAGCAGCGGTTTTCTTTTTAACGATGAGGAAATACCTTTCCTTCAATAAATCTGGGTTATCTCTCTCGCAAACCTGTAAGAGCTCGCCCTCACACATACTCTTGGTAGCAGAACTTATACAGCGTAGAATATCGCTATTGCCGCAGTCAGAAATCAATTCAAAGGCTATAGAATAAAGATAATCCCCCAAGGCAATGGAAACATCCTGACCCCATTTTGCATTTATCGAAGGCTTGTGATGACGTAGGTCTGCGCTATCAATAACATCATCGTGAATTAAAGAGGCGACGTGGATTAGTTCTATAGCCGTGGCAATTTTAATCAGTTGATGGCTAGTGGCTTGAGGCTGATGGCTTAGAATAGCTTTACTGGAAAGAATTACGAGGCTGGGCCTGAGTTTTTTACCCAAAGTGCCTAATAGATAGTCACCTATTCCTAAAATAGATTTATGCCTGCTTGTTTTCAAACTCTGCCTTAATAATTGTTCTACTTCGAGCAACTCTTGCTCGATAGGCCGATGAATTTCTTTTAACTGCATATTTTACCTCCCCAAAAAAATAGTTTATCCAGCAGGAGCCCTGCGCTGAGTAACAATCCAATGATAGAATGTAATCCAATTGTTGAGGAATTTGCGGGTAATAATTCGTAAATTCTCTCGAAATTCTTTTTAGATGTTATATAGGCTCTTAAAGCCAAAGGCAGGCTTAAGAATATAATTAACGAAATAAAGGGCAAGAATTTGAATATCATCAAGGCAGTTATTGCCAGGTATACGCTTGCCAATAAAATATGGTATAAAATTACTGCCTTTTTCTTACCCAAGATTACTACCAATGTCCTTTTGCCTACGGTTTTATCTGCCTCGTAGTCGGGAAATTCATTTATGAACAAAACTAAAGCAATCAAGATCCCCACCGGAATGGAAATCAAAAACACTTTAAATGATAAAGTCTGTGCTTGGACATAATATGAACCCAATACCATCAAAGGCCCAAAACCAATTCCTACTGCCAACTCGCCAGAACTTCCATAACCAATGCGAAATGGCTTAGCCGTGTAAAAGAATCCTAAAAATACTCCCACGATACCTAAAATAAGAATTATATTGCTGCCACACAGATAATTTAGATAAAGCCCAATTCCGCTACCCAGGATAAAGGAAACTAAAGAAGCATATAAAATCTTCTTAGGTGCAATAAGTCCATCTTGAATTACCCTGCTGCCTCCGCTAAAAGGAGTGGGATTAGGATTTTTCTCATCGCACCCCCAGAGGTGATCAAAATAATCATTAGCTAAATTTGTGCCGATATGGATAAGCAAGGCACCAACCATCGCTAACCAAAATCGCGGCCACATAAACTTATCTGTATCATACCAAGCAAGTATCGAACCTAAAGTGACCGGAATTATCGTGGCAGTAAAAAATGGTATACGTATAGCTTTTAACCAAACCTTAAAGTTCATATCGAAGAGTTTTTAATTGTGCATAGCTAAATACCGGGCCATCCTTACAGACATAGAGATTACCGATATTGCATCTTCCGCATTTTCCCAGGCCACATTTCATCTTCATCTCCAAAGTAGTAATTATTGCTTCAGGACAAAATCCTATTTTTAGAAGAACTGGCATAGTATATTTAATCATTATGGGCGGGCCGCAGACTATCGCCACGCTATCCTGACAAGTTGGCTTTAATTGCTCTAAGATTTTTGGCACCACCCCTACCATACAGGTCCAGTTTTCTTCCTGACAATCAACCGTTAAATAAAGCTTGGTATCCCTTGCCTTCTCCCAAGCTTGATATTCGTCTTTGTAGACTAAGTCTTTAGATGTTCTTGCTCCATTGACAATAGTAACGCTCTTAAAATTATTTCTATTATCCAGGCAATAATTTATGAGAGAGCGCAGAGGCGCCAGGCCAATCCCTCCTGCCACAAACAAAAGATTTTTATTCTTTAAATCTTCAATTGGGAATCCATTGCCATAAGGGCCTCTGATCCCCACTGTATCGCCGGTATCTAACTCGTGTAATGCTTGAGTAATCTTGCCCATTCTTTTAACGCTACACTCTATGCCTGATTTACGCGTAGGGGAATTAGATATGCAAAACGGCGCCTCGCCTTCACCAAAAATAGAAAATTCTACAAATTGTCCCGGCTTGTGATCAAAAGAATCCTCGACTGCTTGATCTTTAAATTTCAACTTAAATGTTTTTA
>Ga0210017_1003548_pt1 | contig 13053 bp, 17 predicted proteins | sample CryGeyCG2014_020_FD_183966 | JGI IMG/M metagenome (GOLD analysis project Ga0210017, IMG submission 183966) | Groundwater microbial communities from aquifer - Crystal Geyser CG08_land_8/20/14_0.20 (SPAdes) (version 2) | ecosystem: Environmental > Aquatic > Deep subsurface > Groundwater | place... | reverse complement strand
TTATAGGTCTAACGATTGAGCTCACCTGCTGCGGGAGGATTACCACCAAACTTTGTAAGCACGATAACCCTTTGATAAACCACAAAACTTCAATCGCGGCACAGCCCCCGCAGTCAGGTGCAGCGATTGGTTATATGTTTTAGTATGAATCAAATTTTTCTTTTGCTATTTCTTTAAACTTTTGCTCCAACCTTGCCTTAAATTCCTTGCCTACTTCATCAAAAACCTTTAATAATTCAGGAAATGTATTTTCCCCTCCTATAAAGTCCCAATATTCATCTCCAACTAAAAAGTCATTTGGAGAATCCATCATTCCAACTTCTGTAAATCTTGAATATGGCTCAGGATGGTATGGATTGTATGGAAAGGCGAGAAAGACATTTATTCTCTTTCGTCTGCGAGCAACCCATTCCAAAAGTTTTGTTTTGCTTTTCTCAAAAACATCGATATTTGGCTTCACTGTTTTTATCTCAAAATAGAATTCTTCATTATCCCTTTTCATATAAAAGTCAGCTATACTTCCTGATTTTTGGAATTCTCCATTTTCGGCAGAAGCTCTTAGCACTTCTTCAACCTCTTTTTCTATATTCGCCTCCCTTTCGCCATTTCTTAACTTGGCTACAATGCTTGCAATTGTTGACTTCTGCTCCTTTGATATTGCCCCACCAACACCATAATTTCTGAAACATTCGCAAGATTTTTCTGAGGCAATAATTACAGATACATCTTCATAAATGGACATCCCCAATGTTGTGGCTATAGAATGAATAAAAGAGTAGGCTGCAATCTTTTCATTGTCCTGAATCAAACGGGCAAGAAAAGGCATCGATGTAGATTCTCGTCCATAAAATTTTAACTTCCTTTCAATCTTTTCCGAAAGCAAGCTTTTTATCCTATTTTTTTGGTTTTCAGAAAGAGCCATACTATTTCCCCTTAAAATGAAATATTATCTCAGCATAAGCTGATCTATCCTTTTCAACTCTACACAATACTGGTCTTTTGTATTGATTCACTATTTTCATCCCAGACCTATCGGCAATTCTTGGATATAATCCATATTTATCGTTTGCTACTAAAAAAATAGCATAATCGTCTTGCAAATATCTTTTACAGTTTATCAATACATCGGCAATTCCTTGAATATATGCGTTTCTGGCTTCTTCGCCCTGTCCTTTGTATAGTGGCCCAATCTCTAATTCATCTTTTCTTTCAAATCTAAAAAGGTCATACGAATAAGCATGTTGCTCATGATAATCAATCAATCCTACATATGGTGGACTGGAAAACATGCCTCTTATTTTTTGCCTTTTGGCTAATTCACCAAAAGGTTTATTTTTTTTCGCAAGTTCTGCAAAAATATCAATGGTTCTGCTGTCGCCTGTCAGACACCTTTGATATGTGTCTGTTCGCAATCTATTGAATTGTTTTAATCTATTTATCGTATCGCCTCCGTATCTTTCCCACCAGCTAAGTATAGAAAATAAAGGTTTACATATCTTCCCATGTTTTTTACAGTAATATGTAGTTGTTACGGGCTCTTTTAAGGTTGCTAAATCAGCGTGCGTTGTTGCTCTACAAGACCTGATAGTCCTGCTTAAAATAACCGCAAGAATCTTTTTTAGGCTTACATCCTCTATTTTACGCACCTCTCCAAATACAAAATCAATTTCATCTCTTACGGGTTGCAAGAACCATTTGTCAAGAAATGTATTATTACTTTTTTGCTTGAGTGGAATTTGGTATTTTATAACCAAACTATTGTATATTTCCAAAAACAACCCTTCTTTTTCTTTTGCATAGACTTTTTCGTTGATTTGTCCTAATCTAACTTTTCTTTTGAATTCTGGAGAAGGAAAATATTTATTGTTGAAGATATTTAACTCACCAAGCAGATGTTCTTCAAACTCAATATTTTTTCTATTTTTTTGAAACTCTTTAAGTGTTAAGGCAATATGGTCTATAGTGTTTTTTAGCCTGGCTAACTCATGTTTTTCTATTTTTATATTGCTTATTAGTGCGTTAAATGCGGAAATATCGATACCAATAGCATGCATTTCTAATTCATTGGCCTGCACCAAGGTTGTCCCACTGCCACAAAACGGGTCAAGAACAATATCACCCTTTTCAAAAAAAGCCTCTTTCTTAAACTCGTCAGTATGAGAGTCTAAAAAATACTCTACAAGCTGAGGAATAAATTTACCTTTATATGGATGAAGTCTGTGAACATGTTTCGTTCTTTCCGATTCTTTATATTCATCAAAGGAAAGATTCCAGTTTAAGTCTTCTCCTAAATGCTTCTTCCATACTTCTTCTTTTGACTTAAATTGAGCCTCATAATACTCCTCTAAATCAGTCAGGCTAACAAAGGTTTTTCCATTGTCTCTATATTTTCTTATTCTCCCGTATTGGATTAAATAAGAGATATTTGATGGAGTAACATTTCTTTCTAAAAGATTTGTTGCCCATTTGCCAGCTTCTTCAATGGTTAATAATTGAGACATAAATTAATCTCCTCTTACGGTTTTATTGACATATAACGTACGCTTGAGCGGCGAGCAACCACGCGGCCAAGGAGGTCGAGGAAACGCCAAAAGATACTCACCGCGTGGTTGTTCGTCCGACTCCAAGCGATTGTTAGCCAATCAGATAAATACCTCTTTTACTTTGATATTATCAATTGTTACACGGCTATTGATTGATTCAAAGCCGATGTATTGAGCAAAGTGTATAGGATACCCCCTTGTACGAAGGTCAGACAGACTGACGTATAGGCGGTTTACTTTGTTTTCGAAGAAGGTGGATTCAAAGACCAGATTCGGCCAACAGCAGGAAATAGAGACATCGAAGCTCTTGATGAGATTAATATCCTTGGGACCTACCGATACTTGTTGTAATCTATCATGGTCTTGAACTGATCGGGAATAGTCGATGTGGCATTCATATTTCTGTGGATCTATTTCGGAGAATTCCCAAGGGAATATATTAATTATGCGGGGATAATCACCCTGTCTATCACATATGTATAACCGGATATCCGGGTTCTTATTGGTTTGCTTAACTTGGTCTATGATGACGTGGTAGCTAATGACAAAATTGGAGTTTACTGCTGAAGCACTCCAAATCTCTCCAGGACCAAAAATCTCAATTTCTGATGAGCTTTTGATATGGTTGTCTTTCGTCATGGAGGTCCAAGATAGAGCAACTTCACGAGTTTTGTATAGGCTGTCAGAAATAAACCTACCAAGTTTAACTTTCAGGTCGTTCTCGTTTTCAAATATCAACAATTCCCTGCCTTCTATATCGAATGGCACCTTCTTGTTCCATTCATCGAAAGCTGTTCCTTCCCAGCTTGCCTTGGAGCACAAGAACACGATGCGCTTATTGAGTGAATATGCGATTCCCAACTCCATGAAGACGTTGGGGTTCTTCTTGGATATGTCGACTATTATTAAGCGAGCTTCTTCTATCATCTTTGAGATGAGGCTTATCTTCACGGTGGATGGCTCGTAGTAGGAGGCACCATCCACATACTTCAGTCCGGTGTGCGTTTCAATTAACGGCCTGACAATTGTCTCAAACAACTGTCTAATTTGACTGTCGAACTGAAAGACCGCCATTACAGTATTGGAAACTGCCATACCTTCCTCCTTGATCATTGACATCAGGCTAACGGTAGAGGTCAGCGGTGGCTGTAAGCCGTCCGCTGGAGTGATTTGTTAGGCGCTGATCATTTTCGGTTCTTCTCATAAAATCAATAATCAAGTCTGACCCTGCATATTCTGGTGCATATTCTGGTGCAGTATCCTGAAAATAGTTCGAACGCATTTCGCCGCCTACGGCGGCGAGACAGCAAGCCCCAAAATTGAGCGCCTTCGCCGCAATCTCAAAAACTGCCAAAGAACCTGTAAAAAATATCGGCTCGAACCACATTTTTGGTAAAAGAAAATTTTTCATATCACATCCATTGACCCTGCATCTGTTGTGGTTTTGCCCCTCTCTTGCCTCCCCTTTTTCTTAATCCTTTTCTTTCATTTCTTTTCCACAGCATGTAAGAGTTGGACATTTCGGATCTGGAGCGGTCTTTTTGATAACTTTTACCTCAGCTTTACATGTCTCACAGATATATGTTTTGCCTTCCTCAGCCATTTTTAAACACCTCCTTCCTTTTTATCCAATGTCTTTAGCTACACCAATGGTGTATAACACAGGATAAAGAACCCTCTTGGTTTGTTTATCCGTAACAGATGTAGGGTCAATTAGTATGCCTATCATTGACTTTATTTAACATACTTCATGGGTTTTTCGCAGTGTTTCGGCATCTCTATGTTTTCTGTATGACCTTCTGCAACGCATGGGCACCAGAGTTTGTCTATCTCAGAACCTGAGATAACACCAGGGCCTCAATGTACCACAGGCACTTCTTCTTCTGCTCCACATTTCTCACAAAGCAGTTTTGCCACTTTAATCACCTCCTTCTCTTCGGCCTTAAAAGCCGGTTGTGTTATTTCGTTCATGATTTCTAATGCACCCAGAGCAAGGCAACCAGGACCAATCTTACAGTTATTAGTGGTCTTTTGACACTCGCATTCTTCTTCAACCTCAATTGTATTAGCAATCTTCCCATATGAGTCGATATGAACCCTTATCTCCTTCTTATCATCTTCCGGAATGGATGACTCATCCAGATCCATCCTCAACTTTTTTAGCCCCTTAATTACCTTTGTCCGGGCACCTGATAGGCCAATACATTTCCTGCATATATCTTCAGAGAAAGCCTGAAGGGTTGCAAGAACAACATTGCAGCCTCTGAGTTGGTTTCTAAAATAGATAGACATTTTTCCCCTCCTTTTTAATGATCCGATGGTTGCGCTGGCTGTGTAATGAGGTCAAGCAGCTTAAGGGCTCCAGAGGCAAAGCAACCTGCACCAATGGTACAATTTCCAACTGTCTTTTGACAGGGTTGGCTTTTATCCTGAGGCAGGGATTCAAACCTCTCAATAAACTCATTCGCCCTGCCTTCTAATCTTTGCTTGGTTTCCTCTGAAAGGGATGAATTGCCGATGTCTTCCTTCAACCTTTTGAGCCTTTTTTGGGCTTTAATCACCGCGGCAGGCAGGCTACAACCATCATGGCATATATCCCCATCAAGCGCCTGAAACGCGGCCAGCACACCATTAAATCCTCTCAGTTGATTGGCAAAGTATAGCTCCTCTTCTATCTCAGGCTCCTCTTTGACTAAAGCGGCAGGTTTAATGGCCGGGATTACCTTTTCTGGTACTGGTACAACGGCTTCTTTTTTTACCTCATCCTCTGGCGGCATTTCAAGTCCCTCTATCTCTTCGATACAGAGCCTGGCTATCTGGGAAAGTTCTTCGGTTACCTTCAAGAGCCGCTTAGTTATGGTTAAGGTTGCTCTCTTTTCCTTCATATGTTCATCTCCTATCTTTTTAAGTTTTTCTGCTGGTGGCTCTTGTGGCTCCTCGATACCTTTAAGAATCTCATCTATCTCCCAATCCTCAACCTCCTCTGGATGTTTCACCTTCAAGGTTAGGCTAGATGATATGGCGTAATCAGAATAGGCGCCAGGGTCATAGAGCATGAATTCTTTAAATGGAGTGGGGGTTTCCTGATAACAGGACCAAACCCCTTTCATTATAACTTCAGGGTCTATCTGACCTATAAGGTCTATCAGGGTTAACTGTTCTCTAAACCTGGAAATAGCCTCCAGGGGAATATTGAAAAGGTAAGGAGTCTTGGCTTGAGAGCCGATTATGGTTCTTCTTGCATCGACGCCATTTTGTATCAATGCTTTTATAGCAGTACCTGTATTGTGACCTTCTACTTCATCACCACATACAACCAGATAACGTATATTGGGATTAGCCACGATATTGCAGACGATCTTTTCAATCCCTATATTTTCTGTCTGCAATGTTCCTGACAGAGCTGCTCCAGTCTCAATTGCTACCTTTACTAAATTTTCAATCTCTTTAGGAATGGTCTGAACTTCAGGAGGCATAGCTCCATAGGGTGCATTCATCAAGACTACAACAGCCACCGGCGAGTAATCGTTACCCCGGAGGTAACATCCCTTCTCAGGAGGGTAGGTAGAAGTTGGTTGTATCTTTAGCATATTACATCCCCTTTATATATAAAGTTACGTTGCCTGACGCATCCTATTGAGAAGCCTAACAATTAATTTTGATTCTATATTTATACATAACGCTCCGCATAACCGGCTGGCAATGGAGCGTAGCGGAATTGCCAGTCCGAGTTGATGCGGTTGTTAGCCATATGTTCTTCATGTAGAACCTGGATAAGATAATATTGTTGCATCGTTAAGGAATTCATCAGAAATATAAGCAAGATTATCAACGCACCAAATATGACTAAGCAATAATGGTCCACGTACTCTGAATCCAGCAATAGATTGTATTGGTGATTTCAACTCTCTTTCCAATGACCTCAAATTAACAACAATTACTTGCCATCGGCCCTTAGGAATGGAAACCATAGGAACCCGATACTCGTCTGTGGGATCACTAGTAAATCCCCATGTATTTACAATCGAAGATACAAAGATTTTTGGCATCGAACCATCAAGACATCTTAATACAGCGTAAAAATAAACATCTTGAGTTCGTTTTATCCTAAAGGCAAGATGCTTCCAAGGAGCAATCAGCGAATCCGATGGCGGGTATCGAAAACCATCGCTAAAAGACTCACCAATGGATAAGTAGTTCTTGCGGATTTGGAAGGTATGGTGATTCCCAGCGTAACGCTGCCAGCCAGAAGTTATGTCATATCTATTAGTTCCCGAATAAACTCCCATTGAAGACTCTATGGAAATGGGTATCTCAGTAAATCGCGGTATAGGTTCTTTCAATATATGCTCATTACTAATTCGAGTGCCTGTATTTTGAGAAATCAATTCGACAAGGCTTGAGAGTCCTACTTGGTCTAGTTGAATAGACTGAAACATCGAAAGAGGTAAACTCAATTCTGAGAAAGGAAGATCATCCAAAATGACTGGTATCAGGAGTGCCTTACACCCAACTCCAACTCCACTTTCAAATAGTATCCATGGCTTTCCGATAGATTGGCGAGAGACACATGCTAAGATAATTTTGACATTGGCTAATGTTTGTCTGATTTCATCCCACCAAATGGCACCAGGCTTTAGAGAGTCATAAGATGATGAAACAAAGAATGAAACATCAGGAAGAACAGTTTGAAGATAATCAACAAGCTTGTTAATAATATCTGCTTCAAAAACCGCATGGCTTATGAAGACCGATGGTTTGATCTTTGGCATAACCCTTTCCTATCCAAATTTTAATCAAAACATCACATTATGTATCCTATACGGCTAACGATTAAGGTCAGCGGTGGCTGTAAGCCATCCGCTGGAGTGATTTGTTAGCATTTTTATGACAAATCATGCCCTGCTACATTTTCTCAGGCAAAAAAATGCCCTTATCGGTCGATCTGATTCTTATTTTATCCCCTTTCTTAACGTTGATTTCTGCGAGAGCATCAACAAGTCTTGCTTTGTCTCTTCTTGGTTCTTTCTTAAATAATACTGCGGATATCCATACTAAACCCTTTTCCGTTTCACGAACAGCAGCTTCGTAAATGAAGCCTCCTATACGGATGTCGATAGGTTTCCCTTCTCCGTATTCATGGGGTAAACTGTCTCTACAATGCACCCTGATATATAACTCACAAATGTCCTTCCCGTCAGCATACTTACCTTGACTCGTGACAGTCCCTTCAATCATGGCATCCCCTCCTTTACTACATATATTCGGTTGAGATGGCTCCACCAGTGGTACCTTCTGTCCTTTTTCAGCGCTTGACCATTTGACGGATTTTCGCTCCCGGTTTAACTGAATGCCCATAATCCACGCACATTTATCGAAAATTCTCGGCAACGTTCTTGGCAGAGTATCCAGTTGTAGCAAACTATCAGTGCTATTATGTATTTCTTTCCATTCTCTCAGTTCTCTTCTGCAAATATCCATGACATTCCAATAGGATCCGAAATTATTGAATTGGCCAGCACGGTAACCAACCGCCTTTGCGACATTCCCATCTAGCATAACAAAAAGCTCCGGGAAAAGACAGTGCATTACCTTCGTTGCACCAACGCAAAAATATGTCCCGTCAGATGATAGCCCGTGTTCAGGGTGGGAGAGTGAATTATACAGTCTTTCTGCGTCTGTCCTACACTCGTCGAGATTATCAGAGGTGGTACTAAAACCTCTTAATCGTACTAAAATTTCCCTCGTTTCATTAATACCCAATATGTTTATGAGTCTGTTCGTAAATTGTTCTGTGTTCCCCATTCTATTTCCTCTGTTCATCATAAAGTAACTTCTGAGCGTCCGATCAATCGCATGGATATAATACGGATTGACTGTCCCATCCTCTGCAACAAATGAGTTTCTTCTTTCTCTTATAGTGAGAATTTGATGATACCTTTCTCGGAGGCGATCGAGATAATTGAAATCCCTTATTTTCTGTTCCGCATTTTCTAAGATAGGCATTAGTAGCCCCTATTGAAAAAGCATAACGTTGCGGTTAACCGGCGCGGCGCTTGCGCCACGTCCGTGTTGAACCACTTGTTAGCTGACCTGATTTTATTTCGCCCTCATGGAAGAGAACCGGAAGTGATCATTTCCCTATTTATTGATCCCGTAATTGCTAATATATTCACAGATAGAAGTTTTAACTTTGGAGCCGAGGGGGCGTTCTGCATACCAAACGTTTTTTTGACCAAGTCCTTGAGCTCCTCTTGGTATATCCCGGTTTCGGTTATAGGCAGGAACAAGCTTACAGTTTTGTTCTTCTGTCACCACAAAATACTCAGCTTGTTCCCCATTAGGAAGCCTCCTGTTTGAGCCTACAGGCGATGGCTGCCTTGCCCTGTGCACAGTGGCATCTTTATACCAGCCAACTACTACGGTGCGTTTTTCATCAGGGTGTCGCGCTACCCAAATAACCAAAATGCCGGGGACTGATGAGGCAGTTGTCGATGCACCTAGTCTTGTGATGTTGATACAGCGTGGATGTGGTTTGTAGCCAGCCTCCACAAAGCCATAACACCTGCCCTTAAATGGCTGAAAATTATATATCTCGCCACCAAAACCTTCCTCTTCCACAAAACGCCCACCCTTGATTGGCTTGTCATTTTCAGTGATTCCTTTGTATTCTTTCATCCAGCAGATATTAAAAAAAACTATTGGCGTCATATCCGCCCCCCTCATGAATTCAAATATGATTTCGGACTCTCATTGTTGAACGCACGATTACCGCCAGCAGCCTGTTACCCTTGCAGTATTAGCAGCTAACGTTAAGGCTCACCGGTTGCCCTTGGCAATCCGGTGGAGCCGTTTGTTAGCTATGCCCTTTATATTGTTTGGGAGGTTTTATGTTTAAAATTTTTAAGAAAAGACAGCCTAAGTTAAAATATATTTATTCTCCTAAACCAGATATAACAACTTATGAATTGGCTCAACTTATTCCTCTGCTTATTCCCAATCCCTATAGAGACATAGCAAAAGCCATAATGTTCTTATCTCCTGAATGTAGAAGACACCTTAAGGTTTCAAATGAAGTTACTTAATAATTGCAGGGCAAAACCAACAATAATTAAAAAAAGACCAATTTTAGATCGGAAATCATATTGTTTTGCCTTTTTTATTTCATTTTTATCTGTTTGCTCTAAAATTAGAGTAATTGCTCCTGTTCTACTAATATTTTCAGGTAAGCCAAATTTCCAAATAAAGCATACACCTATAATATCAAACAATAAGCCAATGGTGTTTATGATCTTAGGTAAGTAGTTAAAGATATATTCTATCATTTTTGATAAATACTATCGGGCTAACGACCGAGGTCAGCGGTGGCTGTAAGCCATCCGCTGGAGTGATTTGTTAGGCGGTGGTGTCTTTCCTAAATGATCTTTTAACACCGGAAATACCAAAAGATAATCGCTTTATGCCGTCATATATGCCAACGAATAATAGGAGCAAGAAAATGCTCGAATAGGACGATGTCTTTCCCTGCATGCTTGACCCTATACCAAGCATAAAAAGCAACGATGAAGCACCTTCAGTTAGACCTAAGAAGATATTATTTAATGGATTACCTCTAAGAAATCTGTTGCAGTTATCACAGAAATATTCCGAACTTTTACCTAAATAGGGATGGAACCTTTCCCTTCCAGTCATAACCTCCGGCAAAGCCGGAGGCTTGATAAAACCGTGAACCGCTCAAAGCGGATTGAAAACCGTGAGCCACCTGAAGGTAGCCTCTACCCAAACATTCTCATCTGATCCAATTTCTTGTCAGCTTCTTCCTGGGCCCGGATATACTCCTGTATTGTCTTCTCATCCAGTCCAATGGTGGAAACACAATACCCCCGTGCCCAAAAATTCTGACCCAAAAAATTCCGCTTCCGCCCCATCGACCTGGCAACCCAAATCGCACTCTTACCCTTCATATATCCTACCACTTGCGCAACCGAATACTTCGGCGGAATCGAAACCAACATGTGAACATGATCTCCCTTCAGTCCTCCTTCAACAACTTTGCTCTCCTTTTGCAATGCCAACTCCCGAAGGATTGGCCCTAATTCCTTCCGAAGTTGTCCATATAGCACTTTCCTCCGATATTTCGGAATCCACACCAAGTGGTACTTGCAATCCCATTTGGTATGATGTAAGCTTTCGTAACGTTCCATTCCAAGCCTCCTTTCTTGTAAACTTTGAGCGGTTCACAGATAGGAGGCTTTCCCTTATATTCCCGAAAATGTCAAACTCTGGGAGTCCCCCGGCAAAGCCGGGGGTTTACCTAAGTGCAATTACTTTCCAATTTGCTCCAAAACTCAGTTCAACGCTTAAAAAAATAGCTAAAGTAGAAAGTAAAATCATTTTCCATTTCATTCTTCTCTCCTCTCTGTTTGACAGGAACCCGAATGTTGGATTCTGATCCTCTATTATTGAATTAGGCTTATAATATATACCTTTTTTAAACTTTTTGGAAGTGAGGAAGGAGTCCTCAAAAGAACAGGCTACGGACTCTGCTACTACTATTCATGCAGATATATTTGGGGAAGCTAACGCTTGAAATAAGGCGCGGGGGCATAGCCTCCGCAAATAGCGACGGGCTATCACCCGTCGCCTTGATTGACTTGTTAGCCGAGGTTCTGGATTTTCAATCGCCTTGGCGTCTGTACCGAAAGATACATCAATTCTTTTTCAAAGATTGCCCAGCTTTTTTGGAAGATAACAGGGGTAGTAAACAGCGCAGAGCTCTATTTACGGACTCCGTATCGGGGAAATAATCGCGTAAGTCCGGCTCTAAATAAACAGGTAGGTTCAATTTAGCACCTGGCCGAAAGAATTTACCCCTCTCTCCTTTGGAAAAATCGTATTCTTTTTTCATGTTTCCTCACCCTCATACTGTTTGATCTCCTCCTTTGTTGCCTTTCTGGCAGAGATCAAGCGAATTTTGCAGTTATCAATGTTTTCTTCATGAAAAGTATGGACGATGACCAAGATAAGATTGGTTTGCTCTTTGCCAATGGTAATCCAGCGATCCTCACCCAAACTGTGTTCTTCATCATAAATAGAAATAGCTAAAGGATCTAAGAAGACTTCCGCCGCTCGTTCAAAACTCACCTTATGCTTTCGAAGATTCTGCTTGGCTTTGTGTGGGTCCCATTCAAAATTGTATTGCAATGTCAGATTCCTCTTGATTTCAAGTATACAACTTTGGTCAGAACAAGTAAACGTAGCGGGGTTTACCACATCCGCTAAATTGGGATGGTCATCTGGGAATTATATCTTTAAGTAATAGCAAGATCGGTTGCTCCCGGCTGACATTAAACGCGCTACTCCCAGTTCCACCAATACTCCACCAACCATGGAATACCTGCATGGGCCTGCCTCATATTCGCTTTGATACTTTTTCCGGAAATCGCTTGAATCGAATCTGCCCTTTCCTATCAGTGTCTCATATGCATTCTTGATCATATCGTACGTGATGGCCTTTGTCTGAACCGTTTGGACGCCTGTTTCCATTCCTATTTTGACTCCATCATTCGAAACGACCAGTCTGCGGCCAGTACCGTCACATTTCAGTATTCTCGTCCTTTTGGGAATGATGCAACTCTTTAGCTTTTGTTCAATAATATTCCAAGTCATCATGCACCTCAGTTCCCATTTCTTTTTCATCGGCTACCGATATAAATCAGCGGTGGCTATCAGCCATCCGCAGTGCCTTGTTAGCCGTTTTTGGCCTTTATTTGGTGATATGCCCAAAGAATGAGGTCGGCAAGCCGCCTGTCCGGTAGTATTCCTGCTGTATTGACCAGGTGGCACCTATTCACAAGGTCTGAGAAAGGTGGTACCTTCAAGCACATGTCAATACGCCTCTTAATCTCTTCGAAGTCGTCAAGGTGAGCAAGAATCCTCTCGTCATAGTCACGGATAAGTTTTGAATTTCGAATCCCAAATAACTCCACAATCCTAGAATCATAGATAGGTAAATTGGGATCAAATGTTGCTCCAATCTTGGTAATGAATGAAAATTGTAAAGAAAGCTGCCCCTTCCGGTTTGGATATTCCTTCAGATTCTGAGCGATCGCTAATGGATCGAACCCCGAGTGTTTAGTATTTTCAAGAAGCTCAAAGTATCGGGCAAAAAATGCTTCCGTAAGTGCTGCTCCCTTTAGGCCATAGTATCTGGAGTAAATCAGCTTATAGACCTCGTTCTTGGACACGTCGCAGGCACGGAAACGTTCTGTGAGATACACACAAGTTACAAGCGCGCCAGCCCCCAAAAGTTCAATAATCTCACTGTTTCGGTTCAGGAGGTCTTCAAGATTATAGGGAGCAGAAAACATGTGTTTTCTCAGGCTAACGTCGAGCTAACCGGCGCGCAGCTTTTTTGCGCGTCCGGTTGAGCGTCTTGTTAGGCGCGTGGTTTTCTGTGCCACATCGATTAGTGAGAGAAGTGCCTTGTTCACAGCTTCTTCGTTGGGGA
>Ga0210017_1003547_pt1 | contig 13055 bp, 12 predicted proteins | sample CryGeyCG2014_020_FD_183966 | JGI IMG/M metagenome (GOLD analysis project Ga0210017, IMG submission 183966) | Groundwater microbial communities from aquifer - Crystal Geyser CG08_land_8/20/14_0.20 (SPAdes) (version 2) | ecosystem: Environmental > Aquatic > Deep subsurface > Groundwater | place... | reverse complement strand
AACGAAATTATATAATCTAATGATAGGAGAGTTTATGTGCCTTGCGGTGCCGGGCAGGATTATAAAAATACAGGATTCCGGAGCTCTCGTCGATTTCGGGGGGGCCAGACGGGAGGTCTCTCTTTCCCTTACCCCTGACGCCGGGCTGAACGATTATGTCCTGGTGCACGCCGGGTTTTCCATACAGGTGCTCGACCCCGACGAGGCCAAGGCGACTCTCGAGCTTTTCAAAGAGATCTATGACCCCCGTTAGAAATTTCAGAACTTTACCGGAAAATTTTCGTTTATTTTCAGGCAAGGCGGTCGCTTAATGAGATTTCTAAACGGGGTAAAGATAAAAAATAAGGATTATTTTAAATCCTCTTTGTGGAGCGATAAAAACCTCGCCGTTAAAATCCTTGAAGAGATAAAGATTTTGTCCCGGAAGGCCTCCCTGCTCAAAAAGGGGCCCGTCAATATAATGGAAGTCTGCGGCACGCATACTATGGCGATAGCCTCCAGCGGCATAAGGAATATCCTGCCGGAGAGCATTAATCTTCTTTCCGGGCCGGGCTGCCCGGTCTGCGTCACTTCCGCCGGGGACATAGACAGGATATTGCAGCTTTCCAGGCTCAAAAACGCCATAACGGCCACTTTCGGCGACATGCTCAAGGTCAGAAATTCTTCGGGGGAGGACCTTAACTCGGTCAGGGCGTCGGGGCGGGACGTCCGGATAGTATACTCTCCCTCGGACGCCCTGGGAATAGCGAGAGCGAATCCGGATAAAAACGTGATCTTCGTGGGAGTAGGCTTCGAAACCACGGCTCCGCTGATAGCTTCGGTCATCAAGACCGCGAGCGCGGCCGGGGTGAAGAATTTTTACGTGACCAGTCTTTTTAAGCTGGTCCCTCCGGCTCTGAAGATTTTAATGGAGAATAAAGCCGCGGATATAAACGCTTTTATCCTTCCCGGGCATGTCAGCGCCATCATAGGCTACAGGCCGTATGAATTCGTCCCCGCCAAATACGGGATACCCTGCTCGGTCTGCGGTTTCGAGCCGCTGGACATCCTCCGCGGCATAAGCGCTCTTTTGAGGCAGATCGTGGAAAAAAAGCCCCGCCTGGACGTGGAATATTCCCGGGTGGTCAGCAAGGACGGGAACGCAGTCGCTAAAGCCCTTATGGCCGAAGTTTTCAGCGTTTCCGCCGCCAACTGGAGGGCCATAGGCGTTATCCCCGGTTCGGGATACGACCTTTCCCCGGAATACGACAGATATGACGCTTTTTCCAGTTTCGGCGTAAAATATTCCGAGAAAAAAGAGCCTTCGGGCTGTCTTTGCGGGAAAATACTCCTGGGCGTCGCCAAGCCGGTACAGTGCAGGCATTTCGGGAAAGCCTGTACACCTCTTAACGCCATAGGGCCCTGCATGGTTTCCTCCGAGGGTGCCTGCGCGGCCTGGTATAAATACGGTGTTAAAAAATGAACATAGAGACGCTTAAGGTTTTCAAAGACCTCATAGAAACGGAAAATTTTTCCCGTACCGCGGAGCTGAATTATATTTCCCAATCGGCGGTCAGTCAGCAGCTGAAAAAGCTCGAGATGATCTTCAAGGCCAAGCTTTTCCTCAAGAAAGAGAACGGTTTCAGCCTGACCCCCCAGGGCAGGATTTTTTATAATTCCGCGAAAAAAATACTCCTTATCTACAACGGGACCCTTTCGGAAATAAAGCAGACAGGGGTAAACGTGGTTAACGGGGAACTCCGCATTTCCGCCATTTACACGCTTGGGATATATCTGATAGGCGATTATATAAAAAAGTTCCTCAATCTTAATCCTTTTACCAGGCTCGACCTGGAATATAAGAAATATTCGGACGTAATAGACGACGTTTCCGGGGGAAACGTCGATTTCGGCTTTATCGCCTGCGGAGCGATAAAGGGAAGGGATATAGCCGCCATCAATATGGGAGAGGAAGAGCTGGCGCTCATCGCTTCTCCTTCACTGGCCCCGTTTAACCTGAAAACCATAAATCTGAGGGATATTTCAAAATTCAAGCTGGTTCTTTTTGACAAGAGCACTCCTTCGAGGAAATACATAGAAAAAATTTTGAGGGGAAAAAGCGTTAAAATGAACGTTACCATGGAAATAGACAATGTCGAGGCCATAAAAGCCACTGTCATGTCGAACGCGGGCGTTTCCATAGTTCCGCTCTCCTGCGTGAAGAACGAGGAGAGAGAAAACAAACTCAAGGTTTTGCGTTTCAACGACGTAAAACTTATGCGTCCGGTTTCCATGATATACAACAAGAAGAAAAAAACGGGTTCGACTTTTCACAATTTCCTCAATATGATGCTGGCTATCAAGAAGAATCATCTTCTGGGCGGTAAAAATGGCATCTAAGGAAATAACTCTGGCTTTCGGAAGCGGCGGAAGGCTCACCAATGAACTGATAAGAGATCTGTTCGTAAGGCATTTTTCCAATAAAAGGCTTAACGAGCTGGAAGATTCCGCGGTCCTGCGTCTCGGCCGTGAAAGGATAGCTTTTACGACGGATTCCTACGTGGTGACCCCGCTTAAATTCCCCGGCGGGGACATAGGCAGGATAGCCGTGTGCGGGACGGTCAACGACCTCGCCGTAAAAGGCGCGAGGCCGCTGGCCGTTTCCTGCGGTTTTATAATAGAAGAAGGCCTGGAGCGCGGGACGCTTGAAGAGGCGGTCGTTTCGATGAAAAAGGCCGCCGCCGAAGCGGGGGTGGAGATCGTGACCGGCGACACCAAGGTCGTGGAAAAAGGCAAGGCGGACAAGCTGTTTATAAACACTTCCGGGGTCGGACTCGTTATTCCGGGGACGGCCATTTCGCAGAAAAATATAAGGCCCGGCGACGTCATAATAATAAACGGGGAAATAGCGGCCCACGGGGTCGCGGTTTTAAACGCCAGGAATAATCTCGGGCTTTCAGGCAATATCAAAAGCGACGCCGCGCCTCTCAGCCGGATGCTGAACGGCCTGGCCGTAAAATTCCCTTCCATAAGGTCCATGAGAGACGTGACAAGAGGAGGGCTGGCTACGGTGTTGAACGAAGCGGCTCAGAGTTCCGGCTGGTCCATGGAAATAGAGGAGGAGCTGATCCCGGTCTCGGAACCGGTAAGGAACGCGTGTTCCGTGCTGGGCCTGGACCCGCTTTACGTGGCCAATGAAGGGAAGGCCGTGATCTTCGCGCCGGAAAAATACGCTTCAAAAATACTTTCGGCCATGAAAAAAGACAAATACGGAAAAAAGGCCGCGATTATAGGCCGGGTTCTCGCCGAAAAGAAGGCTTCCCTGAAAGTCAGGACTCCCATAGGTTCCGAGAGATACGCCGTCATGCTGGAAGGGGAACAGCTGCCGAGAATATGCTGAAAAACGTACTTTTATGGGTGTTTAGTTTTTTGGTAACCGTTTCCTTCTCCGTTTTCCAGAGGCTGACCGGCCCCACCTATCCCTTGAAAGAAAAAAAAGAATTCATGGGAGAAGTCCTGGAATATAAATTCCCCAGAAGTTGTACCGTTTCCGGTAACGACTGCGCGCTTAAAATAAAATCTGCCGGAGAGCTTGACGCGTACGTTTCCTACGTGAGATTTAAAACCGGAGAGGCGCCTTCGCAAATAGCGTTTGAAAAGAAAGAGGGTTTTTACCAGGCCGCGCTTCCGGACCAGCCGCCGGCGGGGAAACTCAAGTACGACGTTTTTATCGTGAAAGACGGCTCCGGCCTCAAAATAAACGAAAAAGCCGTAATAACCAGGTTTAAAGGGGCGGTGCCGCCGCTCGTTCTGGTCCCGCACGTGATCTTCATGTTCTTTTTCATGTTCTTTTCGGTAAAAATATTTTTGAGCAATGTTTCGGGTTTCGGCCCTGTAAAGCACGCCGTTTTCCTGAATTACGCGTTTTTAATAATCGGGGGATTCGTTTTCGGGCCGCTGACCCAGTATTACGCTTTCGGCGACGCCTGGACCGGTTTCCCGTTCGGTCACGACCTCACCGACAATAAAACTCTTATAATGCTCGTTTTCTGGACCCCGGCCCTTTTCGCGGTCGTAAAAAATAAAAATCACAAATCATGGATAAATCTGGCCTTCGCCGTCACCGCTCTGGTGTATCTCGTCCCGCACAGCCTTCTGGGGAGCGAGCTGGATTATCAGAGCCTCGGTCAAAAATAGCCGGTAAAATGAACAAAAAAATAACCGTTAAAGGAGTGGTGCAGGGCGTCGGCTTCAGGCCCTTCATCTGGCGTCTGGCCGGGGAAAACGGGATAAAGGGCCATGTCAAAAACACTTCTTCGGGAGTCGTCATAGAGGCTTCGGGGGAAAAAAACGCCCTCGCAAAGTTCATTTCCGGCATCTCTTTGAAAAAACCTCCGCGGGCCGAAATTTCATCCGTTAAAACGGAAAATTCTCCGCCTAAAACCTATAAGACTTTCGAAATACTTAAAAGCGAATCGCTGAAGCAAAATAAGGCGGCTATTCCCGCCGATCTCGCCGTTTGCGGGGATTGCGTTTCGGAGACAATGTCGCAAAGTGACCGCCGGCATTTTTATCCCTTTACCAATTGCACCAACTGCGGTCCCAGGTTTTCGATAATAGAGCGCATCCCTTACGACAGGTCCTATACGGTCATGAAAAGTTTTAAGCTGTGCCCGGACTGCCTGAGGGAATACGAGAACCCGGCGGACAGGAGATTTCACGCCCAGCCGAACGCCTGCCCCGTCTGCGGGCCCGGAGTCTGGACCCGGGTAAAAGGCCGCCTGCTGCGCGGCGAAAAAGCCCTGGACCATGTCGTGAGGATTCTCGCGGAAGGCGGGCTCGCGGCCATAAAAGGATTGGGCGGCTTCCATCTGGCCTGCGACGCCTTTAGCCCGAAAGCCGTGGAAAGGCTCAGGAAATTCAAGGACAGGCCCCGGAAGCCTTTCGCGCTAATGAGCGGCGAGCCGGAAAATCTCGGGAAACTGCTTTTTATTTCCAGAAGGGAAAAGAAATGTCTTAATTCCTTCAGGGCGCCGGTTCTGATGCTCAGGAAAAAAGATTTTAAGAAATTCGCGGCGGTTTCTCCCGGTCTCGATACGGCGGGCGTTATGATCGCCTACACGCCGCTTCACAGGGTTATTTTTAAAAAACTCGCGGCCCTGGGCTTCCGTAATCCGCTGGTAATGACTTCCGGCAATTTGAGGGACGAACCGGTAATAAAGGACAATGAAAAAGCGGAAGAGGTTTTCGCCTCTTTCGACGCGGTGCTTTGTCACGACAGGCCCATCCATAACCGCGTGGACGACAGCGTCTGTTTTCTGGATACTTCCGGCGGGGAAAGGCTGATAAGAAGGGCCAGGGGCTACGTTCCGGAAAGCGTCAGATTGCCGTTTGAAAGCCGGGAACAGGCCCTGGCGGCCGGCGCGGACATGAAAAATTGTTTCGCTCTCCTGCGCGACGGGGAGGCCTTCCTTTCCCAGCACATAGGCGACCTGGAAGAGAAACTCAACAGGGATTTTTACGGAGAGACCATCTCCAACATGAAAAAACTCCTGGGGATAAAGCCGTCGGTCATAGTCGCCGACCTGCACCCGGATTACCATTCCAGGAGGATAACGGACGCCCTGCCGGGAAAACATGTCTATGTCCAGCACCATGTGGCCCACGTGCTGAGCGTAATGGCCGAGACGGGGCTTAAGGACGGGGTCCTTGGCGTCTCTTTCGACGGCACGGGTTACGGCCCGGACGGGAAGATCTGGGGCGGAGAGTTCTTTTACATAAAGGCCGGGAAGGTCGAAAGGAAGGCCCATCTTTCCTATTTCCCGCTGCCGGGAGGCGACCTTTGCGCCTCGGAAATCTGGCGTTCCCTCTTTTCCCTGCTTTACGCGGGGGGAGTGGAAAATAAAAAACTGCTCTCTTTTTTTCGCGGCGCCGTAAAGGTTTCCGAGCGGAACACGTTAATGAGAATGATAGACTCGGGAGTGAACTCGCCTCTTACTTCCAGCGTCGGCCGGCTTTTCGACGCTTTCGCCTGCCTGATAAAGAGGGATTTTTACGCCACCTACGAGGCTCAGGGCGCCATGGAGCTGGAGAGTCTGGTCCGGGAAAAACCGGAGGATTTTTACCGTTTTAATATCGTTGAAGCGGACGGTTCCCTCCAGATCAGCCCTCTGGAAGCCGTCTCAGCCTGCCTGTCGGATTCTCTGGCCGGAGAGGACGAGGGGCTTATGGCGGCCAGGTTCCACCTCGGCCTCTCGGTCGCGGTCGCCGAGACGCTGTCGAAAATAAGAAAGGGAACCGGTCCGGCGCCGGTTTGCCTTTCCGGCGGGGTTTTTCAGAACAGGGTCCTGACTGAATGGGTTTCCGGGGAATTGTCGAAAAGAGGATTTAAGGCCTTTTTTAATTCCAAGGTTCCGGCCAACGACGGGGGAATAGCCCTGGGCCAGTTGTATTCGCATCTGCTGGGAATAAAGCCGGCCTGGCCGGGGAACGATTAACCCGAAAGTTTCAGTTAGAAACTTTCCCCTCACAGAGTTTGGGAGAGCCTCGCTCTGGGTTCACCCTTGCGGAAACTGCGCGCATAGCGCTTGTTCCGCAATCTGCTTCGCAGAGAATCCTGCGGAATATTTTCGTTCTCACGGTTTGTCAATGAAAACCATGTTGAACTGCAGGATTCGGGTTAATCGTTAGAAGTTTCCGTGTTGTCCTTGGCAAAAAGAAAAAAATACTCGAAAAAATCGCGCAGGGCTGAAAACTCCATCTTAAGATTTACCGGATGGTAATTCATGTGCCCGGTCATTACCCCGTTCTTTTTGTCGAATTGAAGCCGCACGGGCATCCGGTTGACATAGCCGTTTATAACCACCGTTTCCGGCCCCGCTTCCGAACCTTGCATGTCGAATTGCAGTTTGAGCGGGCTGAGGCAGGTGTATCCTTCCAACAGGCCTTTTTCCCAGTTTACGGAGTATTTGGTCGGGCTGAGGTTGGCGGCTCCCTCGACGGTCGTTTCGTTTTCGCCGCGCGTAAATTTCAGCCTTATCGGAGTCAGGTTGGCGCCGCCGGAAATAGTTCCGGCTTCCGGGTCTATTTTCAGGTTTATGACCCTGCGGTTTACGCCGCCCGTTACGGTCATGGCGGTTTTATTTATCGCTACGTTGGCCCGCGAACGGTTGACCAGCCCGGTTATGGTTACGATCTCGTCTATTTCCTGCCGGTTTTCGGAAACAGCGGCCGGAGAGTGAACGGCGTCCAAAAGCGGGACGGGCGAAGGAAATTCTATTTTCAAAGCTTCTTTTTCCAGATTTTCAGCGTCAAGCTCCTGTAACTCCTGTGAAAACGCGATGGCGGCGGAGAATAAGACCGCTCCCGCGAGACAAATTATTTTTTTCATTTTTAACCCCTCCGTATAAATCTATTCTATATAAAACCGCGTCCCCGGACAAGAAATTTCTTTTTGAAAAATCGATCCCAGTTTAAAGCCCCCGCTTGCGCTTTTGAGCGCAAGCGGGGGTTTGGGGAGGGGACTTCTATATCTTTACTTGGCGGTTTCAGCCGGCTTCTCAGGTTCGTAAACCCATTTAAGGAAGTCGTCCCAGATACCGACCTGGGAAAGTTTCAGCGCGTCGTACTTGGAGTCGTAGTTGTAACCGGGCAGGTAGATGGCCAGGCCGTTGGCGTTGTCATAGGAGTCGGTAAGAGTGGCGTTGGCTATCAAAACTTCTTTTTTCAGGAATTTCTCTATGCTTTCGGCTTTCGAGATGAGATACTGATTTCCGGAATCGGCGGCGGCTATTTTCAGGAAGTCTATGAGATCTCTCGAGCCGGAAGATTCGAATCCTTTCGATTTGTTGATGGACGCCTTGAGCGCGGTCTTGTCGACGGTGCGCATCGCGACTCCGGCCCAGGTGTCTATCATGTACCTGAGGGTGTCTATCTGGTCGGTCCTTACGGCGGATTGAGTTATGCCTTTGTTCTTGGCGGCGTAAGATTCTTTGTAGCCTTCCACTGCGGCCTTGGCCACGTTTTCCGCCGAGAGCGAGGAGCCATGGAGCCTCTTGAGGAAGAACTCGTAACCCCAGCCGTCGCCGGGTTCGGTCTCTTCCGAGCCCACGATTATTCCGGCGCTGTCCTTGAGCTCGTAAACCACTTCCATCATCTGCATAAGACAGGCGTCGGAAGCGTAAATGTCTAGCTGGCCCATCTGCGAAAGGGCCTGGCCGAGTTCGACCGTGGAAATGTCGTTGCCGCTTTCGTCGTCCGAAGAGATGCCTTTTATCAGGTCGGCCAGGATGGTCTTCTTCTTCCAGCCGTCGCCGTGGTTCCAGACCATCAGCATGTATTTCCTGGCCGGATAATTCTCTTTGGCCCAAAGCACGAATTCCACCAGATGATTCGGGTCGCCCATGTCGGCCGTTTCGAGGGTCTGCACTACGGGGGAATTTATCACGGCCGTGTCGGTGTCCTTCTGTATGAGGAACCTTTTTATGCCGGTAAAGGTGGTTATCGGGTCGGAACCTCCGGATTTATTCATCATCGGCGGGATATGGCCCCAGTAAGGGTTCGGCCAGCCGGGATGGGGGACCACCGGGCCGCCCCAGTAATCGTAGTCGTCATAACCGCCGCCGGGATAGTCGGGATAAGAGGGAGGGGTGTAATTGCTCCGGCCGGATTCGGTTATTATGTTCATCCCGGCCGGCGGGCCGTAAACCTCCATCTCGTTTATATCCTTCAGTATATAATCGGCCAGATTATTCTTGCCGTTCATGAAAACCATCACGGTCCATTCCTTGGGCTGCGCTTTGCCGACCTTTTCCGGCTCGGGGTTCGGGATGTCGGCCGAGTCCGTTTTTTCAAAAGTTATTTTGGAACCGCTTCCGTCAAAGTCCACGTTCTGGGCGTATGAAGAGACGCACAACATGGAAATTAAGCCGACTATTATTTTTAGCATTACTCCTCCCTTGTCACAGAGTTCACAGTTAAATCTTAATAATTAATTCTACCTTTGTTATGGGACATAGGGTAATTTTTTGAAGATATTTGGACCCATAGGAAATTAGGTCCTGGGGGAAAAATTAATATGCTGGTTGAAGGGCGTTCTGTTAATCTGAAAATTACAATTGAAATCTTCCGCCTTAGGCGGATATTCAGGCAATTTTCCGGTTAACAACGGAGATTAGAGACGAGAGGCTGTGGGACAACCGAGGAATTATTGAGGCCGGCAGCGGCTGTTTAAGCCTGTTCTTCCGAAATTGAGGTTGCGTGAAATGTTTCTTGACAAAATCCAATTCAGCGGGAGGCCCCCGCTTGTAAGGCGGGGATATCTAAATTATTTTCTTATGTCCTGGCTCCAGACGGCGTAGCGCTCTCCGCTGGTTTCCATTTTCCAGCCCTTGCCCGGTTCCCACCCCCAGTTCTTTCCCAGCTTCAAGACCAGGTATTTGCCGTTCCCGGTTATCATGGCGGCATAAAGCTCGTTCTGGCCGGCCAGCACCTGCACCGGGCTCGAGGCCGTTATCCCCGCGGATTTGCGCAGGTCTATGAGGGCCTGGATTTTAGCCTTATAGGCGGCGCCCCAATCGAAAAAATGCGGCCAGAAAACCGAAGGCGTGCCGGGGTGCGTCAATATGTAAGCGTAGCCCATGAGGCGCTGAGTCTTGTATTCCGCCGGGGCGTTGGTTATGAAGTTCTCGTCCCTGGGCGAGGTGTCGTGGTTCTCGACGAAAGTGACCGCCTTGGCCGGCCACCAGCCTATCACGCCGGAGGGCTTGCCCCCGTCGTTCAGGAGGTCGTACCTTTCGCTTTCCACCGCGGCGACGAGATTATAGCGCGTCGTGAAATCGAAAACAGTGGAGGCGCCGGAAGTCCCGTCTACCCAGCTCACCAGCAGCTGTCTGTTGGTGTCGTAGTATTCGCCGACCGAAAAGGAGGGGGAGGAGGCCGAGTTGTATTCGCTTACCCTGCCGGGCTGATAGCCCTTGACCATGTCGTAACGCCAGCCTTCGAAACCTATGGTGTATCTCAGCCAGCGCAGAAAGATCTTCGCGTCCTCGCGGACCTGTTCGTTCTTGTGGTCCAGGTCGCGGCAGCCCCAGTCGCCCTGCCCTTCGTCGTAATTCTGGCTTTTCATCGGGCTCTGCCATTCATCGTCCTTTACTACCGCCGTGGTCGGCCAGTCGGGGCTTGTGAAATCGGCCCAGTCCTTCGTGCCGTTCCTGTGGTTCAGTATTATGTCGGCTATGGGCCGTACGCCGGCCGTCTTCATCGCCTGCACCGCCTCCAGAAGCTTTTCCTTTTTACCCCATTGCGAGTCCAGGTCGTACCATTCCGTGGGATAGTAGCTGCCGCGGGAGACCGGCGGGAACCAGATAAAATCGAAGCCCGCTTCGCCCACTTCTCCGGCCTTGCCGGCCAAAACTCCCCACCAGCCGCCGGGAGGATGGAACCAGTAGTTGTCGGCGTACCAGTGGAACCCCTGCAGTATGACGGCTGAATTCCCTTCGAGATCGAATTTTTGTTCGGACCCGGCGCTGAAATTTTTCGAGGAATAAAGGGCGGAGGCTTCCTTCCAGTCTTTCCTTGCCTTCGAGCTGGGGCCGTACTCGCCGGCTTTAAGGACCGGGGACGGATTCGGGACGGGCGGAGTCACCTCGGTTTCAGCCGATTTTTTGAGTTCTTCGTAGGCCGACTGGGCGTTCAGGGAATGGAAAGCGGCGTTAAAAATTAAAGCTGTCGTTAAAAACCAGAACGAAATTTCCTTGCGCATCAAAAACCTCCCCATATTGGGATATTATCGCGTAAACCGTTCAAAAAGTACAGGGTCTTTGGACCTATAATATCTTTTCCTTTTGAAAACGCGGCATAAAACGCGCGGGGAAGACGAAAAGGGAAGAAAAACCAGTTCCGTGGCCGCCCAAAAATCCTTTACGCGGATTTTACACCGGCTTTAAACGGTCTTTATTTTTTTTTACTAAACTATGTTCATGAGAAACGGGGAGGAAGAAATATGCGGATAAGAATGATACCCAGAGAAGGGAATTTTTTCGATTACCTTGGCCGGCAGGCCGAAAATCTCACGAAAGCCGCGGCTTTTTTTAAGCAGGCCGTAAGCGACGGGAAGCTGGCCGAGGGGGAAATCAAGAAAATAAGGGAGCTTGAACATGAAGGCGATACGCTCGCTCATGAAATCACCGATCTCCTTAACCGCACCTTTATAACTCCCATAGACAGGGAAGACATTTACTCCCTTGCCAACAGCCTCGACGACGTGCTGGACCTGCTCAACGCCATGGCCGGCCGGATAAAACTTTACAAGCTGCAGCCCGGGGACGAATATTTCGCCCAGTTCATAGATTTGATAGACCAGGCCGCCGCCGCCGTCTGCAGCGCGATGAAGTATCTGCCGGACGACAAAAAGAGGACGCGGGTGCTGGACTACTGCATAGAGATAAACAGGCTTGAGAATATGGGCGACTCGGTAAGGGAGAAGGCCATCGGCGGGCTTTTCGAACACGAAAAGGCCCCCATGGCGGTTATAAAATGGAAAGAGATCTATGAAACGGCTGAAGGCGCGCTGGATAAGTGCGAATACGTGGCCAAAGTAATAGAGGGGATACTGGTGAAACATGGATAACACTCTTATAGCTATAATTTTTCTCGTGGCCCTGGCTCTGTTCTTCGACTTTTTGAACGGTTTTCACGACGCGGCCAATTCAATAGCCACGGTAGTGGCCACGCGCGTCCTGTCTCCTAAATATGCCGTTATATGGGCGGCTTTTTTCAACTTCATAGCCTTCGCCTTTTTCGGCCTGCATGTGGCCGGGACCATCGGCAAGGGGATAGTGGATATAGCGCAGGTGGACAGCTACGTGATTTTCGGCGCTTTGGTGGGCGCTTGTTCCTGGAATATAATAACCTGGTACTTCGGCATACCGTCCAGTTCTTCGCACGCCCTGGTGGGAGGGCTTATAGGGGCGGCTTTGGTTAAAACCGGGCCCTCTTCCCTGGTGATGGGCGGGATAATCAAGACGCTGGCGTTTATCGTCATCTCCCCCGTGGTCGGTATGCTGTTGGGGCTCATCTTCGGCGTTATAGTGTACAATATCTTCGCCAAATCCACCCCGGCCAACGTGGACCATATCTTCCGAAAGGGCCAGCTCCTGTCGGCGGCGGCTTACAGCCTCGGCCACGGCGGGAACGACGCCCAGAAGACCATGGGCATCATAGCGGGGCTTCTTTTCAGCGCCGGCTACCTGGGAACCGAATTTCACGTGCCGCTCTGGATAGTGCTTTCCTGCCACGCCGCCATCTCTCTCGGCACCATGTCCGGCGGCTGGCGCATAGTCAAGACTATGGGCCATAAACTTTCCAAACTTCGCCCCGTGGACGGCTTCTGCGCCGAATTCGGGGCCTCTATAGTTCTCTTCGGCGCTTCCGCCCTGGGAGTACCGATAAGCACCACTCATACCATAACCGGCGCCATCGTTGGCATCGGCACACTGAAAGGCGTTCGCGCCGTAAAATGGGGCGTGGCCGGAAACATAGTCTGGGCCTGGATAATAACCATACCCGCCGCGGCGCTCGTCTCGGCCCTGTTTTATAAATTGGCGGTCCTGGCGTTCTGAGAGGAATTGTAAAAATTTAAAGCCGCGTCCCTTTCCGAAAGTACGGAGGATTCGGCGTTTTGACCGTCCGGAGGACCTTCATTTTTTTTATATTCGTCGGCGGGAACTATCCCGACGCTGAATGTGAGGATCAGGACTATTACCGTGAGACATATATTATAGGCGTATTTAAGGTAAGTTCTTGCCCCCGACAGGTATAAAGGTATGGAACACAGGTTCATGAGCGCCAGCGCCGCGGGAGTTATCAGGGGGAAATACCGGATGCCGGAGGTTTCCCATGAAACGGCGAAACTCAGCAAAAAGCTGTAGACGCAGCCCGCCGCCGTCAGTATGACAAGAAAAAGGACATGTATCCTGGGAAGCACGGGCTCGCCCGGGGATGTAACGGCGTCAGTCATAGCCTGTCCCGTATTTGTCGTTTGCCGGCCCTCGCGGCAGGCCCCTGCCCTTTATGGA
>Ga0210017_1003541_pt1 | contig 13064 bp, 12 predicted proteins | sample CryGeyCG2014_020_FD_183966 | JGI IMG/M metagenome (GOLD analysis project Ga0210017, IMG submission 183966) | Groundwater microbial communities from aquifer - Crystal Geyser CG08_land_8/20/14_0.20 (SPAdes) (version 2) | ecosystem: Environmental > Aquatic > Deep subsurface > Groundwater | place... | reverse complement strand
AAGTCTCAACTTTTGTTGTAGTTATGACAGCATGTCCCTCCCCCGCAACCACGCTAAATTCTGGGAGAAACCACCCATCATTGCCAACATTAATATGATAAAAAGCTATTAATGCCTGATTCAACCCATTCCACTGCGTTTCGTTAAGACCACTCCGTAAATCGCTTGGCGTGAGACCTGCTTGTTCAAGAATTCTGTGATCAAACGCCACCCCCCGAGGATAAGCATATCCCTGCCGCCTAATTAAGTTAATCCATAAGGTACTTCCTTGACCAAAAGGATGATCCCTTAGCTCTTCTGCTGTTGGCACATGATGGCTGGCAGCATGGGGAGCTAAGTTTCCGCGAGGAGTCTCTTCAGCCTCACCTCTTAACCAAGTCATCAAATCATCTTCTGTATAATTTCCACTATAAACACGCCCTTCAACTGCGTTTGGCAGTTGCAAGACCCTTGTTTGCATCTCGCTAGAAAAACGTGAAGCAAAAACATTGCGGAGTAAGTAATCTACATTTTGCTCAACAAGGTTCGCAACATTATCCCCAGACACAGGGGTAAACGCTTGCAGGTTTCGTAAAATCGGGCTGATTTCTGGCAAATGGAGCACTGTTTGCGCAAACTGGACAAAGGTCCCTTGGGCGTTGATTTGATGCCAAGCATTGTATCTTTGAATTAAAGCGGTACGGGTAGCGGTCCTCTGCTCTCTAACTGCTGGCAGGTTCTCCCGACCAAAAGTAGTATCTTGAGCATAGAGCTGCCAAGCTTGGTCCTGGGTTATCCCATATGTTTCGGCATAGGCATTAACATCTGTTTCCATCCTAGAAATTTCAGCGGCTTCAATAACACTTGCTCGATCTCCCGCTTGTGTCCCATCATCACCATTCAGATGCCACCCTTGCGCCACCAAAACGTCAACTCGCCGAAAACCTTCACCGGTTAAAGCTCGTAGCTCAGTTTCACTAATACCATCATGGAGATTGACTGGTACATCATTGATTGTAACGATATCTCCTAAATCTGCTGTATTAAGCACGCTTTCTTGGTCAGCGTCAGTAATGCCTGTTGACCACCTACCACCAAGAAAAGTGTTATATTGGATACGTGGGCTTCGCGCTTCTGGAACGTCATTAACTTCCATTAAATCCCTCCCTATACACCTGTATTATCGGGATAAGGAGCAAAAAACTTGCATGAAAGCATCTGTCAAGTTAAATTTTTTGTTTCAATATTTGTAACTATTCAGCCCTCACCCATTAAGCTTTGAAATCTCACCCTCTCCCACGAGGAGAGGGTCATATCGCTACTTTGCTAACAGACCCCCTCTCCCTCTGGGAGAGGGGGCACAACATTAGCTTGCCTGGGGTGAGGGCAGGGTCAACATATAAGTTTTGGGGTCCCACACAAGTTCCCCTCTAGTTAACCCGATATAATATGTAGAGGAGCAACCATGAGAAGAGCGATTGCCATCTTACTATTAATATTAGTCGTTTTAACCCTTAGGACCCCTTTTGCCGCGGAAAATGAGGCCAATGTTCTGCCAATCCAAAAGCTCTACACTGAGCCAACCGAAGGCTCTAATTTAGTCCTAGACATCCCAATTGAGGTCAAGTTGCTCGATGTATCAGAAAACCTTGATTGGTACAAGGTCAAAATCGCCTATCAGATCGGCCCTTTTAAATACGAATATATTGGCTGGGCCCATATCCCAATCAATGACTTTATTTTGCAAAAAGCCGAAACCGCAAAATAATATGCTATAATTCTCTCAATGAAGGCTGAGCTAAAAAAACTCCTCTTTTCAACTGGCGCGGTTAAGACCGGCGACTTCACCCTCTCTTCAGGCAAGAAGAGCAATCTTTACGTTGACTGTCGCAAAGTCACCCTCCACCCGCAAGGGGCCAAGCTCATTGCCAAGATTATTCTGGAAAAAATCAAAGGACTTAAGGTTGAGGCCATCGGCGGCTTAACACTAGGGGCAGACCCGATCACCAGCTCAGTCGTCGCCTTAAGCGACATCCCAGGCTTCATCGTCCGCAAAAAGGCCAAAGAGCACGGAACAGGCCAAAAGATCGAAGGTTTGATTGACAAGGGTTGGCACGTTGTCATTGTCGAGGATGTTGCCACCACCGGTGGCTCGGCTTTGCAAGCTATTGAAGCAGTTGAGGCAATTGGCGCTAAGGTTGTAAAAGTAATCTCTGTGGTTGATCGCGAAGAAGGGGGAGCTGACGCCTTAAAAAATTATAACTTTGACCCTATTCTGACAAAGAGTGAGCTGCTTGCCTAGCAGCTCGCCAAGCCCCCAGCTTGTTTACCCCCCAGCCCACAGCACGGATCGCACTATTAAGCAGTACCAGCCCAATCCCAGCTAAAAATACATAGCCAGGTATGCCCACTGGAGTTGGAATGCCCGGCAAGGCAAAAAAGGTTTCATAAAGCATCTGCGCAGTAAACCCACTAAAGATCATAGTCCAACCCAACTTGGGCAAAGGTTTTACCACCATAGAAACTAAGAGTTTCCACGCGTTTGTCTTGCCAGCAAAAAAATCATTAAAGATCTGCCACTGGCTTGTCTTATAATAACTATCAGCAGAAAGAGGAGGACGGCTCCTCGCAATCGCGGCCATCGCTACAAAGATAGCGCTTACCCAGGCAACATCAGCCAGGTCAAAGACTGGCCAGTTCTCATATATCCGCTGCAAAAACGTCAGCGGGCCTGTTTCCACTCTAATGTAATCAAGCACTGAACCACGCAGGACCCTCTCAATGCCATGAGCCACACCAGCAGACAGCCACAGCGCTGCCGCTAATTTTCCGGTTCCGCCTTTTCGGCTGCGATAAAGACCCCAAGCCAGTAAGGTTGTTATTAAAGTTGCAACCTGGTGGCTTGCCATTTCCCCTGCCCCCTGACCAAAGGCAGCCCCTGTATTGCGAATATTATGTAAGCTAAGAACGCCATCAATAACCGAAACACTGCCGCTTTCTGGGATAAACGCTTGCACAGCTAGCTTAATTATCTGGTCAGCGGCAACCACAACCATTGGCACAGCAAAGGCGCGCCGAGTAACATCTTGTCGCAACTCTGTCCAGGTAGTTGCGCGAAAAGCACTGGTCAGTTTTTCCGGGGAAACACAACCTGTTTCATCGGCAAGTTGGCCAGTGATCTCAAGATCAGCTTTCCCTCTAGCGTCTAGCCAACGCGAAACCCAGCGGTTGCGCCAATAACCCTCCACCAGGTTTTCCCCAGCCTGGTCTTGGAGCTTACCGTCAACAACCTTTAGAGCATCACCAACGCTAAGGTTTTCCGCGGCCTGATGCGCGGCCCGGGTTAGGCCAGGAACACAAGAGCGGTAAACAGTGTGAACAGCTAAGGCTGGCAAGGTCATCGCCATATTGAGCGGATATTTGCGCAGCCAATTAACCGCTTTGTTTTGTCGCGGTTGATTGGCAAGTTTGATTACAGCTCTTTGGGCTATTGTAATTGTTGAAATCATTGCTTCTCCCATATATATATCGACATTTCTTTGTAAAAATTTCACTCTTCTGCTAGAATATTAAAAGTTTCCAGTTGTCAGTTGTTAGTTAACAAGCCCGTGTAGCTCAGTTGGTAGAGCATTTCCATGGTAAGGAAAAGGTCGCCGGTTCGATTCCGGCCGCGGGCTTGTTTTTCCCTTGACAGGTAGTGTATAATAGTATTTCATTAATTTAGCGAAAGCTAACAATTTTATAGGAGGTAACAAAAGAAATGGCAAGAGAAAAGTTTGAGAGAAAAAAGCCCCACATGAACATCGGGACGATTGGACACGTTGATCACGGGAAGACTACCTTAACTTCTGCTATCACCAAATATCTGTCAACTAAGGGCATGGCCAAGGCCAAAGCCTTTGATGAAATTGACGCTGCGCCAGAAGAAAAAGCCCGTGGTATCACCATCGCTATTGCCCACGTTGAATATGAAACTGATAAAAGGCACTATGCTCACATTGACTGCCCTGGTCACGCTGATTATGTTAAGAACATGGTTATCGGCGCAGCCCAGATGGACGGAGCAATTCTAGTTGTTTCTGCGGCTGACGGCCCTATGCCTCAAACCCGCGAGCATATCCTCTTAGCCAGACAGGTCAACGTCCCTGCCATGGTTGTTTTCTTGAATAAGTGCGACATGGTTGATGACAAAGAGTTGATCGAGCTGGTCGAAGTTGAGACCCGCGACCTGCTTAAAAAATACGAGTTCCCAGGTGATGACATCCCATTTATTAAGGGGTCAGCGCTCAAGGCCATGGAAGACCCAAGCGGCGAAGCTGGCAAGGCAATTCAAGAGCTGCTTGACGCTGTTGATAGCTACATCCCTGAGCCAAAACGGCCGATTGACAAGCCCTTCTTAATGCCAGTAGAAGACGTTTTCTCCATTACTGGTCGCGGCACGGTTGGCACGGGCAGGATCGAAAGAGGCATTGTCAAGACTGGTGAAGAAATCGAAATAATTGGTCTGGGCGCCCACAAGAAAGCAGTGGTGACTGGCGTGGAAATGTTTAGAAAAACATTGGATGAAGGCATGGCCGGCGATAACGTTGGCTTGCTCTTGCGCGGCGTAGAAAAAGAAGAACTGACCCGCGGGATGGTCTGCGCTAAAATCGGTTCTGTTAAGCCGCACAAAAAGTTTGACGCCCAAGTTTATGTCTTGAAAAAAGAAGAAGGCGGTCGGCACACCCCATTTTTCAATGGCTACAAACCTCAGTTCTTCATCAGGACAACAGACGTTACTGGCGAGATCAAGCTCCCAGACAAAGTTGAAATGGTCATGCCAGGCGACAATATCGTCATGACGGTTGAGCTAATCACCGACATTGCAGTTGAAGAAGGCTTGCGCTTTGCTATTCGCGAAGGCGGCCGCACCGTAGGCGCAGGTGCAGTTTCCAAAATTATTGAGTAAGCTTGGTTAATAATTAATTAAAAAAAGGGGGCCTATTTTGTGCTCCCTTTTTTTTTGCTTGCTGGCTATAAAACATGAAAATATTTATTCGGATAATCGCAGCCTTAGCGCTTTTGTCTGTGTTGGTAGCTGTTGCCATCCTTGGTTTTGATTTTTTTACTACCCGCCAAAAGTTCCCACCGCAAACTTTTATCGGTTCGATCGCGGTCTCGGGCTTAAATCAAAATGAGGCTAGCGATAAGCTCAAGGCACTGCCGCTCAGCCTGGTTTTCTGCCCTTTAATCACCCTAGAGGTCGAGGACAAAACCTACTCTTTTCCGCCAGAAGATCTTGGCGTCAGGCTACTGCCAAAAGAAAGTGTTAAGAACGCTTTTGCCTTGACCCACCAAGGCAATTACCTTGATGAGATCAAAGCCCGCCTAGCTAAAGGGGAATTTTATCTCCCGCTCATCCTCGAGATAGACAAAACCCGCTTTATGTCTCTGCTGGACGCTATCACCCCGCAAATCCAATCAAGCGCAGAAAGCGCAACTTTTTCCCTCAACGAAGATACGGGCGGCTATCATATTGAAAAGGAAACCCTGGGCCGCGAGCTAGACAAAGAAGGCTCTTATCAAAGCTTTAAGGAGCAGCTGGCCACAGGGAAAAAATCGCTGGCCCTTAAGATCAGCTACACCTATCCAAAGATCAGGGAAAAAGAGCTGCGCGCAAGTCCCCCAGTCTATCGCCTTTCGGCCTACACCACTTATTATGGTTCGCACGATTCACCAAACAGGATCCATAACATTCGGCTGGTCGCCTCATGGATCAACAACACCTTGCTCTTGTCTGGCGAGTCGTTTTCTGTGGCTAAGATATTGGGCAATGTTACTGAAGAAAAAGGCTTTCGTCGGGCCTTTGTTATTGTTGGCGGCGAATTGGTCCCGCTTTTAGGCGGCGGCTCATGCCAAATCGCCACTACCTTATACAACGCCATCTCGCTGGCAGATTTAAACGTCATTGAGCGTCGTAATCATTCTTTGTACTTTAATATTTATCCCCTAGGTCGTGACGCTGGGGTTTACCCTGGCCAGCTCGACTTTAAGTTTGTTAATGATTCTGGCTACCCGATCTTTATTAAGACCGTAGCCACCAGCAAGTTGCTTTCCTTTAGAATTTACGGGACCCCGTCAGGCAGAAAAGTTGAGTTCTCCGGAGCCAAGATCTTAGGCCGCGATCGCTCTGGCAAATACATTCCTATGTCTTTAAGGAGCGTGATTGCACTCGATGTGCCTTTTAAAACTTTTATCACTCGGACTGTCTACGATAAGGCTGGCCAAGAAATAAAAAAGGAGACAATCTACAGTTATTATAAACTCTATGGCGACCGAAGCAATGTCCCAATCCGCAGCCCAGAACCACGCTAAAGGCCCGATTTCGCCCGGCCAGCAACAAACCATTAGCCGAGAGGTTTCCCTTGCCGGAATAGGCCTGCATAGCGGCCAAACAAGTCAAATAACCTTAAGGCCAGCGCTGGAAAACACTGGCCTAGTTATTGTTCAAGGCAACCAACGACTGGCCGCCACTGCCGACCACGTCCAAAGCACTGTCAGGGGAACGAGATTGCTTAATCTAGCGACCCCAGAACATCTGCTGGCAGCGCTCTTTGGCCTGGGAATTGATAATCTTGAGATCATAGTCAAAGGCTCTGAAGTCCCTATTTTGGACGGTAGTGCCCTGCCCTTTGTAGAAGCCTTGCTGTCAGCCAAGATCGTGTCGCAATCAGCCTTAAAAAACCCGCTAAAACTGAATTTTCCCTGCCAAACAGCAGAGAAAGAGGCAAGACTAGAGGCCTGGCCTGGCAATGGCTTCAAGGTCAATTTTATGATAGACTTTCCTAAGGTTGGCCAGCAAAAGTTTTCCTTTAGTCTTGACCATGACTCCTTTATCAAAGAGATTGCGCCAGCCAGGACAGTGGGCTACCTGGCAGAACATGGGGCGCTAAAAAAGCAAGGTTTGGCCCTAGGGGCGTCGCTGGAAAACGCCCTGGTAATTGGGGTAAATGGATATCTAAATCGGCCAAGATTTGAAGACGAAATTGTCCGCCATAAGATCTTGGACCTAATGGGAGACTTGGCGCTTTTGGGCCGGCCGCTTGAAGCTGAAATTCTAGCTAACAAGACCGGCCATCGCCACAACATAGAACTGGTAAGGAGGATTTTAGAAAATGACAGAGCTTGATATCAAACAAATAATTGAAACAATTCCGCATCGCTACCCATTCCTTTTGATCGATAAGGTGATTGAGCTGGAAGAAGGGAAGCGTGCTGTAGCAATAAAAAACGTCACCATTAACGAGCCTTTTTTCCAGGGCCATTTCCCAGGATACCCAATTATGCCAGGTGTTTTAATTTGCGAGGCCCTGGCCCAAGTTGGCGTGGTCATGGCCCTGCGCACCCCACAAAACGCGGGTAAAATCGTTTACTTTGCCGGCATTGATAATGTCCGCTTCCGTCGGCCAGTCGGCCCCGGCGACCAGCTGCGCTTTGAGGTTGAAACCACCTGGATCAGGGGCCCCTTAGGTAAAATGCACGGCAAAGCACTCGTCGACAATGAGCTCGCGGTTGAGGGCGACTTTATGTTCTCTCTAGTTGACAAGGGTTCTCGCGGGGCAAAAATCCACGAGACCGCCACTGTCCACCACACAGCCAAGGTCGGCAAAAACGCGGAGATCGGTGCCTACACTATTATTGGCCCAGAGGTTGAGATTGGCGACGAAACAAAGATCGGCTCGTATTGCACTATTCACCGCTGGACAAAAATAGGCAAGAATAACAAGATTGAGCAAGGCTGTTCAATTGCCGCCTCGCCCCAGGATCTCGGCTACAAAGGCCAAAAAGGCCAGGTCGTTATTGGCGACAGTAACGTTGTCCGCGAATTTGTCACCATCCATCTCCCGACTAAAGAAGGCGGCGAAACAAAAATCGGCAGCGAAAATTTTATCATGGTTCACGCCCATATCCCGCACGATTGCACAATTGGCAATCAAGTAGTGATTGGCGGCTACGTTGGCCTGGCCGGTCACACTATAATTGAAGACCAGGCAATTATCGGCGGCATGGCAGGAATCCACCAGTTTGTCAGGGTCGGCCGGCTCGCCATGGTTGGCGCCCAGTCAAAAATTTTACGCGATGTCCCACCGTTTATGATTGCTGACGGCAACCCGGCGCAAATCCGCGGGGTCAACGCGATCGGCCTGCAGCGGCGCGGAGTTTCCAATGACGCTTCCTCTGAAATTAAAAAGGCCTTTAAGCTGATCTATGATTCAGACAACAATACAGCCAAAGCAGTTGAAGAGATTAAAAAGCGGCTGCGACCCTTGCCAGAGATAAAACATTTGATCAGCTTTTTAGAGGCAGAAAGCAAGCGCGGGATCAATAAAAAGACCGCGATTGAAATTGAAACTGAAGAGCTGATCCTGCCAGAAATTCCAGAGCTGGGGATATAAAAAAATAAGCCGGCCTAATTGCTTAAGCCGGCCTAAGTATCAGAATTATTCAGCAAATTGACGGACAGGAATAAAAGGCGAGGCATCGCCAGCTATAACGCTAATGCTATTTAACTTAAACCCATTGCCAACTGCACCGATCCCTCCTTTTGTTGCCCTAAGTTCCATTTTAACATCAACTCTACAATTCTGTGGTTTGATCATAGAATCTGTCGTCACAACAAGCTCCCTCGTCTCAAGCCTGCCAGAAGAAAAGAGGGGAAACCTATTAGAAGATAAGACGTCTCCAGATACCGTGTTCCTAATTGCGACATAAACAAAAGCAGTAGCAAAAGAATTTGTCACAATGCTTTCAGGCGGGATTTCAACCTTAACGATTGCTCGTACCCATTGACCGATAGAAGCAGTAATAGGAGTACCACTAGTAAAATCTACCCAAACACCGTACCCTTGTGACGCAGGATGATAAGGCCCGCCTAACCTCAATAAGGGATTCGCCACAGCCAAAGCCATGTGGCCAGTTGCTTTATCAAGTCTGCCACAGGCATTAACTCCCGTATGAAAGTTAATAGAACCATTGAAAGGCGGGGTAATCGTCTTTGAGGATGGCCAAGCATAAGCAACTACGCTAACCGCTATAACGAATACCATAACCAGGAAAATTTTCTTCATGCTTTTTCACCTCCTTTTATTTAACCGTTAGCATATTCTACCCCCCCCCCAGTTTTTGTCAACCGGGACAAGACGCGAGCATCTGCCGATTTTGGATAATGGCCATTGACCAAATTTGGATAACACAAAAAAGCGCTTGACAACTCTTATAGCCCTGCTAAAATGGTAACAAATGACCATTTTAGTAAAAAGAGACTGCTTCGAAGAGCTGGCCAACCACCTAAAAAAGCCGGAAATCGGCGTTATTGTTGGCCCCAGACAAGCGGGAAAAACAACCCTGCTTAAACAGCTGGGAGATTTTCTACAAGAAAAAGGAACCCCTCGCGAAAACATCTATTTTTTTAATCTGGATGTCATCAGCGACCGCGAGACGTTCAAGAGCCAGCAGGAATTTATTCTCTTTCTAAGAAGCCGCCTTAAAAAAGATTCGCAACTATATATTTTTGTGGATGAAGCGCAACGAATAAAAAATCCGGGCATTTTTTTCAAAGGCATTTATGACCTAGGACTGCCGGCCAAGTTTATTTTAACGGGGTCATCTGCTCTGGAAATAAAGGCCAATATTCATGAAGCATTGACCGGTCGCAAGCGCGTGTTTCATTTGCAACCATTTAATTTTAACGAATTCCTTCGCTCGAAAAAATCCGGTTTAGAAAAAATAATTGGCCGGCGCTTGTCAGAAACAGATAAAAATCGCCTGCTTGAAATATTGCGGGAATACCTTGTTTTTGGCGGCTATCCAAAAGTCGCGCTAGAAAGCAACCACGAAGAAAAGAAAAAACTTCTTGAAGAACTATATTCCAGCTATTTAGAAAAAGATATTGTTGGCTTTTTAAGGATTAAAAGCCCACTGGTTTTCTCTAAATTAACCGGCTTGCTTGCCAGCCAGATCGGGCAGCTTGTCAATATTAGCGAGATTGGGCAAATGCTTGGGCTGGACATCAAAACCTTAAACACTTATTTGCATTACCTGGAAGAAACGTTTATTGTCAATTTGGCTAGGCCTTTTTATAAAAACTATCGCAAAGAAATCACCAAAATGCCAAAGGTTTATTTCGCCGATCTGGGATTGCGAAATTTTGCCCTATCAAGATTTAAACCATATGATGGGCGCGATGACCAGGGATCGCTTCTGGAAAATTTTGTTTTCAATGAATTGTGTGGCTTGGGTTTTCACGTTAATTATTGGCGAACTAAGTCTAAGGCCGAGGTTGATTTTGTAATCCAAACCAGTGAGGGACAAACTGTCCCGCTAGAGGCAAAAGCAGCCGCCCTAAAAACTCCTTATCTAAGCCGCAGCTTTAGGTCCTTTCTCGCTCAATATCTTCCCAAAAAAGGATATCTGGTAAATTTGGGGCTGCAAAAAACAGTAAAAGCAGATGGTTGCCAGGTTAAATATATCCTTCCCTTTGATCTTCCCAAATTACTATTAAGAGATGCGTAAAGAAAAAACAAGCTGGAACAAAGTCGCCGGCTGGTACGACAAACATGTGGGAGATAAAGGCTCTGATTATCACCAACAACTTGTTATTCCGGGCGCGGTAAAACTGCTTGCTCCGCAAAAAGGGGAAAAAATCCTTGATGTGGCCTGTGGCCAAGGAGTTTTTTGTCGCCAGCTGGCCAGCTTGGGCGCAGAGGTCTCCGGGGTAGACGCTTCGAAAAGGCTAATTGAGCTCGCCAGGCAACATTCCAAAAACATTAATTACGCGGTTGATGACGCGACCAAGCTCTCGTCTATTCAAGCCGACAGCTTTGACGCCGCCGGCTGTATTTTAGCCATCCAAAATATTGATCCGCTGGATATGATTATGGGAACGGTTGGCCGGATATTAAAGCAGGGCGGACGTTTTTTAATAGTCATGAATCACCCCTGTTTCAGGATCCCGCGGCAGACCGGCTGGGGAACAGATGAACAAAGGAAATTGCAATATCGACGAGTAGACAGCTATTTATCAGAGCTGAAAATTCCAATTAAAATGCATCCCGGCGCGGCTCCAGACATCCACACCTGGTCATTTCACCGACCACTAACACGCTACTTTGAAGAGCTGTACAAAAACGGCTTTGCGGTAACACAATTAGAAGAATGGGCCTCACACAGAACAAGTAAGCAGGGCAAAAACAGCCGTCAGGAAAACCGCGCGCGCGATGAGATCCCCATGTTTCTTGCTATGCTCGCGGTAAAACTTCCTTGAAATTTCGGTTTTATCGCTTGATTTTTCAAGGATAATAGAATACAATAAAAGCATGAAAAAGGTCAAGCGGGTACACGACCTGCGGCAAATTAAAAAACTCCTTTCGCTATTCCCTGTAACCGCTATTCTTGGCCCCAGGCAGTGCGGCAAAACAACCCTGGCCGCAGAGCTCAACGCGGATTACGCCTTTGACCTGGAAAACCCCCGCGATCTGGCCAAATTCAAAAACCCCCAACTACTGCTTGAGGAAATGCAAGGAACCATCATAATTGACGAGATCCAAAGAAAACCGGATTTATTCCCGCTTTTAAGATATCTTGTTGACACAAACAAAAAACAAAAATATATAATCTTAGGCAGCGCCTCCTCCGAGTTAATTAAACATAGCTCGGAAAGCTTGGCCGGGAGAATTGGCTATTATGAACTTGGCGGCTTTGACCTGCTCGATATTGGGGAAAAGAATTACAGGCAACTATGGTTAAGGGGCGGGCTGCCGTTAGCCTATTTATATACCAATGCCGAAAAAAGCCTGCTCTGGAAAGAAAACTATATAACAACTTTTTTAGAAAAGGACGTGCCGCAGCTTGGGATAAACATTCCGGCTAATACCTTGCGAAAATTCTGGATGATGCTATCCGATTATCATGGCCAAATAATTAATTATTCTGAATTGGGCAGGGCGTTTGGCGTCTCTGATACGACCGTAAAAAAATACATTGATATTTTAAGTGGCACCTTTATGGTTAGAATTCTTCAGCCCTGGCACGCCAACATCAACAAACGTCTGGTAAAAAACCCAAAAATATATTTGCGGGACAGCGGCCTTTATCATTGTTTGCTGACAATCAGCAACTGGCATGAGCTGTCCGGCTCAAGTAAGCTCGGCGCGTCCTGGGAAGGCTTTGCGCTGGAGCAGACGTTAAAAGCCTTGAAGAAACAGTCGCAGGAAGCTTTTTTTTGGAAAACTCATGCTGGCGCGGAGCTCGACCTCTTCTGGCAGGATAAAGGGAAAAACTGGGGCGTTGAGTTTAAATACGGCGATGCTCCCGCCGCGACAAAATCAATGCATGTTTCTATTGCCGACTTAGGGCTTGAGCACCTCTGGGTAATCTATCCGGGTAAAGAAAGCTATAAAATCACGCCAAAAATTACCGCGACCCCGTTAGCTCATTTCATCAAAATGTCCGAGAGTTAATAAACCGCGCGCGATGAAATCCCCATGTTCTTGGCTATGCTCGCAGAAAAAAAGTCCGGCCTAAGTTGCCTTAAGCCGGGCTAAAAGAATCTCGTCGGGAATTTAACGAACTCAAACAGGAACAACAACATTAGGGAGCGGAGAGGCCGCCGTTGATGACAAGACAGAAAAAACTATTAGTTTCCGGCTGTATGCTCTATAATATGTTGCGTCTTCGCCTGGACCTGTATTTTGCGCTGTCGCGACATAGTCACCTGGCGCTAAATACCTTGTAGCGACTCTCTGAAACGGAACTTTTTGTTTGGCAATCAATTGCAGCGTCGGCTCCCCTCTGAAAGCTTGCCAAATATATATCCATGTTTCCATTTCCATGTCGATGATCTGCTCCACAACGGTACGTGGCTCGTACCCGACTAGAAAAGAAACGTTAGGGACACGGCTGGTTGCAGAATCACCACTAATAGCAAAAGATGTTCCTGCTAAAGACAGGGCAAAAAAGAAAAGCAAACCTATTGAAACCGCTTTTTTAATCATTACAAATCACCTCCTTTCCTTTTGTTTTTACTTACCCTTATATATTACCCCCCC
>Ga0210017_1003538_pt1 | contig 13073 bp, 11 predicted proteins | sample CryGeyCG2014_020_FD_183966 | JGI IMG/M metagenome (GOLD analysis project Ga0210017, IMG submission 183966) | Groundwater microbial communities from aquifer - Crystal Geyser CG08_land_8/20/14_0.20 (SPAdes) (version 2) | ecosystem: Environmental > Aquatic > Deep subsurface > Groundwater | place... | reverse complement strand
GGGGCATAAAGCGAGAAATTACGAGACCCGGACTCGTTGATGAAGCCGGGTCTCGCAATTTCTATTTGCTTTAAAATCTTTAGCGGGGTAAAATAAGGATAGAGAAATTATTTTTGGTTTTTGATATTTAATTTTTGATTTTTAGTTATGCTGCCTAAAGTAAAAACGCCGACTCAAAAATTGAAAAATTATAAATATCTAATCCAGACATTGTCTGGACAATTTGAGGAAATTGAAAAATTATCCCGTCCCTTGAAAGATTTAAAAGTTAATTTAGTAAATTCTACTCCCCGGGGCGGCGGAGTGGCTGAAATTTTAAAAAGTTTGGTTCCGTTAATGAAAGGGGTAGGACTGAAGGCAAGCTGGTACACAATTCCTCCCCGAGAAGATTTTTTTAAAATTACTAAAGAAATCCATAATGCCCTTCAGGGCAAGTCTTATGATTTTCCCTTTTCCCACCGGAAAAAATACTTGAGACACATTGAAAGGAGCGCTCAATTAATGAAAGACATGAAAGCTGATATCTGGGTGGTTCACGATCCCCAGCCGGCCGGAGTTATTCAATTTTTGCCTCACTTTCATCCCTCGATTTGCCGGCTCCATATTGATTTAACTTCGTCAAACTTAGAAGTTTGGAAGTTTATGGCCGGATTTTTAGAAATGTATGACAGAGTAATTTTAAGTTCAAAAGAATATGTTAAACCGGAAATAAGGAAAAAGGCAGTAATTATTCCTCCGGCCATCGATCCCCTATCTCCCAAAAATATACCCTTAGGATTAAGAGCTTCAAAAGAAATTTTAAAAAATTATGGAATTTCGCCTCATAAACCTCTTATCTCTCAGGTTTCTCGATTTGACCCCTGGAAAGATCCTTTGGGAGTGATTAAGGCTTATCAAATTGCTAAAAAGAAAATTCCCGATTTACAATTAGTTTTGGTGGGATTCTTTTTGGCCAGAGATGATCCGGAAGCAATGAAGGTTTATGTCGGGGTCAAAAAAGAAGCAGAAAAAGACCCGGATATTTTTCTTTTTGCCGACCCTCATTATCTGGGAAGTTTAAAGATTCATGTTTTTGTCAATGCCGTCCAGACAGCTTCTGATATAATTTTACAGAAATCAATCAGAGAAGGTTTTGGTTTAACCTGTGCCGAGGCAATGTGGAAAAGAAAAGCAGTAATTGGGGGAAATGCAGGAGGAATAAAAATTCAAATTAAAGACGGCCAAAATGGTTTTTTGGTCTCAAGCCCGGTCCAGGCAGCAGAAAAAATTGTAAAGTTAATTCAAAATCCCAAACTCTGTCAGAGTTTGGGGGAAAATGCCCATCAAACCGTAAAAGAGAAGTTTTTAATGCCCCGGCTTTTAAGGGACTATTTAAAATTATTTAGAAAGCTGATTTTAAAAGAAAATAAAGAAGAACAAAGAAATAAAGAAATAATGGGCATTCTTGCCTCATATTAATCCTAAAAATATGTCAACTCCTGAAGACTACGACCCATCGGCCACCTGCTCCCTTCAGGACTCAATTCTACAAATAGTATGTTAACCCCAACAGAAAAACAGGCTATTATTAAAAAATATGAATTACATCAGGTCGATACTGGTTCCCCAGAGATACAGATTGCTTTGCTTTGCGAGGAAATCAGAAGACTGCTTTTGCATTTTAAAAAACATCCCAAAGATTTTCATTCAAAACGCGGACTTTTAAAAATGGTAGCCAGGAGAAGAAAACTTTTAAATTACTTAAAAGAAAAAAGTGCCAGAAGATACAACAATATCGTGAAAAAGCTCGGCCTAAAAAAATAAAAATATAAAAATATAAAACAGATTCTTTAATTTTTTAAAATTTTAATTTTTTAAGTTTTTAAAATAATGGTTATTAAACATATCGGACAAAGGGTAGCAGTTTTGATTGACGTTCAAAATCTCTATCATTCGGCTAAAAATTTATATCAGGCTCGGGTTAATTTCAGAGAAATTTTAAAATTGGCCGTAAGTCAGAGAAGTTTAATCCGGGCATTTGCTTATGTGGTTAAAACCAAAACTGGAGAAGAGAAACCCTTTTTTGAAGCTCTAACCAAATTGGGGATTGAAACCAGGGTTAGAGATTTACAGGAATTTTACGGCGGTTTAAAAAAAGCTGATTGGGATGTCGGCATTACCGTTGATGCTATAAGAATTGCTCCAAGTGTTGATACTATTATTTTGTCTTCGGGAGACGGCGACTTTCTTCAGTTAGTTGAATATTTAAAAAATCAAGGAAAGAGAGTAGAAGTTATCGCCTTTGGAAAATCAGCTTCGACTAAATTAAAAGAGACAGCTGATGAGTTTATTGATTTAGGAGAAAGTCCGGAAAAATATCTACTAAAAAAGTAAGAGTATAATCCGAATACTAAGAGTGTTGAACAATTATTTTTCAGCGTAATTTCAGCGTATAGTTCACCCCGTTAGAAATTCCAAAATTTAAAGGGATTTCTATTATTCAAGGATTCCACCAGAAAATTCTAAAATTTCTAATGGGGTTCTGCGTAGTTCAGCGATAAAACCATGTTTAGGCTGAATAACGCCGATATCTACGCCGAACAACGTTGAATTATTCAACGGTCTCATTTTATTCATAGATTTGCATTATTTTTATGAAATTTAGTTTAGAACTTGGCGGTAAAGACCTCCAGGTAGAAATCAAAAACTTGGCCGAACATGCCAACGGCTCTTGTTGGATTAGGTACGGAGATACCGTGGTTTTAGCTACGGCAGTAATGGGAGAAGAGGGAGAGGAAAAAGATTTTTTTCCTTTAACTGTGGAGTATCAAGAGAGATTTTATGCTGCCGGAAAAATTTTAGGCTCAAGATTTATTAGAAGAGAAAGCCGACCTTCGGATGAAGCAATCTTAACTTCCAGATTGATTGACAGAGCAATCCGACCAAGGTTTCCAGAAAATTTAAAAAGAGAGATCCAGGTTATCATAACCTGTCTCTCCTGGGACAGAGAAAACGACCCCGACATTCCCGGACTTATTGCTACTTCCATATCCCTGGGCATTTCTGATATTCCCTGGCAAGGCCCGATAGCGGCTTTAAGAGTAGGGAATTCAGAAGCTCACAAAAGCCCCGAAGGAAAGCCTTCGACTTCCTACAGGGCAAGTCCAGAATTTATTTTAAATCCCACCTACGAACAAAGAGAGAAAAGTAATTTAGATTTAGCTCTAACCGCTGTTCCCCAGGATTTAGGGGAAAAAAATGGCGCCTTGATTAATATGATTGAGGCTGAGGGACAAGAAGTTCAAGAAGAAATTGTTTTGAAAGCAGTTGAATTTTCCAAACCCTATTTTAAAAAACTGATTGAATTTCAAAACCAGATTATAAAAAAGGTAGGGAAGAAAAAAATTGACTTACCGGAACCTTCTTCCGATTTAGAATTAGAATCTGAAATTAAAGAATTTTTAGGAGATAGATTAGAAAAAGTCCTGTATGAAAAATCGGAAATGGATACTGCTGATAAGCTAAGGAAGGAATTAGCTTATTTTATTGCAGAAAAGTATCCGGGAATGGGAAAAACCAAACCGGCCCTAGATTTCTTTGAAAAAGAAATAGAAAGATTAATTCATGAGAATATTATTAAATTTGAAAAAAGACCAGACGGAAGAAAATTAGACGAGATAAGAGAAATCTCTTGTGAAGTTGGCGTTTTGCCCAGAACCCACGGCTCCGGCCTTTTTCAAAGAGGAGAAACAAAATCTCTTTCAATTTTAACCTTAGGAGCGCCGGGAGATGTCAAATTATTGGAAGGAATGGAATTTATCGGCAAAAAAAGATTTATGCACCATTACAATTTTCCTCCCTATTGTTCGGGAGAAATCAAACCCTTGCGGGGACCTGGCCGAAGAGAAATTGGCCATGGAATGCTGGTAGAAAAAGCTTTAATGGGGCTTTGCCCAAACTTCGAAGAGTTTCCATACACCTTAAGAATCGTTTCCGAAATTCTTTCTTCTAACGGTTCAACCAGCATGGCTTCAGTTTCCAGCTCATCTTTAGCTTTAATGGATGCCGGGGTGCCAATAAAAAATCCCTGCGCCGGAATTGCCCTGGGTTTAATGCAAAACGATAAAGGGAATTACAAAATCTTAACCGATATTCAGGGACCAGAAGACCATCACGGAGATATGGATTTTAAAATTGCCGGAACCAAAAATGGAATTACGGCAATTCAGATGGATGTTAAAATCAGGGGAATTGATGAAAAGATTTTAAAAGAAACATTAGAAAGAGGAAAAAGGGCCCGACTTCAAATTTTAAATAAAATAGAGAAAACAATTCAAAAGCCAAGACCGGAGTTATCCCCCTGGGCTCCCAGGGTTTATATTATTCAAATTAAACCGGAAAAAATTCGAGAAGTGATTGGGCCGGGAGGAAAAATAATCAATGAAATCATTGAAGAATGCGGAGTTTCAATTAATGTTGAGGATTCGGGTCAAGTTTTCGTCACCGCCGAAAAAGAAGAAGGGGCTAAAAAAGCGGTCTCCTGGATAAAAAATATTACCAGGGAAATCAGGACAGGAGAGATTTTCCAGGGAAAAGTGAAAAGAATAGTTGATTTTGGAGCCTTTATCGAAATTATACCCGGCCAGGAAGGTCTATGTCATATTTCTCAGATTGCTCCTTTTCGTGTTGAAAAAGTGGAGGATATAATAAAGGTAGGAGAGATAGTCCCGGTTAAAGTAATTTCTATAGATGAACAGGGCCGGATAAATCTCTCAATTAAAGAAGCTAAACATGCCAGAAGAAACAACTCCTTTTAGAAAAATAAAAATACCCAAAGAAAAGATTAAAACCATGCAAAAAGACATTGCTAAGTTTAAAGCAGCTCCATTTCCTCCTGTTGACCGGAAATTCAAAAAAGAAAAAATTTCTCCTCTCCCCGGTAAAGAAGCAGGGAAAGAAATTGAAAAAGCAAAAATCCTTGAGCCCTTAGAAATCGCTGAAAAAGCAAGAATGGAAGCACTCGAGAAAGAAAAAATGGAAGCTGAACAAGAAAAAGCTGAGAAAGCCAAAAGAAAAGAAGAAGAAGAAAGAAGAAGAATTGAGGAAGAAAAAGAAAAAAGGGCTAAAGAAGCCGAAAGAAAAGCCCGGGAAAAAATTGAAACAGAAAAAGAAAAAGAGAAAAGAGAAAAGATTGAAAGAGAAGTTGAAAAACAGGCAGAAGAAATAAGGGCAAAGGTAGAAAAGGAAGTAAGAGAAACAATGGGAAAAGAAAGAGAGAGAATAGAAAAGGAAAAAATAGAAAAGATGGAAAAAGAAAAAATAGAAATAAAAATGGCTAAAAAATTGGCAGAGGTTGAGAAGGGAAAAAGGGCGGAAGAAAAAGAAAAAGAAAAAATAAAAGAAGTAGGGCTAACTGCAGAAGAAGCAAGAATAAAAAAAGAGCTTGAAGCTTTTCCCGAGAGAAAACAGCCCCTTGAAACTATAAAAAACTCTTTGAGTTTAAAACTGGCTCAAATGGAAAAGAAGCATGAAGAATTGTCAGAGAAAGAAACAGAAATAGAAAAGAGAGCAAAATTAGTCCGGGAGAAAGAAGAAGAATTGAAAAGAGCTGAAAAAAGAGATTTAAAAAAAGAAAGTGAAATTGAAAAGGAAAGGTGGAGAATGGAAGAATTAAGAAAGGAGATTGAGAATAGTCGATGGTCGCTGGAAAAAGAAAAGGAGAAAATTGAACAAAAACTTGAAGAGATTAACAAAGATTATAAAAAACTTTTGACTCAAGAGCAAAACTTGAAAAAGAAGTTAGAAGAAATTTTCATTACTAAAGAAATCTTAAGGTTAAAAGAAGAAAAAGAAAATTTAGAAAGAGAAATTGAAAAACTTCAGGAAAGAAAAAGGCCAATCGGATTAAGAAAGGTCTCTCTGGTCAAAAAGGAGGGAGAGTTTCAGAAAGTTTTAAAAGATATTTTAGAAGAAGAAGACCAGGTAGAAGAAAAAATAAAGTTTATAGAAGAAAAAGAGAGATTAACCGTAGAACCTTCTGAAAAAAGAAGGGTGGAAAAAGAAAGAAGGGCGCTGGAAGACGAAAGAAGAAAAGTAGAAACCAAAAAATGGAGTCTGGAAGGTTTAATTGAAAAACTGGAAACGGAAATTAAATTAGCAAACCTGGATTATCAGAAAGTTCTAGGCCAGGAGGATAGAATAAAACGAAGAATCAAAGAAATAAATATAAAAATAATGGGAGGAGGGGCAAAAAAGGAACCTTCTGCTCCTATTTTGGCCAAGGAAGGCCAACAAAAAAAAGAGATTGCCCGCCCCCACTTGCCGGCGAGCGAAATCTCAGGCTTGCGGGTTTGCCCGTTCTGCAAAACCAGAAATAAACCAGGACTAAAATACTGCACCAAATGCGGCAAACCACTGTAATTAAAAATTAAAGATTAAAGACTAAAGATTAAAAACACAAATTAAAAATATAAAAACGACCAAAACCCAAAAATTAATCTAAGATTTTTATGTTTTTGCGTTTATGTTTTTAACTTTTTATCTTTAATCTTTGGTTTAACGAAATTGTGAGAATTTGTCCCTATTGTAAAAAACAAGTATCAAGTGAAGATAAGTTTTGCGGTTGGTGCGGCAAGAAATTGCCAACAGAGTTAGAGTTAATAAAAGAAGAGGAAAGAATTGTTCAAACCATAAAAGAAAAAGCCAGAGAAGCAGAACTTAAGAAAAAAGAGGCTGAAGAAAAAGAAGAAAAAAGAAAAATAACAACCCTGGCAGAAGAAAAGGCTAAAAAAGAAGCTGAAAAGATAGAAAAAGAGAAATCAAAAAGAGAACAGATTATAGAAAAATTAACCAGGACCCCAGAAAAAGAAGAGGAAAAAAGAGAAAGCTATTTGAAAACGATAGGAGTAAAAAAACCAAAGATAGCAGAGAAAATTCTTGCCGTTCCAAAAATAAAAGAGGCAGAAGTAATTTTCAGGCCTCTCAGCCAGATTAAACCTTCCAGTTTTGAAAAAATATGGATCAGAGCAATAATCCTGATTTTTATTTTCTCAATGATGGCAGCTATTTTAGTCTTTGGGTTTGACATCTTCAAATTAAGAGAGGGAGTAAATTTACCTCCTCCGTCCGAAGAAGAAGTTTTGCCTCCGGAATCAAAAATTATAGAAGAACCGGAAGAATTAATTATCCCTCTTTCTTTGCTCCTGACCGAAGAGGAGACTTTATTAGAGATTCCCTCTCTGGTCCAACTTCCTGTTTTATTTTCTGAATTAATTAAATCAGGGAATTTGAAAGAGAAAGTTTTTACCAGAATTCTAATCAAGAATTTAGAAGAAAACAAAATAGTCAGTTTAAAAGAATTTTTAGAAGCAGCAAAGGTAGAAACTCCTGAAGGATTTTATCTGACCCTGAAACCAGACCTTACTTTATTTACTTTCGCCCCTGAAGACCGGCAGCTCGGATTTATGGCCGAAATAAAAGAAGAGAAGAATCTTAGAAGTTTACTGACTTTATGGGAAAAAGAAATAGTGGCAGATTTCAGCCCATTCTTTTCTTTGCTGGGTAAGGAAAAATTAATGGTCAGTCATCCGTTAAAGGATAAAGCTTACTTAGGCCAAACTTTCCGATACACTACTTTTTATCAAGAAAATTTAGGAATGTATTACGGTATTATTCCCGCCCCGATGCAGTCAGGGAAATTGGAGAAAAATTATTTTATTTTCACTACTTCTGAAGAAATCATGTTAAAGTTAATTGAATATAAAGCTGAATTAACTAAAGATTTAAAAATCGGGGATAGGGAAACAGAAGTAGAAATTTTGCAGACCTGGTTAGCCAAAGACCCGAAAATTTATCCCGAGGCCCTGGTTACTGGTTTCTTCGGTACCTTAACTCAAGCAGCTGTAATCCGCTTTCAACAAAAATATAGTGATGAGATTTTAAAACCCTGGGGACTGGTTGAAGGAACAGGAATAGCCGATAAAAGCACCAGGAAAAAATTAAACGAAGTCTATCAGAGATAAATGGTTTAACTTGCCCCCCAAAAAAAATGGTGGAGGGCAAGCGCAAAACTGACGCTAAAAGTTTTGCGTCTGTTCCGTGAGGAACAAAGCAACTATGAATAAAAAATTGCTCCAGGAATTTAAACAAAATTTAGGAGAGAAAAAAGAAACTCTCGAAAAAGAACTCAAGAGTTTTGCTAAGAAAGATTCTAGGCTGAAAGACGACTGGGATAGTCGCTTTCCTAAATATAATGGAGGCTCAGGAGGACAGATTTTGGAAGACGCAGCAGATCAGGTAGAAGAATACTCTACCCTCCTTTCAATTGAGTATAACTTAGAACTCAGATTAAAAAATATCAATTTAGCCTTAGAAAAGATAAGAATGAAAAAATACGGAATTTGTGAAAAATGCGGTAAAAAAATTTTGATAGAGCGTTTAAAAGTCTGCCCCGAAGCCAGATTCTGCGTTAACTGCGAAAAAGAATAACCCCTGCGCCAAAATAGAGGCTCGGCCTCTCTGTTTTTTCAAGCTTTACAGCTTGTTTTTAATTTGTTAAGGTTGGAATGATATGCCGTCAAAAGTTTTCTCAGCTGCTATTGTTGGCCTGGAATCTCAAATTATTGAAGTGGAAACCGATGTTTTTTATGGGCTCCGCCATTTTTCCATTGTCGGTCTGCCAGATAAAGCGGTCGAGGAATCAGGAGAAAGGGTAGGAGCAGCAATCCAGAGTTCGGGGTTTCAATCTCCCCATCATCAACCTCTCCGGGTTTTAGTAAGTTTAGCTCCGGCTGATTTAAAAAAAGAGGGTTCTTTGTATGATCTTCCCATTGCTCTGGGATTTTTATTAGCTTCTAAACAAACGAGGTTTAATTCATCGGGTCGAATTTTTATTGGCGAATTAGCCCTGGACGGGAAATTAAGACCAGTAAAGGGAGTTCTTTCGATTGCCCTGGCAGCTAAGAAAAAATCTTTTCGGGAAATAATTCTGCCTAAAGAAAACCGGGCAGAGGCAAGTTTAGTTGCCAGAGAAAATCTTAAAGTAATTGGAGTGGAAAATTTAAAAGAAACCATTGAATACTTAGAAGGGAAAAAAGAAATTCCTTCTTTTAGAGTAAAAATTGAGGATTATTTGGAAAAACCTGATTATCAAATGGATTTTGGCTGGATTAAGGGACAGGAATATGCCAAAAGAGCTTTAGAAATCGCTGCTGCCGGCTCTCACAATCTACTGATGCAGGGCCCGCCAGGGGCAGGAAAAAGTATTTTAGCTAAAGGCCTGCCTTCTATTTTGCCCCCGCTTTCCTTTGAAGAATCCCTGGAAGTCAGCAAAATTTACAGTATAGCTGGACTTTTGCCAAAATCAAAACCTTTAATTTCTCAAAGGCCCTTTCGCTCCCCTCACCATACTTCCTCAGAAGTGGCCTTAATCGGAGGAGGAAATCCTCCCAGGCCCGGAGAGATTACTCTATCTCACCGGGGAGTTCTATTTTTGGACGAATTTCCGGAATTTCATCGAGATGTTTTAGAAAGCCTCCGTCAGCCAATAGAAGAGGGGAAGATTAGTTTATTAAGGTCAAAACATCGTTTAACTTTTCCAGCCAGATTTACTTTAATTGCTGCTTCCAATCCTTGTCCCTGTGGTTATTTTGGAGACCCGGAAAGAAAATGCGGCTGCACTCCTTCCCAGATTGCAATGTATAGAAGAAAACTTTCCGGACCCTTGATGGATCGAGTTGATCTTTTTATCAATGTCCCTCAATTAAAGTATGAGAAGTTAACAGCTCCCGATGAAGAAAACTCCAGTCAAAAGATTAGAGAAAGAGTAGAAAGAGCCCGAAATATCCAGAGAGAACGGTTCTGGCCAGAGAAGTCGCAAGGACAAAAACAGTCCCTGACAGAAACTGTCCCCGTAACTAACATAACTAATGCTGAAATGATTATCCCTCAAATCAAAAAATACTGTCAGATAGGCTTAAAATCTCAAAACCTTTTGAGAAATTATGTTGATTCCGGCCGTCTTAGTGCTAGGGGGTATCATAGGGTTTTAAAAGTAGCCAGAACCATTGCCGATTTAGAAAATTCAGAAAATATTTTAGATGACCATCTTTCCGAAGCCTTAATGTATCGAATTAGAGAAGAGTAATCTTAGAATGTCGGGTCTCGCAGTAAAAACACTGTTTAAACAAATAAAAAATTCGGGCTAGGCCTGAATTTTTATTTAGGATGACGGGTCTCGTAATTTTACGAGTCCAGGTTTCGTAATTTTTGCTAATAAATATAACCTATAATTGAGGGGTGAGTAATATTCAAAGTTCGATAGTTCATTCTCCCCCAACCTATATAGTTCATTTCTGAAAATTTAACTTTATCGCCTGCCGCTTCTTCTACATATCCCACATGCCCCAATCTATGGCCTTCAAGACAGATAACGGCGCCAATCCGAGGAATACAATATCTTCCCTGACAAGTTTTGTAGCCCGCTGCTTTAGCATTAAGCAGCCAATCGCCGGCATTCCCCCAACCGGGAATAGCCCTTTTTTGAGCTACCCACCAGGTACATTGACCGTAAGGAAAATGATGGGATTGACCCCAAAAATCATCAGTGGATAATCTGGCTAAAGTAGCAGGTTCAATTTTAGCGCTATAACTCATCACCCCGCCGGGAATAATTAAAACCTCACCCACTATAATATCTTTTTCTCCTTTAAGATTATTAAAATCAATTATTTTCTCGGCTGTAGTCTTGTATTTCTCGGCTAATTTGCTAACCGTGTCCTCTTCCTTTACTAAATGCATTATCCCATCTACCGGTAAAATCAGCAAAGTATCCCCGGGTTGAATCAAGGCACTTTTAATATCATTAGCCCAAACAATAGTATCGATATAAATACCGAATTTCTTGGCAATAGACCAAAGGCTGTCTCCGGTCTGGACAGTATATTCAATAATCTCTTTCCGAATCTCAAAGCTGGTCAGGGTTAATAAAGCCTGGGGGTCAACCAAAAAAGAAGGAGAAAAACCAATCAAAGAATTGCTCTGAAGCAAGCCGAAGTCAGGATATTCTCTTTGAATGACCAGCGGCTGCAAAAATAACTCTTCACTGTTCTGATTTTTGGAATTGCTTAAATTTTGAGTCAAAACCTGACCTTTTTCTGTCTTTAGAGGAAAAATAAAGACAGCAACTGCAATAAAAATTAGCAAAACTCCCAAAAAACAAAGAAAGAGAAGTTTTTTTCTCCTTAAAAATCTAAATTGAGCGCCTTTCATAATCCTCTATTTATAGGATAGCGAGTTTATTGAGGGGAGTCAAATTTTTTTTCCACAGGCTCTATTTTATATCTTTTATCTGGTATAATAATAGTGTTGAACAATTATTTTTCAGCGTAATTTCACCCCGTTAGAAATTTCGAAACTTAAAGGGATTTCTATTATTCAAGGATTCCACCAGAAAATTCTAAAATTTGTAGTTCAGCGATAAAACCATGTTTAGGCTGAATAACGCCGATATCTACGCCGAACAACGCGGAATTATTCAACGGTCTCAAAATATAACAATGGATTTAACTTCCAAAAAGCAAATTAAAGATTTATTAAAAGAATACCGAACTTATGCTTCAAAAAGGCTGGGACAAAATTTTTTAATTGACAAAACTGTTCTCAGAAAAATTATTGAGGCAGCCGATCTTAAACCAAACGACATGGTTCTGGAAATAGGACCGGGAATCGGAACTCTAACCCGGGAGTTAGCTAAAACGGCAAGAAAAGTAATCGCTATTGAAAAAGACCCGAAGATGATTGATATTTTGAAAGATACTACAAAAGATTTTCAGAATGTAGAAATTATCAAAGAGGACATTTTAAAAATGAGCCCTGAAAGCTATAAGCTAAAAGCTAAAAGCTACAAAGTGGTGGCCAATCTTCCGTTTTATTTAACAGCGCCGGTCATTCGTCAATTTCTGGAAACTAAAAACCCTCCGCAGGAAATGAATTTGGTAGTTCAAAAAGAAGTGGCTCAGAGAATTTGTGCCAAACCACCAGATATGAGTATTTTAGCCGTTTCAGTCCAGTTTTATGCTAAACCAGAAATTATTAGTTATATCTCCAAAAAATCCTTCTGGCCCTCTCCAAAAGTCGACTCCGCCATAATAAAAATAATCCCTTATTCGCATGGGCGCATTCGCATACCCCGAGCCGAAGGCGAGGGTTGCGCTTTTCGCATGCTATTCTTTAGAATTGTTAAAGCCGGTTTCGCTCATCCCCGGAAACAGATTTTGAATAATTTATCAAATGAGTTAAAATACAATAAAGGGGTCGTAAAGTCCTGGCTTTTAAAAAATAATATTCAGCCCAGCCAGAGAGCAGAAACACTGACTCTTGAAGATTGGATAAAATTAACTAAAAATTTTTAACTCGGCTATAATAGTATAATGATGGTTAAAAAACAATATTTTTTGTTAGGTCTAGTCACTATTACCTTTCTGTTACTTTTCCCGGAAACCACTTTTGGTGGGATTATACCGCCTGGAGGAGGTTGTAAAACCCAACCAACCATAGGATATTTCACTGAATGTGGTGAATATAAATCAGTGGGGAGCTGTGGAAAAGAATGTTGCAAATGGGAGTGCTGTGAGTGGGCCCCGGAGGAGTACGGTGGTGGTTGCGAAGGTGATTGTTGTGTTCAAGAGTGCTGGGCTTGTAGCTGTGAGGTAGGAAAATGGTGGCCTGAATATAAATGCGATTCTCCAGATTGTGACGGAGATATTTTAGTAAGGTACTGCCATGTTTACCACGACTGCGGTCCCTGCGCCATGGGCTCATGTGTGGATGAATGCTGTTGTGTATCATGCACTGCCCCTGAAATATGCGAAGATTGTGGAAGCTGGCAAAAACCGGAAAGAGAACCCTGCGCCTGCCCTAGGTGGGGCCTTCAGAAGCCGGAATGCAGATGTAAAGGTGAGTGTATAGATAAACCAGAAAGTCCGAGATATTATAAAAATTCTTTTTATCCTAAAAATGAATGTAATGTTGAACAGGAATATCAAATGGAAAAAGACAAAATTTATTTACCGGTAAAATTAGATTGGGACGATGTC
>Ga0210017_1003537_pt1 | contig 13074 bp, 13 predicted proteins | sample CryGeyCG2014_020_FD_183966 | JGI IMG/M metagenome (GOLD analysis project Ga0210017, IMG submission 183966) | Groundwater microbial communities from aquifer - Crystal Geyser CG08_land_8/20/14_0.20 (SPAdes) (version 2) | ecosystem: Environmental > Aquatic > Deep subsurface > Groundwater | place... | reverse complement strand
AATATAAAGTTTTATTTGTCATTCCCGCGAAGGTCGCAGATCCTGACGCAGGAAGGGCGGGAATCCAGGGCCTGGATCCCCCCGTATCAAGTACGGGGCAGGCTAAGGTCAAGCCCGGGATGACAACAAGAGAACGGAAACAAAATGAACCTCATCATCGTTGAGTCCCCCACCAAAGCCAAAACAATCCAGCGGTTCCTGCCCGCTGATTTTGTTGTGCGTTCCTCCTATGGCCATGTGCGCGACTTGCCCAAAGGCAAGATCGGCGTGGATACGGAGCACGATTTTGAACCGCAATATGTGGTCTCTATCGCCGCGCGCAAAAAATTAGCGGAGATAAAAAAAGTTTTGCCCAAGGCCACTAAAGTAATTCTGGCTTCCGACGAAGACCGGGAAGGGGAAGCCATCGCATGGCATTTGACCCAAGCCCTGGGCCTGGAAAATTCCACTGACCAAAAACCAAACCCCAAACAAAAAACAAAAGAAAAGAAACCAAAAATCCCAACCGAGCGCATTGTTTTCCACGAGATCACCAAGCACGCGATCGAAGACGCTCTGAAAAATCCACGCGCCATTGATATGGATCTAGTCAACGCCCAACAAGCCCGCCGGATATTAGACCGGCTCGTAGGCTATGAACTCTCGCCATTTTTGTGGCGCAAAGTGGCTAAAGGGCTCTCGGCCGGCCGGGTGCAATCGGTAGCGGTCCGTTTGATCGTGGAACGGGAACGGGATGTCCAGGCATTCAAGCCCGAGGAGTATTGGACGATTGAAGCGTTGTTGGCCAAGGTCATTGCGACCCCGCCAGGACGGGGGAAGCAATCCCGTGATAGTGCCGCCAATAACGGGATTGCCGCGTCGCCTACGGCTCCTCGCAACGACGAATTTTTAGCCAGCCTGATAAAACAAAACGACAAACAAATCCCTAAGCTGGGCATAAAAGCACAAGAAGAAGCGCAAGCTATCGTTGATGACTTAAAAGACGCGGCTTGGCAAGTGGCGCAGCTAGAACAAAAAGACACCCAGCGTCATCCCATGCCCCCATTCGTGACCAGCACCCTGCAACAGGATGCGGTCAACAAACTCCATTATTCCGCCAAACAAACCATGCAGATCGCCCAGCAATTATATGAAGGCGTCTCTTTGGGCAAAGAAGGCTCGGTTGGCCTCATCACCTATATGCGCACTGATTCCACGAACTTGGCGCAAGAGGCACTTGGCACCATCGGCAAATATATTTTGGATAAATTCGGCAAAGAATACCTGCCCGCCGGCGCGCGGATTTATAAAACCAAAGCTAAAGGCGCGCAAGAAGCGCACGAAGCGATCCGGCCGACCCATATAACTTTTGAGCCGGATAAGATTAAACAATATTTGACGCCCCAGCAATACCGGCTCTACGACCTGATCTGGCGGCGGACGCTCGCCTGTCAAATGGCCAGCGCGATAATCAAGACGTTAACGGTTGATGTTGAGGCCAAAAGTTCTCTTAGTGTCATCCTGAGCGACAACGAAGGATCTAAAAAAGATTCTTCGGTCGCAAAGCTCCCTCAGAATGACAAAAATAATATTTATATTTTCCGCGCCAACGGCTCACAAATAAAATTTGACGGGTTTTTAAAGATCTATGAAGGCAAGGTCCAGGAAAATATTCTGCCATCGCTAACAGCCAAAGAAGCGCTAGACCTGAAAGAATTAAAACCTAACCAACATTTCACCCAGCCGCCCGCGCGCTTTTCTGAAGCCTCGCTGATCAAAGCCCTGGAAGCGGAAGGCATCGGCCGGCCATCAACCTACGCGCCAATCATTTCCACCATTCAAGACCGCAACTACGTCAACAAGAACGAGGACCGAAAGTTTACTCCCACGGAAATCGGCTTCACGGTCAACGACTTGCTGGTCAAACATTTTCCGGAAGTCGTGGACATAAAATTTACCGCCCACATTGAAGAAGATTTTGACCGAATCGCGCAAGGCGATATTGAATGGACCGAAGTTTTAAAAGAATTTTACGGGCCATTCAAAAAAAATCTTACCGCCAAATACGAAGAAGTGGAGATACAAAAAAAGGAACCGGAAAAAACCGACAAAACCTGCCCTAAGTGTTCCTCCCCTCTGGTTATCCGCACCAGCCGCTTTGGCAAATTCTACGCCTGCTCCGGCTTCCCCAAATGCCGCTATACCGCCAGCCTGGAAGAAAAAAATGACCGGATGGAATCACTTAATTGCCCAAAGTGCGTGGAAGGCAAAGTAGTAGCCAAGCGTACCAAAAGAGGCAAAACTTTTTATGGCTGCTCCCGTTATCCGGATTGCGATTTTGCGCTGTGGGATAAGCCCACGGGAGAGAAATGCCCAAAGTGTCTCGCCCCGCTGGTGGAAACCAAGCAAGGGATAAAGTGCAGCAATAAAGAATGCGATTACAAAGAGGGTAGGGCTGAAATAAAAGAGTAATTGCCGTTTCCGTCTATTGCGCCTAAATATAATATCGTGAAACGACTAATTTCTAATGTCTAATTTCTAATAAAAATCCCAATGTCCAAAAGTCCCGCGGAGCGGGATTGATTTAGAAATTAGAAATTAAGATTTAGAAATTTACTGATATGCCCGATATCTATCTGCAAAAGATCATCGACAAGTGCCAAAAAAATAATCCCGGCTGCGACGCGGACTTGATCGGGCGAGCTTACGAATTCGCTAAAAAGATCCACGCGGGGCAAAAAAGAATGTCCGGCCAGGATTATATTTTCCATTGCCTGGCCGCGGCCGAGATTGTGGCTGACCTTAAAGTTGACTCTAAAACCATCGCCGCCACGCTGCTGCACGACGTCATTGACGACGGCCCGGGCAACAAAGAAGACCTGGAAAAACAGGTGGAAAAAGAATTCGGCAAAGAAATCGCCCGCCTGGTAAGCGGTATCACTAAGCTTGGTAAGATCAAATACCGCGGCGCCCAGCGCCAGGTGGAAAACCTGCGCAAGATGTTTCTGGCGATGGCCGAAGATATCCGGGTGGTCATTATCAAGCTAGCCGACCGGCTGCATAATATGCGCACGCTGGCCTCTCTGCCGCCGGCCAAACAACAGCGCATCGCCGATGAAACCATGAACGTCTACGCTCCCCTGGCCGACCGGCTGGGAATCGGGCACCTGAAAGGAGACCTTGAAGACCTCAGTTTCCAATACCTGATGCCGGGCGAATACCAGTGGCTTTTAAATCAAGTCCGCGAGCAGATCGACGAACGCGAAAGATATTTAGAAAAAATCATTCCGGACCTCAAAAAAGAAATCCTGAAAGAAGGCATCGGCCTGGTCGAGATCCACTGGCGAGCTAAACATTATTGGAGTTTATATAAAAAATTGCAGCGCTACGAAATGAATATCAACCAGATCTATGACCTGGTGGCGCTGCGCGTGGTCGTCAAAGACATCGACGACTGCTACGCGACTTTAGGCCTGATCCACAAGCTCTGGAGGCCGCTGCCCGGGCGCATCAAGGATTATATCGCCCTGCCCAAGCCCAACGGCTACCAGTCCATCCACACGACCGTTTTCTGCCAAGGCGGCAAGATCACCGAGATCCAGATCCGCACCCAGCAGATGCATGAAGAAGCGGAACGCGGCATCGCAGCCCACTGGTACTACGCGGAACAAAAGGGACTTAGGTCATATCTTAAAAAAATCTTCACGCCCGCGCCGGAAAAAGAATTGCGCTGGATAAAACAGCTCCAGGACTGGCAAAAAGAAACTCACGCGGCGCCGGAAGAAATTTTCCAATCCCTCAAAATAGATTTTTTCAAAGACCGGATATTTGTTTTCACGCCGCAAGGCGACGTCATTGACCTACCCGAAAGCGCGACCCCTCTGGATTTTGCCTACCATATCCACTCGGACATCGGCCACCACTGCCAGGGCGCCAAAGTCGACGGCAAAATGGTGGCGCTCAACACACCCTTGAAAAACGGCCAAGTGGTGGAAATTATCACGCAAAAAAACGCTCGGCCTTCGCGGGACTGGCTCAAGATCGCCAAAACCCACCAAGCGCTGGAAAAGATCAGACAATGGCTGAGCAAAGAACAAAAGCAAACAACGCCGGAAGAAATAAAAAAAGAACCGCCAAAACCGGAACAACCCATTAAAACAGCGACCCAGCAAATAACTTTAAAGCCGATCGCCGAAGTTGTCGGCGGCCAAAAGATTGCCACCAGCCTCGCCAAATGCTGTCATCCGGCGCCCCCCGACGAGATTATCGGCTATATCACTCTGCGTCAGCGCATCACTGTGCACCGCCGCGACTGCAAAAGCTTAACGAAAATCAAAGACCCCAAAAGATTAGTTAACGTGAATTGGAAAACAAATTAGCCCCGCCAAAACGGGGCTAATTTTTATTTTCTGTATTTACCTATTCGTACGAATTAGATAATACAATATACGATATAAAAAACAGCACAAGAGAGGCTATGGACAATTCAATGCTTTTCGCCAACCGGCGGCTTGAGCTTCTGCCTCGTTGCAAAACCATTTTTCGCCGCGGCTCTCGTCTATTTGAGTTTTGGCGTAAGAGCCGCAACCGGGCAAATGATAAATTTTCTCGCCCAAAGCGCTGATGTTGCCCTTAATAACGCAAGTGCCATTTGAACCTTGCGCCGCGGAAACAGGAGCAATAGATGGCGTAGCGGAAGAATTAACTCTTGGATCCGCAGAACAAGCGCCCCATAATCCCCTCTTGGCTTCCCGCGCTTCCTCTTGGACTTTTACGATTTGGTCTTGGTATTTAATATCCGGCGGATAGGAATAAGAATAAGCAAAACCTTGTTTTACCAATTCAAGGTTAATAAAAGTATCGCCGACATAAATATACCGCAGAAGCCGATTGTATTTATCCCTATCCGTGATGTCTTTTTCCAAACGCACCATTTTCCCTTCAACCAATTCTTTATTCTTCTTGGACGCCTCAACCCCAAAACATTGTACCGGCTTTCTAGGGTCAACCGTCTCCGGCGTGTCAATTCCGATATACCTAACTTTTTCCCCGCTCTCTATTTCAATGGTATCGCCGTCAACCACGCGGATAACCTTAACTAAATTATTTTCTGCTTTTTCATTCGTTCCATTTATTTCGGTTGCTACAGGGGCAGATAACGCAATCGGCGATTCCGAAGAAACGACCGGCGACAAAACCGCAACCGACGACATCAGATTATTTTGCTTGGATGTATTCCCAATAGCGATGCCGACAATCAACACCAAAACAAACCCCGCGCCAACCAAAATATTTTTCTTATTAAAATCGATCATTCCTTGAATATTCTAAAATTTTCAAACAAATTAAAATATTTTTGTATTTACCTATTCGCAAGAATTAGACAATACAGCGCGACACAACATTCTGCAGAATGTCAAAATGTTATTATTAAAGTATCTCCTGCCGCCGAGCTTGGCCGAATTTATTTGGGGGACTTGCTAAAGTTAGACTTCAGTAGATTTTAATTCATTTTCTTTTTCATCTTTTCCAGTATTTGCGAAAAGCCGTCAAAATATTCTTTAAATATCGATATGCTTGTTCGCCGAAAACCTTCCGCCTTACGCCTGGATTCCGTGATTTGCAAATATCTATCACCTGTTTTTATTTCTCGTACATCAAAAAAATATATTTTTCCCCCCAGCCCTTAAGGATTCCTTATAAATTGATTCCTGCATATATCTTTATTAAAAATTATTGGCTAATTACATTCTTGCATTCTTAAAAAAGCGACTTACTGAAGTCAGACTTAAGCGGATTTCAAAAATTACAACTTAACTTGTCTAATCTCTTTTTGGCGATTGCTAATTCTGCTTCGGTAAATAAATCCTTATACTCCGGTTCTGATACTAACGCTTCTACTGATAAATCTAACCGTCCCAATTCCCATAATTTTATAATTCCCTCCTGGATATATTCTTCTATTGCTAATAACTTTTTAGCCGCCGCTACTCCTCCAAACTCATAGAACATATTTAAAAAACGAGTGGCATTATAACCCAGCTCTTGTGCTTCTTTATAAAGGCTGATCGTCTCGGTCTCAAAATTTGACCCTAGTTCTTCTTTATCGGTACTTCTCATAATTCTTTTGCTGACCAGTTGGACATATTATCCCTTTATTTTTTCTTCAAATCTTTTCCTAAAAAATTCAAATTTCGGCTCCAAGACATATTCAAGCATTTTTTCAATTATCGCCCGATCATCTTTTAATTTAACCTCTTTCCAATAAATATGGACTACGCCTTTATTTCTTGAAAAAAACTTATGCCAGGTTTTATGCTTCGTATCCCCCGGAACGGCTCGAACGATTCCCGATTATGACTCTTTAATCTTCCAAATAGAGAGATTGCCTTACCTACATAGAGAACCGCTTTCTTTTTCTTATAGACATATATACCGCCTTTTTTATCAACTTCCTTTCGAATTTTATCTGAATTGCTTTTGAAAATCGTCTTTTTACCATGTTCCAACTCAAAAGAATCCCAACACATAAAATGGAGAAGCGCGTTCTTTTCCAGAAATAATTCAAACTGATTTTTATAATTTTTCATAAATTTAATCTCAAAAAGATGCTATGTCAAAAAATTTGTGAATCTGCTGAAATCTGACTTCAATAGATTTTTAAATTCGCGGCGTTCGTGCCAGTTCGCCTTTTTTCTGACGCAATGTTTTAAAGTTATTTTTCGACACGACAGAACGCCCCAGTCGCTTTTCCAATTTTTTTCTCGCTCCACCGGCGATATCGTCTCTGCTTCTTTCTGTCACTTTTTTATTTTCTGAAGATACCTCAACAAATTCAAAACTGTTCATAAAAAACCACTCCAGCGGGTCTAAAAGCTTTTTGCACAACGGACAGGCGTAATCAACGTTGCCGACTTTAATCGCATTTTTATAATCGTGTCTGCAGATTATTCCGTTATCCCTTTTTGGAAGCATTTTGCTTATATTTTTAGTTTTAATTTTCAATCCGAAATAGCGATTCTTCTTACTTTTTTTTCAAAAACTTCTTCATTTCCCTGTCAAAATCAGAAATATAATTTTTATCTCTGTTCTTTATATATTTCTCAAGCTCCGCCCCGGCCCTTTCCTCTGCCGCTTTCGCGCTCACCGTTCCGGCATTGGCTAATAATTTCTTCTCGCTTAGCCTCAAAAATTCATCCAGTTTGGCAATCCAATTTTTCATGGTCATCGGCCGTTCGTTGGTCGCCTGCAATTCCGCGAAATCAAGATAAAGCGAAACTATAAGATTCAATTGTTTTATCTCTTTCTCGGACAAATAATTCTTGGCAATTTTTATATCATAAGCGGTAATATAATTTCCCTTAAAATTGGTAAGACCCATAAGCGGCTTCTTACTATCTGCTCTTTTGACGATTATCTCCGCCGCCGTGTGTCCATGCACGGCATAATGCATTTTGTTTTGCACCGTGGCGAAAAATTGCTTGGTGACCTCAACGTCTTTTTTATAATCAACGCTGGTCGCGTAAATATCCGTCACTTTTTGGTAAAAATTCCGCTCGCTGGAACGGATGTCACGGATTCGCTGTAAAAGTTCTTCAAAATAACGCGCCCGGTTGCCGCCTTGCTTTAATCTTTCGTCGTCCAGGACAAAACCTTTAACGATATATTCTTTCAATTTCTGCGTCGCCCAAATGCGAAACTGCGTTCCCCGCAGAGAATTTACCCGATAACCGACAGAAATAATCGCGTCAAGATTATAAATTTTTATCGGCCTTTTTATCGTGCGATTTCCTTCTTGTCGAACTACTAAAGATTCCTTAGCAGTTGCTTTTTCGCTTAATTCACCGCTTTCAATCACATTTTGCAAGTGAAAAATGATGTTTTCTACGCTACAATCAAAAAGCCCTGCCATCTGTTTTTGAGAAAGCCAAACAGTTTCATTCTCTAACTTTACCTCAATTTTTGCTTTGCCGTCTTCGGTCTTATAAATAATAATTCTATTGCCTTCATTTTTCATAGAAAGATTATTTTGTCATATTTTATTCCAAGATCTTGCTCGCCAAATTTTCCAGGTCTTTTTTATCTTCAAATTCCACCAGCAGCCGGCCGCCCAGGCCGCTTTTTTTAATTTGCACTTTCTTGCCCAAAAATAGTTCCAGGCGCTGGGCTAATTTTTTCATTTCAGGGTCAAAGGCCACTTTGCGCTTATGGCCTTGGACGTAAATTTCCCGCGCCCGCTGTTCAATTTGCCGCACGGATAGATTATTGGTAAAAATTTCATCAAATAAGGCTTTCTGCGCGGCCGGATTTTTAACGCCGGCGATGGTGCGGGCGTGGCCCTCGGTAATGTGACCCTGACTTAAACTTTTCTGCACCTCTTCGGGCAGATTCAACAAGCGCATGGAATTAGAAACATACTCGCGGCTCTTGCCGATCTTTTTGCCGATCTCCTCATGCGTCAAGTCAAAATCCTCCTGCAGCTGCTTGAACCCCTTGGCGCGCTCTAAAGCGTTCAAATCGGTCCGCTGGATATTTTCCACTAACGCCAATTCCAGTTTTTGCTGGTCGGTGGAATCACGCACGATCGCCGGAATGTGCGGCAAGCCAACCATCTTAGCCGCGGCTAATCTCCGGTGGCCGGCCACTAATTGGTACTCCACCTGCTGACCCCGGTCCATATCCTTGACTAGCTTTGTCACAATTATCGGCTGCAACACCCCATGCTGCTTGACCGAAGCCGCCAGATCCTTCAAAGAATCATCATCCATGACAAAGCGCGGCTGATACGGATTGTCTTTTATCCGCCCCACCTCAATATCAAAAATGCTTTCCTTGCGTGAGCGCAGAGGCTCGGAGAGCTTGGGGTAATCCACTTCCGTTGCTTTTTGTCTGACAGGAATTAATGATTGAAGGCCTCGGCCAAGTTTAGTCATGGGTTCAATTTAACATTAAAACATCCTAACATTTTAACACAATACAGAATACAAATTTTTTATGTTTTAATGTTAAAATGTTAACATGTTAAAATGACTTATTATTCTTTATCTAATCTGATTACTTCCTCCGCTAATTGCCTATATGCGCTGCCGCCGGGCGAAGCGGGTTCGTATTGAAAAATTGTTTTGCCAAAACTTGGCGCCTCGGCCAAGCGGACACACCGGGGAATTACCGCTTCAAAAACATAACCGGGAAAATGTAAGCGAATTTCTTTGGCCACCTGGCGTGATAATTTATTGCGTTTGTCGTGCATGGTCAGCAAGGCCCCTTTAATGCGCAGATCGCGTCCCAAATTATCCTGAATTAAATTAACGGTTTTTAAAAGCTGGCCCAACCCTTCCAGAGCGTAATATTCACATTGCACAGGCACGATAATTTCATCCGCCGCGGTCAGACCATTGATCGTCAAGAGGCCGAGGCTCGGCGGACAATCAATAATAATATAATCGTAATTCGTGCGGACGCGATGCAAGAGATTATACAGCTTGAATTCCCGCTCGGGCAGATTGACCAGCTCAATGGCGGCGCCAGCCAAGTCTCCGCCGGCCGGCGCCAGATCATAGCCAAAAAGGTTGGTCTTGCGGATTATATCCTCCGGAAGAATATCGTCAATCAAAGTGTGATAAAGATTTTTTTCCAGGGCTTCTGGCTCAAAACCCAGACCGCTGGTCGCGTTAGCTTGCGGGTCCAGATCCACGACCAAAACGTATTTCCCGAGCGCCACCAAAAAAGCCGCCAGGTTCGTGGCTGTTGTTGTTTTGCCTGTCCCGCCCTTTTGGTTAACGATGCTGATAATTTTTGCCATCTTTTCTCCCAGACATCTGATGTCCCAAATATTAAAAATCCCGCATTCCGGACATCGGATGTCAAAATATTGAAATTAAATGGTCTGCTATTCCTTATTCTACACTAAAATCCAAATTGACAAAAGGGCGCCTGAAGTCTAAAATATACACAAATAAGCCGGGGTGGTGAAATTGGGATACACGTGGCACTCAAAATGCCATGGGCGCAAGCCCGTGGGAGTTCAACTCTCCCCCTCGGCACACCATAATATACACTATGAAAGTTTTACCCCGTTAATTTGCGTAGCAAATTTTTACGAGGCGAGTCTCTCCCTCGGCACCAAAAAAACGCCTCATTACAAGGCGTTTTTTATTTTTATTATTTTACCGTCTCTGCTCGTTTCAGATCCTTCAAAACCTTCCAATAATCTGGGTCGTTTATCCTATTATTAATAGCAGTCTTGCTATTTTTCATTTTACTTATATTTTTTAATTCTGAATTATTATTTTTATTTTGGAAAATAAATTCAAACTGATAATCTTTATCAAATAAAGATTCTTCTCCCGCTCCGATTTTTTTCTTTATAATCGACAAAAAATCTTTATTTATTTCATATCCGATAGAATTGCGCTTCAAATTCTTGGCGACTAAAGTAGTCGTACCACTACCCAAAAACGGATCCAAAACTGTTTCATTCACGAAACTAAACATTCTTATCAATCTTTTAGGCAATTCCTCGGGAAACATGGCGGCGTGATCTTTTTGTTTTTCACCGGCAAAATTCCAGTGTCCGGTAAAATATTTACGCCATTCTTCATTTGACATTTTAGATGCCGCCTTCGCCTCCACTGAAACATTATTGGGTGACTTGCCTAATTTTTTGAACAAAAGAATAAACTCGTAGTCAATCTCTATCAATCCGTTCCTAGGATAAGGAAAAGAGCCCATAACCGAAGCACCACCAGTTGTATTCATGGTTGTTTTCTTTTGCCAAATTATAGCGCCCATGTAATCGAAACCGATTGACTCGCAAAATCTGATAATTTCCTCTCTGATTGGAATAATTTTATAACGCCCGTATGTAACAGCTCTAGTAAATTGATCTCCGATATTAACGCATAAACGACAACCTGGATATAAAACCCGATAACACTCTGCCCAAACTTGGTTAAGATTATCTACGTATTCTTCGTAACTATCATTAAATCCTATCTGATCCTTGCTCCCATAATCCTTTATCTGCCAATAGGGTGGCGAAGTGACAATCAAATGAACCGATTCGTTTTTAATCTCGGTCGCCTTACGGGAATCGCCAATTATTATTTTATGATTTGTTAACATATTTTTACTCCAAAATATCATCAGCCTCTATTTCCAGTCCAGATTTTGTCTTATTATAAAAAATTATTTTAGTCTTTATTTCTTCAGCTAACGCTTTTTTACTTTTATAAGATATCGGCTTTATAGAAACGGGCATCTCTCCGATAAAACCGTCTATGCCTAATGATTCTTCTTTTGGAAGGGCTAATCTATAATTTGTATTTTTAATTTCCGCCACTTTTTTCAAAATAGCTTCTTGAAACCTTAACCCGATAAAGGTTTTTTCCAAAACCAAATCTTCCACCCATTCTTTAAGCAATGTTTTATCTATTAATTTTATGGCCGTTTTAAGTTTTTCTACCATTTCACCAATTTTTTCCGTGGCGTTGGCAATAGCTTGAGGGTACTTTTTCAAATACCAATTTTTCCATCCTTGATAATTTTTCTCCGGACATTCTTTGATAAGCTCCGATAACTGACCGACTACTCGCGGCCTTGTACCTTGAGCATTTTGATTGGCTAAATTCATTAATTGGGTCGTATATTTAGGAAAATCCTTCTTTTCGCCTATAAGCTCCCTAATTAATTCTTCATTTTTTATCTTTATCATAAAACATTCTTAATTGATGTTATTTTAGCATATATTTTAACAACGAGCCATCCGGAAAAAATGCCGACGAGCGCGCCGGCCAGAATGTCTAAGGGGTAATGAACGCCAACATAAACGCGGGCGATAGAAATTAAAGTTGCCGCCGCAAAAAGCCACTGGCCGGCGCGGCGATTAAAAAAATACGTGGCCATGGCCAGCGCGAAAAAGAATGCGGCGTGGCCCGACGGAAACGAGCCGGTATTTTCGTGAGCTAACAAAGAGTTTACCGCGTGGTCAATGAACGGCCGCGGCCGAAACCACAGCCAGTGGATAATTTCCGTTAAAACCAACCGTGACAAAATCACCGCGCCGATTGCCACTCCCGCCGCCCATAAATTTTTTATTCGCTCTTCCCGACTTTTTCGCCAAAACCAAAATATCAATAATCCCGCGCCCATGACGTATTGTAAATAGCTGGCCAAAAAAATCCCCAGCCAATCCAGCGCTGGCCAATGCCCGGTCAGATTATTGATAAATTGAAAAATAGTATAATCTAAATTGACCAAATTATTGGTCATCCCGAACGAAGTGAGGGATCTCTCGCGTATGCGAGCCGCATGCCTCACAACGCCCATTCGGGCGAGATTCCTCGCTACGCTCGGAACGACAAAAAAGCTAAACGGACAGTATCTCCAATAACTTCTTTTTGTCCACCGGCCCGATGCGCGTGATCTTGGGCTTGGCTTTGCTTAAGTCCAGCACGGTGGACGGCTCGCAGCATTTCAAGTCCCCCGCGTCCAAGATCAAGTCCGGCTTTAAGAAATTATTCTCAAAATATTTTAAAACTTCACTGATCTTATTGGTTGATGTCCGGCCCGCCATATTAGCGCTCGTCGCCACGTAAGGCCGCCCCATATTCTCCGATAAAAGATGCGTCAATTTATAATCGGGCACCCGCAAACCGATGGTCTGCTCTTTGGCGGTTAAAATTTCCGGCAATTTATATTTTTTCCATAAAACCACCGTGACCGCGCCCGGCCAGATCATATTCAGCGCTTTTTCCAGGCGCCGGTCAATGGACGCTACTTTTTTGGCCATCTCAATATCGCGCACGATTATGGCCAGGGGATTGGTTTCTTTGCGATTTTTTATCTTAAAAATCTTCTTTACGGCGTATTCATTGGTCGCGTCGCACCCCAAACCATAGACCGTGTCGGTCGGAAAAACCACCGTGCCGCCAGATAACATGACCTTGGCCGCCTCAATAATCGCCTCTTCCGACTCTCTTAAATTTTCCGGATTGACCTTTAAAATTTTCATTTTACTTAATCACTTAATCACTTAATCACTCAATCACTATCCCCCGTGGGCCATTCTTCCACCATCAGCATTTTTTTCTTTTT
>Ga0210017_1003534_pt1 | contig 13078 bp, 11 predicted proteins | sample CryGeyCG2014_020_FD_183966 | JGI IMG/M metagenome (GOLD analysis project Ga0210017, IMG submission 183966) | Groundwater microbial communities from aquifer - Crystal Geyser CG08_land_8/20/14_0.20 (SPAdes) (version 2) | ecosystem: Environmental > Aquatic > Deep subsurface > Groundwater | place... | reverse complement strand
ATGAGAGGGATCAGCTCCAGTTTTAAACATCTCAGCCAGCAAGACTTTAGCAATTTTGGAAGAAATCTTAGCCTCAAAAATAAGAACAATAAATTCAGCAAAGTTTTCTGGAGTAATTAAAAAGCCTTCTTCAGTAAATGGAGATCCCTTAAAAAGACCTAAAAGGTCAGATATTAAGTAGTTAGAAACTATTTTAATCAGTTTAGAGAGATTTCCCCTTGAAAGGCGGGGCGGCAATTCACTCACTACTTTTTCAAAATATTCTCCTAAATCCTTATTAGAAACAAAAATCTCAATCTCTTTTTCTGTTAGACCGTATTCTCTTTTAAATCTCTCTTTTCTCTCTTGAGGAAGTTCAGGGATTTCAGCCCTAATTTCCTCAATCAATTCTTTTGAGTGAGTGAGGGGAGGTAAATCCGGCTCAGGGAAATACCTGTAATCGTGAGCTTCTTCTTTCTCTCTTTGAGAAACAGTCACTCCTTTTACCTCATTCCAGCCCCTGGTTTCTTGAATAATCTTCTTCCCTGCTTTTAAAAGCTCACTCTGTCTTTCAATCTCATAATCTATCCCTCGCTCCACTGCCCGAAAAGAGTTAAGGTTTTTTATCTCTACTTTGATGCCTAATTTCTTTGTTTTAGTAATGGAAATGTTAGCCTCTACTCTCATTTGTCCTTTTTCCATGTCAGCCGCAGAAACTCCAAGATAACGCAAAATCAACTGAAGAACTTCCGCAAACTCTCTGGCCTCTTTGGCAGAAGTTATCTCAGGCTCAGTGACTAATTCCATTAAAGGAATACCTGCCCGGTTAAAATCAACTAAAGAATAATCTGTACCCTCGGGATGAATTAATCTGCCGGTATCTTCTTCTAAATGGACTCTGGTAATTTTGATTCTTTTCCCGGCCAGATCAAGAAAACCGCCCACGCATAAAGGATTGTCATACTGGCTTATCTGATATCCTTTTGGAAGATCGGGATAGAAATAATTTTTTCTGTCAAATTTAGAATACTTGGGAATCTGACAACTCAAAGCCAAACCGGTTTTAATTACTTTTCTAACGGCCTCTTTATTAATAACTGGAAGGCTTCCTGGCTGCGCAGTACATGTCGGACAAATGTTAAAATTAGGCCTTTTTTCATTGGGGTCATTTTTGCAACTACAAAACATTTTACTTTTTGTTTTAAGTTCTACATGCACTTCGAGACCAATTGTAGGTTGATACGTCATATTATTCTACTATTCTGCTGTCTTTTATTTCATCACTTTTTATTCCCCTGGACTCATCAACAATTTCTACACCGGAACTGGTGCCGATGATGTCGGCTCCGGCCTTCGTCATCATTTCCAAATCCGCCATATTTCTAATACCGCCGGCTGCCTTAACTAGCAATCCAGGAGCCGCCTCTCGCATAATCCTAACGTGCTTTGCTTTCTCAGTTAGCTCTGTCTGGTCTAAGGGGTCATTAACCGTAGCTGTTTTAACGCAAATAGCTCCAGCCTCTCTTACTATTTCTGAAGCTTTTCTAATCTCTTCATCAGTCAAATAGCCAGAGCCGATAATGACCTTGGTAGGCAAAACCTGACAAATCTCCCTCAAATCTTCCAAAACCTCCTCATACTTTCCATTTTTAAAGTCATCTATCTTCATTACCACGTCAACTTCATCTGACCCAGCTACCTTAGCCTCTTCTACCATTTCCATTCTTTTTTCATGAGAGTTAGCTCCTGTTGGTTCATCTATCAAAGTAGTTACCTTAACATCTGTTCCTCTTAAAACTTCTTTTGCTACTTTGGTGTGTTGCGGCAAAACACAAAACCCCCGGAAACCATATACTTTGGCTTCCAAAGCCACTTTCTTCACTTCCGCCTCTTCAGCTTCTTTTTTTAGAAAAGTTTGGTCAATTATTTTAGCTACTTCCATATTTCTTGGCTGCCAAATAAACATTCTTTAAAAGTAAGGCTACGGTTAATGGCCCTATTCCTCCAGGTACCGGCGTTAGAAAGGAAGCTTTTTCTTTCAGGCTTTCTCTATCAACGTCTCCCCTGACCTTTTTAAGAGAAAGATGCTTAAAACCAGCGTCAATCAAAACAGCCCCATCTTTTATCATATCTCCCTTAATCAAACCTGGGCTACCGCAGACGCTAATAATAATGTCTGCTTCCTTAATTTTACCCTTAGAAACCTTTTCCCTCAATAAATATTCTATTGTTATCCTCTCTTTCTTCAAGAACTTTCTCAATCTCTGACCCAAAAGACTTGAATTAACCAGGGCTAAAGCTCTTTTCCCTTTAAAGTTTCTGCTTGCAGCTTTAAGGGCAATCAAGATGGCTGAAATCAATGGAGAGACAAACTGAGTCCTCTTTTGAAAGCCATCAACGTCTTTTTTAAGAGAAATCTCCCCTACAATCTTATCGGTATTAAATCTTGCTGGCAAAGGAAGCTGAACAAGGATGCCATGGAGAGAAGCCTTTTTATTCAGAGATTCAATTTGTTCAATAATCTCTTTTTCCTTTCCTTCTTTTTTAAATCTATACTCAACAAATCTCATCCCAATCCTTTTGGCAGCTTTTCTTTTAAGTTTAAGGTAGAGCTTTGATTCAGGATTGTCTCCCACCAAAAGAACTGCTAAGCCAGGCTTAGTTTTCAGTTTTTTAGTCTTTTTTTTTAAGTCCAACAAAATCTTCTCAGCTTCTTTTTCACCATTGAAAATCCTCATAAATAGGAAACTTTTTAGTCAGCTTTTTAACCTCTTTCTTGATTTGATTTTTGACTGTCTGGCTATTAATATCCTTAATCAGCCGAACAATTAAATCCACAATAAGTCTCGCTTCTTTTTCTTTCATCCCCCGACTGGTGATGGCAGGTGACCCCAAGCGAATGCCTGAAGGATTGTAAGGTGGCTTTTTGTCAAAGGGAATAGAGTTGCGATTAACAAAAACTCCAACTCTATCTAACTCATCTTGAATCTTTTTAGATTCTATTCCAAAAGGAGAAATATCTATTACCATTAAATGATTGTCAGTGCCGCCTGAAACCACCCTTACTCCCAATTTCTTGAACTGGCTAGCCATAGCTTTGGCATTCAAAATAATCTGCTTTTGATACTGCTTGAAAGCAGGTTTTCCAGCTTCTAAAAAGCAAACGGCTTTGGCGGCTATGACATGATCCAAAGGCCCTCCTTGAGTTCCTGGAAAAACAGCTTTATCTATTTTCTGAGCCAGATTAGACTTTCCTTTAGGATCAAGCCTGTCTTTTAACTTAGAAAGTATCAAACCCCCTCTCGGTCCTCGTAAAGTCTTGTGGGTAGTAGAGGTAACGACATCGCAATAAGGAAAAGGGTGAGGATGGAGGCCTGCTATCACCAGCCCGGCAATGTGAGCAATATCTGCCATTAAGTAGGCTTTGACTTCATCTGCAATTGCCTTAAAGGCTTTGAAATCAAGCTTTCTTGAATAAGCAGTGGTGCTAGTAATGATTAATTTGGGCTGGAACCTTAAAGCTATCTTTCTAACTTCTTTCATATCAATCAATTCGGTCTTGGGGCTGACTCCATAGGTGGCAAAGTTGTATATTTTGCCAGAAAAATTAACAGGTGAGCCATGAGTTAGGTGTCCCCCAGCTGCCAAATCAATCCCTAAAACTTTGTCTCCTGGATTGAGTAAAGCTAAATAAACTGCAGCATTAGCTTGAGAACCAGAGTGGGGTTGGACATTAACATGTTCTGCCTTAAATATTTTTTTAGCTCGCTCAATAGCTATGGCCTCAATCTCATCTATAAATTCATTTCCTGAGTAATATCTCTTAAAAGGATAGCCCTCAGAATACTTGTTGCTCAAAGGTGTACCCATGGCTGCCAAAACCGCGGGAGAAGCATAGTTTTCTGAAGGAATTAAAACAAGACCTTCCTTTTGTCTTTCAATCTCTTTCTTTATTAAATTGTAGATTCTAGGATCTTCTTTCTTGAGTCTCATATAATTATTTAGATTTGTTTTTCTTTTTTCTCGGTGGTAATTCTGCCGCCTTGCCATTGCCCTCGGTATAAATTAGACTTTCCTTTCACTTCAAAAAACATAATATGAATAACCCTTGCTCCCATTTCTAATTCAAATGGCTCTGCCCGAAAATTATAAATACCCATAGTTAATCCGCCTTGATAACCGGGGGCCGTCTGGCCACCAAAAACATAGACGCCTGAACGATAAAGAGTGGAACGGGGGGTAAAAAGGGCTAATAAATTCTCCGGGAGATTTAACTTCTCAATAGTTTTCATTAAATAATAGGTTTTAGGTTCCAAGAGAACTTTTTTGGTTTTTTTCTCATCATATTTAGCAATCAATTTTATTTCTGGCGTTTCTCTCTCTCCTATACCCAAAAATCCTTCTCCCTTTACTTGGTACAACTCTCCTATTCTAATATCAAAACCTGCTCCTTCAGGATTTTTTAACTCTCTTTCTGACAATTTCTCAACTAATTTCTTCTCCTTAACTAATTTTAAGAGTTCTTTTATTCCAAGAATCATTAACCTTTTAAATTTTTAAAATTATCTTGAAATTTCTTTTCTAAATCTTTTTGCATTTCTTGATGAAATTTTTCTGAATATTCTCTAACTACTTTCTTAATATGGCCACAACTTTTCTCTTCCGGGCAGAAACCAGCAGTTTCGCATTTAGGACCAATAAACTTATTTAACCAGCCATAACCTTTCTTATTGAGAGCTTTTTTAATCTGATCCACCTCTTTTAAAGTATTACTTCTCATTTCTTCTTCAGCTGTCTGGCAAAGCCTCAAAGGATAATACCCGGTTAAGAGATTATATAAATCATAATCTTGCAAAACATCAATCTTAACTCCACGAGGAATTAAGAAAATCGCTTCTCTTGATTTAATGCCTAATTTTAGCAACTTGTAATATCCTTTAAAAGCTTCTAGGGCCACTAAAAGATACTCTGATAAAAGAGCTTTGTCTCGCTTGATTGAGGGTGGAAGAGAAAAGACCTTTTCAATCTCTTTAATCAATCTATTATTTATCTTTTTTGTTTCAATTGGTTTTTTGAACTTGGCAAATTGTTTTCTCGCCCTTTCAGTACAATAATATATTGATTCAATGATCTGGGGAACTGTCCGGTGCCTCTTTTTTTCTCCCCAGACTCGCCAAGGAACAGAAGATAAAACCTTAAATCTCAAGGCTAAATTGTAATCTCTCAAAATTTCTCTGCGCCAATAGAGAATATTCGGCCAATCTTTTTTAATTTGTTTTAAAGAAGAGAAAGTTTTTTTCGTTTTTTTTGCTAAACTGATTAATTGTTTCTTTAGTTCGCTTGGAATGTAAATGTCCATCGAGATCAATTTTGAACTCCCTCTTAGTTTTTCTTTTTTTCTCATCTCTCTGACTAAGTTAGATTTTGCAGGATTTTTAAAGATATTGGGGTAAGGATAAATATGACGAGGAGCAGCCTCTCTAGTGGCATATAGTAAGTCTATACCAAAATTTTTTGCCTCCTTCTCTATTTTTTTTAATAAAATCCCAATTTCTTCTGGCATCCATTCTTTCTCGGCTTCGTATTCTCTTTTCAGGCCGATGATTGATTCTACAGGCAGCTGAATTATAAGCGTACCATAAATTCCATATTGTAAAATTTTACTAGCCTCGTCCTTTTTAATTTTCTGGTCTAAAAGAAAATTAAAAAACTGAATAATTCTTTCTGAAACCTCTTGATAAGTCTTTTTAGCTTTTTTGTTTTGGAAAATTTGACTAGGATAAACAATATCTTTTTCTGTGGTTTTACTTCTCCTTCCTGAAGTAGTCAAAGAGGAAGAAAAGACAATACCGGTTAAAGCTGAATCTAAAAATTTACTTCCTTCGCAGGTCAAACAAAGAGAGGGAGTAGTTGATAAGGAGGCATGGCCTCTTAAAGAAGATTTCCCTAAAATTAATTTTATTCTATCGTCTAAATTTTCACCTTTTTCTTTTATTTCTTTAAAGAGGGTTTTAATTGCTTTCCCTTTAAAACTAAGAAGGGCAGAAAGAGCAACAATTTCTTGAGAATTTAAAACTCCTGTCTTGTCATTCAGAACAGGAGTTATACCCAAAAAGGTCACTTTTAAATTAGAGGTCAAAAGTGGCTTCATTTTTTATTTGCTGAATTTTGACTCTTGATTTATTTTACTGGCTTGAGGAGATTTAGGTTTGGCGTACTTATGATCTTTCTGCTTTAAATAAGGAGTTTCAGCTGGGGTGGAAAGAGTTTCAAAGGTCAAAGCGCAAATCCTGGTTGTCCCAGCATATAAGACAACCGGCATCACCCCAAAATTTCCAAGCTCCATAACTGCCTTCCCTTGCCAACCAGGGTCAAATCGGGCAGCGGTCAAGTGAACAACCACTCCCAGTCTACCCAAAGATGACCTGCCATCAAGTCTAGCCATCAAATCACTATCAATAGAAAATTCTTCCTTGGTCGTAGTTAAAACAAAGGATCTGGGTTGTAAAATAAAAGGACCGCCATCTCTGACGACAATCTCTTCCATAATATCTTCAAAATCAATCGTCCTCTTTATGTCTAGGTATGGGTAGGGCGCTGATTTGAAGACTTTAAAAACATTGCCCAGATGTAAATCCAAAGAACAAGGTCCCAATTGTTCTTTAAAATTAGGCTTGGGTTTTACCTTGATTTTCCCCAACTTTATAGCTTGTTTAATGTCTCTATCTGAAAGAATCATAGACTAATTATAACATACTGACTATTCTACAGTTATCCCCATGTTTCTGGCGGTTCCCTCTATAATCTTCATAGCTCTATCAATATCATCTGTGTTTAAGTCAGACAGTTTTTTCTCAGCTATTTCCCTTAATTGGGTCCTCGTAATTTTAGCTACCTTGGTTTTATTGGGATCGCCTGATCCTTTTTCGATCCCAGCTGCTTTCTTAATAAGCTCTGAGGCTGGGGGCTGCTTTAACTCAAAAACATAAGTCCTATCCTCATAAATAGTAATTTCAACTGGAATGTTAAAGCCTGGCTGCGATTTGGTAGCCTCATTAAACTTCTGGCAAAACTCACCAATGTTTAATCCGTGCTGAGCCAAAGCAGGACCAACAGGAGGGGCGGGGGTGGCTTTGCCGGCCGGCATTTGGAGTTTGACAACAGCTATTACTTTTTTCGCCATATTATTAAACTTTCTTTATTTGTAAAGAATCTAATTCAACAGGGGTATCCCGGCCAAACATATTAACCAAAACCTTAACCTTACCTCTGGCTTCATCTATCTCTGAAACCTTACCGTCAAAGTCTTTGAAAGGACCATCGGTGATCTTCACCAACTCCCCCACTTTGACCTCAATCTTGTATTGGGGTTTTTCCTCCCCCATTCTCTTTTTCAGGTTCTCAATCTCTGCCTTGGAAACAGGAACAGGAGTGGTCCCTGCCCCTACGAAACCTGTGACATTGGGGGTGTTTCGAACCACGTACCAGCTATCATCTGTCACTACCATCTCAACTAAAACATAGCCTGGATAAATCTTCTCTTCCACCGTCTTTCTCTTGCCGTTCTTTATTTTAATCCTTTTTTCCTTTGGCACCAAGACATTGAAAATCTTGTCTTCCATACCCAAAGACTCGATTCTTTGTTTAAGATTTTTAGCTACTGCATCCTCATACCCTGAATAAGTATGGAGAACATACCAGTTCCTCTCTTGAGGGATTTGTTGTTTTGGCATACCCCGTTAGAAGTCTGTCTTTATATAACTGATAGTCAATTTCAGACAGACCTTTGTTTATTGGTTATACCCCGTTATTACTGAGCAGAAAAAATTATTTTAATTTTTTCTGACAAAGACTTCTAACGGGGCATAATTACAAGATAAACTTATTGAGTAATGTGGTAAAAAGAAAATCAACACCACCTAAAAAAATAGCTACCGCAACAGAAACACCAATGACAATCAAGGTGTATCTGATGGTTTCCTCTCGAGTCGGCCAATTAACCTTTTTCATCTCTATCCTTACCTCTTTTAAAAAGGTGGCAATTTTAGTAAATATATTCATGGACCAAGTTTTTAAGAATTAAAAACGCAGGTGGAAAAAAGATTTATCTCTTTGACTCTCCTAAAAAAGCCCTAGCGGGCTCCAAACCCATCTTAACAAAGGTTAGCTAGATGTCAAGGTTTTTCACTTTCTTGGCATGTGCTCAAGGAGCTAAAGCTCCTTTCAACACGCTAAGAACTAAATATCTAAATTTCGGACTTTCTTAGCATGTGCTCAAGGAGCTAAAGCTCCTTTCAACACGCTAAGAACTAAATATCTAAATTTCGGACTTTCTTAGCATGTGCCTGGATAAACTTTTTCCTGGGTAACACCTCGTCCCCCATTAAGATATCAAAAACACTGTCAGCTTCTTTGGCATCCTCAACAGTAACCTGTAAAAGAACTCTGTTTTCAGGGTTCATGGTAGTAGACCAGAGTTCTATTGGATTCATCTCACCTAAACCCTTGTAGCGCTGAAGGGAAGCCGTAAGCTTCTTCTTGTTCAAGGAGGCCAAAACTCTGTCTTTTTCTGCTTCAGTATAAGCGTATTCTGCTTCTCTGCCTATCTGTATTTTATATAAAGGAGGCTGGGCAATATAAAGGTAGCCTGCTTCAATCAAAGGTTTGAAGTAGCGGTAAAAAAGAGTTAAGAGTAAGGTCTTAATGTGAGAACCATCAACATCAGCATCAGCCATAATAATGATTCTGTGATATCTGGCTCGGGAGATATCAAAGTCCTCTGCCACAGCTGTACCTAAAGCAATAATTAAAGCTTTTATTTCGGTGGAAGAGAGCATTTTATCCAATCTGGCTCTCTCCACGTTTAAAATCTTGCCTCGCAAGGGCAAAATGGCCTGAAATCTTCGGTCTCTGGCTTGCTTGCCCGACCCTCCAGCTGATATTCCTTCTACGATGTACAATTCTGACTCTTCTGGCTTGCGAGAGCTACAATCTGCTAGCTTTCCCGGTAAAGCCAGACCTTCCAAAACTCCTTTTCGCAACACAGTTTCCCTAGCCACCCTGGCAGCTTTCCTGGCTTTGGAAGATAAAATACACTTTTCAATAATAGCTTTGGCATCTTGGGGATTTCTTTCCAAAAAATCAGCTAAAGTTTCAGCGACAACTGCCTCAACTGCAGTTTTAGCCTCTGGGTTTCCTAACTTAGCTTTAGTCTGTCCCTCAAACTGAGGCTCTCTGAGTTTTACAGAAACAGCTCCGGTAAAACCCTCTCTAACATCGTCCCCTGACAAGTTATCCTCTGCCTCCTTTAAAAAACCATTCTTTTTAGCGTATTCGTTAAAAGCTCTGGTCAAAGCTCCTCTAAAGCCGGTCAGGTGGGTTCCTCCTTCCCCAGTATGGATATTATTGGCAAAACTCTCCTCAAAACACTCATACTCCTCTGTGTATTTAAAGGCAACTTCTACCAAAACACCGCTCTTTTCCCCTACCCCATAAAAAATATTATCGTGGCGCCTGGCTCTATCGCGGGTTAAATACTTTATGTAAGAGGCCAGTCCTCCTTCAAAGTGAAAAGTGTAAAAGAAGCCTGGTTTTTCTCTAAGATCCTCAACAATAACTTTAACCCCTTTGGTCAAGTAGGCCTGTTGACGTAGATGGTTTAAGATCGTTCTTAAGTTAAAGTTGATTTCTTTAAAAATCTCAGGGTCTGGCTCAAAAATAACAGTAGTCCCTCTTTGCCTGCAATTTCCCTCTTTTTTTACCTTGGTTTTAGCTCTGCCCCGAGAATACTCCTGGGAATACTTGAGTCCGCCTCGGCAGACCTCTACTCGCAAAAAATTAGAAAGGGCACAAACAACTGATACCCCAACCCCATGGAGACCGCCGGCAACCTGATAGCTCTTTCCTCCAAACTTAGCTCCGGCATGAAGAGTGGTCAGTACAGTTTCCAGAGCTGACTTTTTGGTTTGAGGGTGCTTTTCAACAGGAATACCACGACCATTATCCCAACACTCAACCCTGTAACCAGGCAACAACCTTAAACCAACTTCAGTAGCGAAACCTGCCATAGCTTCATCCAGGCCATTGTCTATCACTTCCCAGATTAGGTGATGAAGACCCTCTGGACCAGTAGAGCCAATATACATTCCAGGCCTTCTCCTAACAGGCTCAAGACCTTCCAAAACATAAATATCCTTTGCTTCATAACTGGATTCTGCTTTGGCCTTTAGCCTTGGTTTGACTGGAGTTGCTTTCTTAGTTTCTTTAGTTATTTTCTTTGGCATAATTATTTACCGACTCCCAAGGGGAGGAGGTGAAAGATGAAGGCAAACTTTGAAAAAGGAAAACTTCATCGCCCTCTGACTTGCCAGTCTGGATTCTCTTCCAGAGCGGCAATTATCTTCTTTTGGAGCTGGTCTATTTCTTTGGCGTTCAAAGTCTTGTCTTCTGCTTGAAAAACTATGTGAAAAGCTAGGTTCTTCTTTCCTTCTGGCAGCTCTTCTCCTTCATACATATCAAATAAATCAGCATCTCGAACCAGCTTTCCCCCTGCTCTATTAATGACATTTAAAACTTCCACCACTTTTGTCCCTTGAGGAATTAAAATAGCCAAATCTCTGACTGCGGCTGGAAACCTGGAAACTGGCTGAAAAATTGTCTCTTCTGAAGAAAGGGTCTCTAGTTTCTCAAAATCAATATCAAAAGCGACTACCCTCTCTTTTATCTCTAACTTATCAAGCAGTTTGGGAGATAATTCTCCTAAAAAGCCAATTTCATCCCCATTAACCTTAACCTCAGCTACTTTCCTGGGATGCCAAATAGATCTTGGGCTATCTTCTGGAGTAGCTTGATAGTCATCATACCAAGCGTCACTAATGCCGAGCCTTTCGAACAAAAAGTCCAGAGCTCCTTTGAGTTGAAAGAAAGAATCTCCCTGGATTAGAGCTGTTAACTGTTTCTTTTCTAGCTTTGGCTTTTTAAAAATCTTGCCCAACTCAAAGATCTTGATGTTCTTGAAGTTTTTTTGGTTCTTCTTTAAAACCACTAGTAAATTAGGAATCAAACTATCCCGTAAATACTTGTACTCAACAGAAAGGGGGTTTTCAACCTCAATCAAATACTCTTTACCAAAGATTTTAGCTTGCTCTTCGCTCAAAAAAGAGTAATTATAAATCTCGCGAAATCTAGCCTCCTTTAAAATATCTTTGACAACATTCTCCCAAAAGATATTAAGATTTCTCTTGGGTGGAATCAAAGAAGCCATTGGAAAAAGAGCTTTCACCTTGTTGTAGCCATAAATCCTGCCAATTTCCTCTATCAAATCTTCTGGCAGGGAAACATCCAAACGTCTAGTGGGAACAGTAACATAGAGAACCTTTCCTTTTTCACGAACCCCAAAACCCAGTCTTACCAAAATGTCTTTAGCTTCCTTTTTAGGTACCTGAACTCCAAGCAAGCTGTTCAAATAGTGAAGCTCCAGCCTCACTTGTCTTTCTACAGATTTCTTAGGATAAACATCTACCAAGCCTTGAGCTACTTTGCCTCCTCCAATCTGCTCAATCAATAGAGCAGCCCTGTTAATTGCAAGCTCCGTCAAATTGGGGTCCAGGCCATGCTCAAACCGCAAAGAAGCATCTGTTCTTAAGTGAAGGGTTTGGGAAGCTTTCCTAATAACGTGAGGGTCAAAATTAGCAGATTCCAGAACCACTACTCGGGTCTTTTTGTCAATCTCAGGCAGCTTTCCCCCTTTTATACCAGCTATGGCTAAGGCTTTTTTAGGGTCAGCTATAACTAAAATGCTTTTGTCCAAGTCATACTTTTCTTCGTCCAAAGTTACTATCTTTTCTCTGTCTTTGGCAAAGCGAACTATAATTTTCTTTTCTGCTATTTTTTCTCCATCAAAAGCATGGAGGGGCTGTCCCGAGTCCAACATGACATAATTGGCAATGTCTACAATGTTATTTATCGGCCGCAACCCACAAGCTATTAATCTATCTTTAAGCCATTTGGGGGAGGAAGCTACTTTTACCCCTTTTATAACTCGGGCAGTATATCTGGGACAAGCTGTTTTATCCTGGACCTCAATAGAAACAAAGTTTTTGGCCAGCAAACTCTTCTCTTCTTTCCCTTTCGCCTTGGGAACCTGTAATTGAGACTTTGTGATAACAGCTATTTCCCTGGCAACCCCAAGATGAGAAAAACAATCAGGCGCTCTGTTTGGCAAAACAGCAATATCTAAAACCCAGTCTTTCCCCTTTTTAGCCACTTCTTCCACCTCAAAACTCTGAAGAGCTAAAATCTCAGCTAACTTCTCTGGGCTGGGAAGCTTTTTCTTAAAAAATGATTGAAGCCAGTTGTAGGAAAAAACCATAATTTAGAATTGGTCTAAGAATTTAAAATCACCTGAATAAAATAATCTGATGTCATTAACCCGATACTTCATCATGGCCAATCTCTCCATACCCATACCAAAAGCAAATCCCTGCCAGTTCTTTGGATTTAAACCTACTGCCTTAAAAACTGCCGGATGAACCATGCCAGCTCCCATCATTTCCAGCCAGCCTGTCTTGCCACAAGTAGAACAACCCTTTCCCCCGCAAACAGTACAACTCATATCCACCTCAAAAGAAGGTTCTGTAAAAGGAAAGAAGCTTGGCCGCATTCTAATTTTAACTTCCTTTTCCAAAAACCTTTTCAAAAACTCTAAAATTATGGCTTTGAAGTTGGCAGCTGAAATCTCTCTATCAACCATTAGCCCCTCCACCTGGTAGAGATTGAATTCATGAGAAGCATCAGTTGCTTCATGACGAAAAATGCGGCCTGGCACTATAATTCTTAAGGGAGGCTGGTTTTTCTCTAGATATCTAATCTGAACGGGCGAAGTATGAGTGCGTAAAATCAAACCATTTTTCAAATAAAAAGTGTCCCACATATCTCTGGCCGGGTGGTCTTTGGGAATGTTTAGAGCATCAAAATTATACCACTCATTCTCCATCTCAGGACCCTCAGCCACATAAAAACCCATCACTTGAAAAATCTCTTCCACCTTTCTTTCCACTTGAGTCAAAGGATGCAAGCTGCCAGCTTGAGGCTTTTGACC
>Ga0210017_1003532_pt1 | contig 13081 bp, 12 predicted proteins | sample CryGeyCG2014_020_FD_183966 | JGI IMG/M metagenome (GOLD analysis project Ga0210017, IMG submission 183966) | Groundwater microbial communities from aquifer - Crystal Geyser CG08_land_8/20/14_0.20 (SPAdes) (version 2) | ecosystem: Environmental > Aquatic > Deep subsurface > Groundwater | place... | reverse complement strand
ATAACCGTCCTGACACTTTCTTCTGTTATGTAGGATGAAGCGATGTAATCGTAAATCGGTGCGGCTTTAGCGTACAGACTGAATACGGGACTCTCAAAACTGGCGTATGAAATGTATCCCGGGTCTTCGGTGGTATCTGTATCTGTCGCTCTATATGCAAGAAACTGTTCAGGACTATAGTAACTTAGCGGTATCCGAGTGCCATCAGAGTCTATAAAGTAGGCTTCCCGTATGCGAATAAGCTCATCAGGCATGGGATATTTCCACTGGCCTGATACCAATGGAAATTCTCTAGTTATTGGCAATACCAGGCAATCCTTCGCCACTTGACGAATAGCATCTTCCAGACAATCGTGGATTATTGCGTCGCTGAGCAATCCATCGTTCCTGTCTCTGCTGATTCCGTATCTGTCCTTTATCCAATTCTTAAAGTGTAGTCTGTTCATTTTAGTAACTCTTTTATTGCTTGTGTGATTACTTTGTAATGCTTGGGATGTGGGTTACACCTTGGATAATTAATTTTAATATACTCAACTACGGTTTCTATAGGTACTTTATTCTTATATGCAATATAACCAGCAACAACGATACACGACCTGCTTACACCGCCATGACAATGGACCAATACGGTCTTTTTATTCAATGCCAAAAACTCTAATGCCTTTATCGCTTGCCGATACGCTTCTTCGCTGTTATCATCGCCATAAGGCTTGTTCCAGTCCTCTGGCCCGTCGTTCAATCCTGCGTGTATGTATAATGTATCCTTATGGTGGCGGGCTTCTGGAAAATCATCTGCTACATCAAGGATTCCAATATCCTCTTTTTTGCCAAATACTGATTGTTTGTTGTTGGCTATTTTGTCTACTTCTGCTTGAACTTCCACTCCGGGACAAATCCAAATATTTTTATATACGTTTGTGCTTTTCATATCACTCCGTTGTTGACGATATATAATAAGGATAACCCATCATCTTAGGCGGGCTACTCGCGATTACCTTCCACGTTGCTAGTTTTGAACATATCGAAAAATATAGGAATTTAATCATGTAATACATTATCGGTTCACTCTAGTCCAAACATTATCTATTAGTGTAACTGGAAACCTTGCCTCTATCTGCTCTTTTGCACCATCCCAATGATAATCATGACCACAAAATATTCCATCTTTCTTTACTTTTGGATTCCATGTATCAATATCCCTACCGATCTTTTTGTGATCAGCATCAAGGAATAGAACATCAATACTGTTATCATCAAAAAATTGGGCAGCTATCTCTGAATCCATCCTTAAATATCTAGCACCCTTATCGCCTTTTTTATACCATAGCGGCATAACGCCACAAAACATTTCCATATTTTTAATGAATTCAAGAAATATATCTTTGTAAAGTACATCTGAATGAACATTAAATATTAGGTCATCTTGCCCCATCCACGTATCTATTGCAACTACCGTTTCATCTTTTCTCATTCCAGTATACAATGCAGATGTACTTCTTCCCAACCATGACCCGATTTCAACTATTAAAGCATTTTTTGGGGCGTTTACAGCGAGATTATACAGATACTCCATAGCAGAATCTTCCATCCAGCCATATATAGCTCGCGATTTCTCAAGAATTGTCATATAATCTCCATGCTGGTACTACAATATTTACATAAAGGCAATTCATCGGCCTTGTTTTCCAAATGCTTTTCCTGATAATATTTCCTAAGCGGGTGCTCAAGGACTTCTGCTAGCGATAACTCGTTCAAATTGCCAAATAATATATCCCCAAACGCATCAACACAGCATAAGCACACACGGCCGTCTATCATAACGTCTATCTCATTAAGTATCCGCATACAAGGGACGCGCCTTAATTTATAGCCCCTGGCCTCCGCCTCGTCTATTAGTGTTTTGAATCCTTCAACAGAACCAGCCCATTCCATAAACCTCGCAACGTCAGTTGCTAAAGACGGAAAACCTTCCCATAATGCTTTGAATTTAGCAGTATATTCAGCATCATAGACATCGTTAGATAGAGAATAAATATTTGCCGGAATAGGGTTGTCGGTCAAAAAATCCCGGATTCTATTATAAGTTCTATCGAAATCCAAACCCATCATTGCTTCGTAACTTTCTTTATCATTACCATGGAAGCTAAATGATAGATCGCAAAAAATGTCTTTATACTCATTAAGCCTATCACCGATCTCTTTCGTTAAATTACTGCCATTGGTATAGATTGAGACTCTTGCTTTCTTTTCTCTGATGTAGTCCATCCACTTGAATAAGTCAGGGAATAGCAACGGTTCGCCAACCCGAAAAAGTGTAAATGTTTGACACCCTAAATCAACAGCTTGGTCAACAATAGACGTAAACAATTCGTATTTCATTGTCCCTTTTCTACGCAACCTACCATGTGGACACATTTTACACTTAGCGTCACATGCCGTTGACGATTCGATATGGACATAATACAAAGGCGGACTTGGTATCATTTGTCGCCTGTACTTGAAAGTTAAAGGATGAAAGTGTAGCAACGTCTTTTCTTCATTAGTTGTTGTATTAAAAACCGCGTTAGTATTATCTAACCACTTTTCCGAAGGGCCGTCGAACATTTGCTCGTGCCTGTTCACTCCTGAGCCATATCCCATAAAATTACTCGTTCTATATCCGCAATTTTATTGATTATCATAGAATTACCGCCTTGAAATAATTCAAAATATTGCCGGGGATTTCCCGATTAGTTTGATAATACCCGTTATCTTTTGCGAACACTGTATCAATGTGATCTTCAAAATAGCCGGGAATTTTCCTACCGTCTCCATACCGCGCATAACACGGTATCCCAGACAACTCCGCAAATATCAATGGATGATACCTATAACTAACAACTGCACTAATTAAATTATAAATACCGAGTAGTATTCTTGGAGAATCAGGATATGGTAAACACTTATATCGTTTGAATAATTTTGGTTCTTCCCATCCCAATGATGACCAAATTATCAATCCTTTTGCGGCTTCATTACCGTTTCTAGGAGACATAAGATGTCTGACGTGTGGTAAATGCAAAACATTAAACTCTTTAATTAGCATTTTAACAACATCTATAGGTTCATCAAGATTATTGTCTATGCCTCCAGCTGTGGCAATCCCGATTACTGGCAAATTATCATCAAACTTTTGCATTATTCTTTCCGCACCTTCCTTATCTGGGATCATATAATATGCAAAATCATGGACTAACACCGATTCATACCCTAAATCATGCGCTATCTTTTGTGATTCTCCGCTTCTGGTAGAAATTTTGCTACATTTAGCGAACAGTTCTATTACTGATTTATGGCATGAAATAGGAGAAGATTCAAGGCCTATCGCCTCAACCTCTACTATTATATTATTGCTAATCGCCAAATCAGCGAGACTATTTGCGTTATCACAATATTGCTGGCCAAAAAATAATCCTCCCCCACCAATTATCAATTTCTCTGGAACATTCGCAAACCCATCTTTTAGTAGTGATGATATTTGTACTGCTGGACTATGTGTTGGTTGACAAGCGTAAATTTGTGTTATTTCAAACTCTCGATATTTCTGACATAGACCCTCAAATATGGCATCATCCCCCAAATTACCAGTTCCATACGAGCCAAAAGCATAAATCATTTTCATCTTAATGCCGACTCCGTTACGTTTTCAATAATGTATTGCTTCATATCTTTAATTAAGCTTGGCGACAAGGTATCTGTTTCGTAAACGTATCCAGCTTCGTAATCGCCCATGATATAGAAATAATGAGAGAAGTCATTGTCTATTATCCTAAGACCATATTTATCTCTATTATTATATACATCAGTTCCGGGATATGGTATCAAGGGATAGACGGTATAAATATCAGGCGCGGATTCGTTCAACATATCAACCGTTTCTTTTACCGTATCCCATGTCTCGCCAGGGAAGCCGACTATTATCCATGTTAAGACCTTTATACCAACATCTTTTAAGCCTAATACCGCAAGCCGATTCTGTTTAGCCGTATTGCCTTTGTGCATGGCCTGGAGTATCACGCCAGAGCCACTTTCAAGTCCCATAGAAACCATATCACAACCGGAGGTTTTCAATATCTCTGGAATCAAAGGGCTGTAATTCGCCCTGAGTAAACAGTCATAATTTATAGGTGGACATTCTCTTGCAAATTCCAACATCCACTTGACGTTACTGCCAAAGTAATCATCTTTTATTCTGAACCCAATACCGTGATATTTCTCAAGTATTTGTTTTATTTCGCCAACAAAATGCGGCACAGATCGCTGTCTTAGGTATCTTCCATATTGGTCTGTTTTAGAAGTACAAAATGAACAACGATACGGACACCCCCTAGAGGAGAATATCGGAATCCTTTTCTGGCCATTGACTATTCTATGGTATGAATTCAATCCCACCAATTCGTAATCTACATAAGGTAAATGATCTGCATCAAATAGCGGGACTTCCTTGTGGATTTTTTCTAATGGTCTATTATTTATGATCCGCCCTATTGCTACTTCCCCGTCTCCAACGACAACGTAATCAAAATCTTTCGCCACCTCATTCGGCATTGCCGTTGCATGTGGCCCGCCAGCAATGGTCAGGGCATTTGGATTTACTGATAGAGCAACTTTCTTTATTCCCAATGTTACGTGATAATTTGGCGTATAGGTTGAGAATCCATACCAATCTGCAACAGGTATAAACATTCGCCACTTCCCATAATCAACACCACTTAAATCTACAATAGATACGTCATAATAATCGGCTTTTGTTTTTAGCCAAGAACCCAAATAAAGTAACCCCATTGGCGGGTCAAGTCTATCGTCTTTGAGTTCCTCAACAGGGGTATGGATTAGGCAAATTTTTACTAACATCTCCCTACATCTCCCACTAACTTCCTCGCCTCGTCGTAGCTCGTCTTTATTGACTTCTCGTCCCAATAGTAATCCATCCACTTATTGTTAAACATAACATCTGGATGCTTGCCATTAAATCTCCTACGGTGTTCTGGTTCATGGTTCAGGAAATAGTCATGGGTCATTATCTTGAATTCCAATGGGTCACGCCCAAATTTTTTGCACGCCGTTCTTTCAACTGCGTTATCCCACCGCCTATCTATCATATTATACTGCCACAACAATTTCTCTAACGTTCTCTGGATTCCTCTAACATAGGCGTAATGAAATGCAAATCCGTCTATTTGTGGATCGCAATACTTGGAATTAAATCTCTTCCCGTGTTGTTCGTATTCCGCATCTCTTCCATAGAAGTATAATCCTTTATCGGTAACGCCTTCGTAAACATCAATCCAGTGAACCTCAAAACATCTTGGGAAATAGAACGCCTGAACGCTTGGATTTCTGAATATGCGTTGGTGATGCATAAAGAATAAGTGCTTCTCATGCCACAAATCATGGTAAAAGACACGTTCTGGTATCCATATACAACTGTATGTGCCGCCATTGACCCAATCCCTAATCTTTTCGCATAATTGTTTGGGATACACAATATCGCCATCCATAACCCAAATATAGTCCCCGACTTCTGACAGATCGAGTATCATTTGATACGGAATATTCTCCCCGCCATAAATAAATCCAACTGGGAGATACTTTATCTTCTTATCCGGGTCTGGGAAACTTTTGATAATCTGCGTTGTGCCATCAACGGAAAGCCCTCTATCGGTAACGCGGCTTGGCAATATCACTTTACGCATCGAATCAAGACAATATTCCATTACTATTATTTCGTCAGCGTAAGGATATACGCTCTGTAAGGATTCTTTCAGAAAATCACTTTCATTAAAGACCTTGTAAAAGATTTTTAGCATCCATTATCCTCCTATCCATTCCTTAACTCCCTGTCCATTATTCTGTAGATTAATTAGCGTCTCAACAACACTCCAAACATAGTTACCACTTATCGAATTCATGCACATTAATTTCCCGTCGCAAATAGTGTCTTGCCAGTCATTGCAAGGAACACAATGAGACTTCCCAACTATGGGATAGATGGTATTATAATGATTTATTCTCAACTCTGGTTTGATTGACCCAAACAACGCGACTATCGGCTTATTCAGTATGCCCGCTATGTGGACACTTGACGAGTCAGGCGATACGATACATCTTGCAATGTCTATTAACCCTACGAATTCCTCGAATACCAACCTGCCCGTTAGGTTAATAGCTTTCCTATTGTATCCTTCATATCGTATATCTGATATTATTACCGGGATATAATGCTTTTTCAGCACCATGTTTATGAACTCGTTTTGCCTCTTAATCGGCCACCGTCTGGATAGACCTTTTGAGTCTGCCTGCAAGACAATAACCTTACTCCCGTCTTGCAATCCTAATTTCAATAACGCCTTTCTCCGCCATTCGTCAGGACATATAAGCGAAATATTCGGGATGTTGTTTGTGCTGACTTCCAATAACTTGCAGAATAACTCTATTCTTGGGGTTGTCTTTGTCTCTTCTCCAAAGTCTATCTTATTCATCAAATTATAGACTTTATCAAAACTGGTAAAATCAACATCTTTTGGCAACAGAATATTACCTGACGTTGCATGGTCATAATCAATACCAATAACCGAATCGCATAATCCCGATAGTGCAACTAATTTTGCAGACCCAATACTCGTTACATAGGTTATCTTCCTATCGGGATATTGCTTCCTGTATTGCGCTACCGCGAATAGCGACATGATAACATCGCCAATACCGCGCATCCTTATTATCGCGACATCCTTTATCTCTTTTGGGATTTCCTTTTCTTCAAATGGCTTAGTTATTATCTGTTGTTTCTTAACAACCAAATTATCTATCAGTCTTTTTAAGTAACCAACTTTAACTGATCCCATTGAGAACCTGTTTATTGCACCAACACATACCGGAACGCATTTATGATGATACTTATACAGGTCATAAAATGTATTGTATAGTATCACAACGGTCTGCACATCCAACGCTGAGGCTAAATGGATCAGTCCCGTATCGCATCCTACTACCAAATCCATCATAGACAGCCACGACATGAGATTACGCAACGGCTGATTTACTATTTTGAAGTAGCCATCGGCTTTTATCTTTTCATCGTGAATAAGAAAAACATCGTATTCTTTAGACAGCCTTTTGGCTAGTCTATCAATGTATGGGTAGTTCTTATTCTTTCTACTTTTATACGCTATTCCGATACGAGGTCGTTGGAATAGCGTCTTTAACTGATTGGCTATTTGCTGTTCTTGTTGCGATAGATAGAGCAGCGGGTTCATCCCGTTATCAGGTTTAAGCCCTGCCGCCAGATACATATTATCGAGTTTGGTATTAGAGTAGTCAGTTTTTCCGTTCTTGGATGCCACTACAGAAGCTATCGCATCCGACATATCTATTACTCTTGTATTCTCTGGCAATTCAGCATCAGGCTTTAATCCGATAATGCACGGGTGATTCTCATATAGTTCGGGATAGTTGGAAATTATATATATTTTGTTGTCAAAGAACTCTGATAGTTTTGTCGCTATTGGCTCTAATAAAACACCATCGCCTAGATAGAACCTATTTAATAATGCAATATTCGGCAGCAATAAACCACCTTTTTGTAGGGGGCCGAAGCCCCCTATCTGTTGAAAGTTTACAGTATGTTAATAAACGCCTGCCCTATTGGTATCTGGTTTGAGGCGTTATCAGCCTCAAGTGCAGTTCCAACAATAGTATAGGTTGCATTTCCAGGATTAGCATGTCCTGAGACAGTGCCATCGTCAGTAGTGCCAAACAAAATCATTCCCTGAGTAATCGAACCGTCAGTATACACTATTTGCCTATTAAGGCCAGTTTTCTGCGCCCATCCGTACTTGCCATCTGTAAGTACAGCCTGAGCAAGTCCGATTGGCCTGTTTGGGATAGCAATAGTGACAGGGGACCCACCAGTAGAGTTCCCATCTGGTGTAGCCTCAAAAGCGGGATAAGCTGAATCTAGCCCATACAGCAGCATACCCTTAACGCATGTTACATTGCCAACGCCTTTATTAAATTTGACAAAGACGTATTCTCTGCCAGTCTCATCCTCGGTTTCTGCGCCAAGAGGGTATTGACTGTCATCATCGTAAATATCATCTAACAAAGCATTTCCATAAGGTATCTTAGACATTTTTCAACCCTCCTTAACCATTGGTGTAGCCATGCATCGCACTAACGCCTTGGGCGTCTGGACGCACTAACTGGTATGACTCGTAAACCGCTGTAGCCAACATATTAGTCCCACTTATATTCTTCCATGGATATACCCTGGGGTCAAACCCTTCCTCATACACTAAATAAATACAGGTTGGATCGTAGAAGAAAATCGAATAAGGCCACAGAGCATCCATTATCGGCTCGTGGTAAAAAACGATATTGAACTCGTTATAGGTTATCGCGGCGTTTATTCCCAAGTCAGCCAATGGTGACGCATGATCGCGTGTATTCATTGTCATGATGATATTCCGCAACTGACTGTATAAGTTGAAAGGACATGCGGCATAGAGATTATACTGCCACGCCTGAGATATTTTCCCAACGTGTGTATTAATATCATCTATGTCAAGCGGCTTACACAACGTGCTATCTATAGCGGTAACGCAGTCTACGTTACTACCCGTCACTGACCGCGTAATAGCGGCGGCATCGCCGTCTGTGTTCACTGGATGGAAGTACTTATTCCCAGTTGTGGTCACAGGAATGTTACCTAAAGTATATCCCGTTACGACCTTTCTTGTCAGCATGGGGATACTATATGGTGCTTCACTCGCCTGCGCTATGTTTTTGAGGTATAACTCTTCGGGTGGGTTTGTCAATGTTGACAACTGTGAATTGATGTCTATTTGAGAAGCCGAAATATCGGTCTCTACCCAGTCCCACCACAATAGAAAGTTCATCGCTGTGGTAAGACCCTGGTGTATAGCATCAACCTTAATGTCAATCAAATTGAACCGCGAGAGATTATTTGTGCATCTCTGCCACTCGACATCATTGCTTCCCGCGCCATTTGCCATCGCAACTGGCGACCATTCCTGCATGGTCAACGGGTTTACGCTTTGAGTATCGAACACGTAATTCTGTTTTGCCATTGAAGGGCTGAGTGCCTTAACGATCATTGGGATTTGGAACTTGGCCTCAGGCCCTAGTGCTTTGGATTGTTTGTGCTTCCAGAAGATTCTGAAAGTTGGCGTAGCCTGCTGTATCGGGCTTAATAGTTGGGAATACACATTTGGCATATCAAGAGTGTGCATAGTGTCCCAACTAAAAGCATCCTGTGTCGCAAAATTGATAATTGACATTTTATTTTCCTCCGGCAACATGGAGGCTGATTATCTTCCTACGCCTCTAACCCGTTTTGCTGCAGCCAGCATATCCGCCTGTTTAGCCGATTCCTCTACTATTACCTTCCGGCGGCGGATTTGTTCATTTTTATCAAATGTTGGCTCTACTGACACGGTTTTTAGCGTCTCATATCCAGGATACTGACCGGATAATAACTGATTGTCAACTTCAGCTTGTCGTGCCTTTTCTGTTGCACGGACTTGAGCGGCTGCTAATTTGCCTACGGCTTTATCAAACGAATCTCGGCTATCTAGCCATTCGTCCATTGCCTGCCGTCTTATTGCTGGGTCAGGATCGACTATGGTTGCCTCTGCAATCCTTTGTTTCAATATCGCCAATTCTCGCAACTTAACCACCTCGTCTAGTTCAGTATCAGACAAAACACCATTATATTCGCTATTTAATTTAGTTTTATAACTTTCCGTAGCTGATTTAATGAAATCTTGCCGTTCTCGATCTTCCGCTAATCTAGCCTCGCGTTGCTGCATTATTTCTAACATTTCGTTACTAATCTCTTGTTTAGTAGGTATAACCTCAGACCGTTTAATTCCATATTGCCCAAGTTGCTGATCTACGGCCAACCTAACTGCTTCGTTAAATTGCTGGACGAACTCATTCTGGTCAATGGCTGTACTGCCGTCCTCTGTAGACCCAAACTCATCTTCTGGTTCGGATTTCTTTGGCGCAATGCGTTTGATTCTCTCGTCTATCATTCTGTTTTGTTCCTGTTTTGCTTTCCATGATTCTAGTTCATCTAACCTCTGCTGTAGCTTCTGGTTCTCTACTTGAGTTTTATCAAAATCGCTTTGCTTTTTCTTGTATAGTTCGCCAAAATGATACCCTTTAATAAGTTCATCCACTGTCTTTTTGGTTCCTGCACGGTCTACTTGGATTTCTGATAGTGGATTATAACTTTGCCCAGTTTGCGGATCGGTGGACTGTGCATCACCAAATGTCGCAGCCGTTGTAACTGTTGGCTTTGATTCACCTGGTTGCGTAGTTGCGTCCTTTTGTTCTGTGGTTTCTGCCATGTGATAGTTCTCCTTATTGGCTTTCAATGCCTGCAACGAGTTCCGCCGGGTCTATACCGAGTTCTGCCCCTAACTCTTCCACGCCGGAATAGTCAGTTTCTTCCTCGCCCGCGGGTAACTCCTGCGGCTGGTTCTGCATCTGTTGGGCTTGCTGTAATCCAGCCATACCCAACGCCTGAGTCTCTCGCTCCAACTGGTTTATCTTTTCCAGATTGGTATTTAATATTTGAATAAACTGCATGGCCCAGGGATAATTCATTGCTTCTATCTGTGCGATAGCGAGTTCGATTATCACAGGGTCTTTAGATAATACAGCCTGCATGGAGATTGTCGCAACATTCGCCATGCGCTGATCCTTCTCTACGTCAAATAGCGGTGTCGTTGATCCGTTCACTATTCGGCGTTTGAAGTTGGCCGCAATATGCCGTTCATTCCATTCAACGAAATACTGCTGGCCTGTCCTCGATACGTTCATGTATCTACCCGGTGGATATTTCTGCTGAATTAACCCATCATATAATACTGACATATCAAGCAGGGCATTAGATATTTCCCTAACAAACACCCAAAGCGGCCCAAAGGCACTTTCCTGTAAACTGCCAATGGTCAAAACTGGCGTATGTGACGTTCCCCCTGGCGGGAATAGGCCAATAACGCCAGGCTCAAGGCCTGCCGCCTTTTCGATTTCGCTTACATCATTCATTATTAGCTCAAAGACCTGCTGCGGCATCGGCGTGCCTTGCAGTATTTTGAACGATTGCTCAAGCGGGTAGTTGTCCTTAACAACCAATATCTGCCCGTTGTCGAATTTTATTGTATCTAGCGGGTTCTCGATTGCGCCAGCACGCCCTAAGATTGTGTTGTTGGCTATCGTCCTGGCATTTATCGCGACATTCCTACGAAGAGCGTCAACGTTGAACTGCAAGGGGATCATTGGCTCAACAGCACCCATACAGTCGTAAATACCGTAAGTGCCGTTTCCTTCCCTGTCGCCAGTCCGCATCCAGTAAAGGGGAACAAAGGGAGCCCGCTTATGACCGATTTCTCTGGATTCTTTTCCCGGAAACCCGTTTTCGCCCATTATTCCGATTGACTTTTTAGTTACGAAGGGATTGGGCATTACTTTACTTTTTAGGATGGTATTATTTGCCATGGTCACGACTAAGCCATAAGGAAACTCGTTTGGCTTAACGACATCGCCGGACACTAACTCAGAGGTATACATCGTGTGAGGCCATAGCCAGAACTCGTAAACATCCAGCATTGGATGCTGTTCGGTTTCTTTCTCTTGGACTATGAATTCTTTAACGTATTTTGCGATCCCTTTGACGAAGTTTCCAGATTTCCTACCCTGCCGCTCCCTTAAGCCCAATGCCTCTGCGCCCTCGTCCTTATATCGTTCCAGAAACCAATCAAGAGGCGGTTTGGTGTGGTGTATGATGTACCGGCAATCCTGAGCGCGGTGCATGTTGCTTGCTTTCGGGTCGAAGATGATTGATTCAGGGGAGAGTTTCTCAATTGCGATGCTTCCTGCGGGATTATAGTAAGTGTTGAGCGGGTTCCAATGGATTTTACATACTGACATGCCGCCTATTTGGGCTTCTTGGAGCATTGAACTTAAGACATCTTGGCCGTGAGTCTCCTCCCACGCCTGGTCAGACATTGAGTCCATATTGTCTGACAACTCGGCATCTCCTTCCAATAGCGGCCATCGCCGCACTATTGGGTTGTTCTTAAGTAAAATGCTGTTTTCCTTATCCAGCGTCTCCTTAATTTTATTGATTCTAGCGGTAGCCTGGCCTTCACTAATGGTCATATCATCGTAGCTCTCGACTGGCATTATCCCATGCTGCTTGAAATACCATTTAGCGCAGTCTTTGGCTATCTTAAGATACCTCACACGGCTCTCATTCTCCTGCCCTTCTGACAGGATTCTATTCAGGAATTCAACCGTTACCCACTTCGGTATTTCCATCTAGTCGCTCCGTCTTAAACCATCGTGCCTTAATAACTGTCCAATGAACGCTCATTGCCGCTTTCAGCAAGACTTCCATGAATGTTCTCCACTTAACGCCAGTATCGCCATCAGCACCGAAAACTTCTCTAGCCCTAATCTTCAACTGCTTGTAAAGGAACTCGTCTTTGATATTAAAAAGATAGCTCTCTCTCCTTTCGGCCTGAATTATATCAAGGTAAGGCTCGACTTCTTTTATCGTCAGCCGCATATCCGCAGTTGTTTTCTTTATTTCTGCAATTTCTTTATCCCGCTTGGCGACTTCCTCTTTTAGTCTTTCATTCTCTTTTTTGATTTCCTCAATCATCGCCTGTACTTCGTTCAAATCGACTGCCATCAGTAAACCATCCTCACTTTCGATTTCTGCGTCCTCGCTCTCTTGGTCGCTTCCTCAATATTTAGTATTATTCCCCGTGTGCCGACTTGCCATAAAGCGGCGGCTTCCTTTTTCTTTACCGTCTTGGTCTTCGATCTGTAATACTGTTCTATACACTTATCACAGATCGCCAAGGACATCAATCTATCATCATTAGTAACGCCCGGTGTTGCCTCAAACTTCCCGCTGTTGCTGCGGATAAAGCCGATAGCTTCGGTAATCCAGCCAATATCAGGTATGGGGCAGTGCCTTTCGCTAGGATTCTTGGATATTGACTCA
>Ga0210017_1003529_pt1 | contig 13088 bp, 9 predicted proteins | sample CryGeyCG2014_020_FD_183966 | JGI IMG/M metagenome (GOLD analysis project Ga0210017, IMG submission 183966) | Groundwater microbial communities from aquifer - Crystal Geyser CG08_land_8/20/14_0.20 (SPAdes) (version 2) | ecosystem: Environmental > Aquatic > Deep subsurface > Groundwater | place... | reverse complement strand
GAAATCGATATCTATAATGGTAACTAATCAGTCTATAGTTCAAACTCAAATTTAGCTACAATTACCAAAGCTTGCAAGACATTTAGTCCATTTTTTATTGCTGTGTCTATTACAGAGCGTATCATGGCGAAGTTCTGTGCAGCCTTATCTACTTTAAACTGACCAGATATTTTTTGCTTTACCTTCACATTTCGGATGGCACGTTCTGACGCATTGTTGTCAGGTGGCACATCGGCAATGAAGAGAAAGGTGAAAAGATGCTGTCTTTCTTTGCGCATTCTTTTATAAAAAGTGTATAGTTCCTTATGTTTTTGGTCTGGCGGATTATCCAACAAATATTCAAGACGTTGCACAATAAAGGCTCTATCTGTAGATTGTTTCTCGCTTTTAAAATCCAATTTCTTTTTAAGAATTAAGGAGTCGTTAAACAGTTTTATAAATTTGTTTGTCCAGCTATTCTTGGGATACCGCTCGTTGAGATAGTTTAAGGTGCGTTGTAAATGTGCCAAGCAACTTTGATGATCTTTGGAAACGGTTTTCAGTTGAGCCCTCCAACCATCATGCACCAAAGTACTTTGTGGGAATCCTTGGGGAAATTCCCTATTGATAGTCTCGCTTCCTCTATTATTTGAATGGGTTATAAAAGTAAGATTTGGGGTTTGCCAAGTCCAAAACCAATGCTTATTGCCATTTACTTTTATCCCTGTTTCATCGGCGCCTATTACTTTACTCTGCTGTATGCGCTGTTTTATTATATGATAGATGGGAGTGGTTTTTTCTGCAAACCTATTGAGCAAACAATGGATTCCACCTTCACTAATGGGAATGCCAAAAGCATCGTTCAATGTTTCTTTCATTCTGGCAAAAGGTAAATACTGACGGGCGTGAAAGTAAGCAACAAGCGCTTCTATGTTTTCCCCATAGCTTATTGGGGCGTTAACTCCTTGAGGAAAATCCGTTACAGTTTTGCATCCACAGCTGCAGGTTTTGCTAAAGATTTGATATTCTGTAAAAATGGCTTTGATAGGGGGAATGTCTATTATTTGTCGAGATCGCTCTTTAGTGGCTATCTTATCTTGCAAGGAAGCTCCACAACCGTTACAATAATCAGGCTGTAATTCAATTATTTTATCGGGAACAGCGGTCATTTCTAAGGTTTTTCCTTCCCTGCCTTTTTGCCCTCCAACACTTTTACCCGAAGACTTACGCAAACTTTGGTTTGCTTTGGGGCGGTTTTCATCCTTGGAAGGAGGCATGGAGCTATTACGGCTGTTCTTAGGATTCTCATATTTAGCCAAGCGTTCCCTCAAAAAGGCATTCTCCTTTTCAAGGGCTTCCACTTTTTTCTCCAATGCTTCAAGGCGTCTTATGAGTACTTCGATTTTCAAGCCATGAAAGTACAAAAGATAAAAGTTTCTACCTAATAAATTCAATGACTATGTGGCATGAACACAAGTTTTTTTTTCACGACTTTTTGGCATGAAATAAATGCCTATATTTGAGACTGATTAGTTACGAAAATTTTAATTGATTTATTCTTAAATTTAAATGGCGGTTTTTAAGAATTTTATAGCGAATATCGATATATTATTTTGCTTTATTCAGTAGATTAAAAAACCTAATGAGATAAATTCAAAAATTGAAGCTTATTTTAAGTCAAGCAGCGAAAATATAATCAATCCTATTCATCGGCAATGGTGAGTATAAACCCCTGATTGTGGATGTTTTCTATTTTTATAGTCGTATCTTTTGACAAGTATTTTCGCAAACGCGTAATAAAAACATTCAAACTTTTTTGATTAAAATAATCATATTTTCCCCAAAGTTTTTCTAAAATATCTTTATGACGGCTAATGTTGTTTTTATTTTTTAAAAGGTATAAAAGCAGTTCACTCTCTCTTTCGGTTAACTGCCGTTTTTCATCATTAATTTTAAGTTCATAATTTAAAGGAGCATAGCTGTATGCACCAATTTTGAACATATTTTCGGCTTTTTGTTTGGTATTTTTTAAAATTCCAAGCAGGCTATTTAATCTTACCACTAATTCCTCTTCATCAATGGGTTTTCTAATATAGTCAATGGCTCCTAGTGAAAAACCCTTTAAAACATCAATCTTTAATGAGCGCGCGGTAAGGAATAAAAAGGGTATGGCAATTTTGTTTTGGTTAATTTGTTCAGCTAAGCTATAGCCATCCATGTCGGGCATCATCACATCTAAAATGCATAAATCAAATTTATTTTTTAAAAGTATTTCTAAGGCATCCTTTCCGTTTTTAGTCCATAAAACCATAAAATTATTCATTTTGAGGTACTCGGTTAGAAGGTATCCCAAAGCTTCATCATCTTCAACCAAAAGCAATTTGTATTTTTCTATCATTTAAATTAGGATTGGAATGTTTAGGGTGATTTTAGTTCCCTCGTTAATTTTACTTTCTAAGTCTATGCTTCCTTTATGCAAGGTAATAATTTTTTTTACATAATATAAACCTAATCCATAGCCTTTTACCGTATATAAATTACCGAAAGATACCCTGAAATGCTTTTTAAAGACATTTTTTTGGTCTTTCTTTTCAATGCCAATACCATTATCGTTCACGCTAATGTGTAATTTTTTATTCTTTATTTCTGCGAGGAGGCTAATTTTGGATGATTCTTTGTGGTATTTTTTGGCATTATCTAGCAAGTTATTTATAGCATTTGACAGATGCATCGCATCGCATCTTAACATTAATTTTTTGGCCTTAATTTCAAAATTAAAAGCAACCATTTCCATTGTTGCCAACTGCTTAAACTCATTGCACAACTTATTGAGATAGGGATAAAAATCGGTTTCTGTTAGCGTTATATCTTGATTGTGGTTGTCTAAATTTGCTAATTGGAGCACTTTTTCGATGTGTTCTTTTAGTCTGTCATTTTGATTTTTAATAATTTCTAAATAGGTTTTGCTCTCTTCATCTTGTTTTTGTTGAAGCATTTTTGTTGCCAACCCAATTGAAAAAACAGGTGTTTTAAGTTCGTGTGTCAAATTGTTGATAAAATCGTTGGTTCTAGTAATGATGCGTTGTTGCCAATAAAAAGATCTTAAAACCCAAATAACCACTAAAATAATTGCCGTTATAAAAATAAGACTCGGAATGGTGAGTCCACTGAGTTGCAACAAAAAATAGTCGTTTATTTTAGTAAACTGCAATTCTAGAATGATATTTTTATGAATTAGTGCCGGCAAATAGCCCCTTAACTGAACAGGGTATTTTTTTAATTTAGCTCTTTGATCCATAAAATTGGCAGAATTTATATAAAGCGTGGTGTCTTTTACATAAAGTTTATACGAAAATTCGGTTTTAATGCCGTTTTCTAAAAGCTTAGACTCTAAAAAATCTTTGAGAAAATAACTGGAAGCTTCCCTTACGCTATCCAAATTGGCTTTAAAATAGGTGTCGTCGTTGGTTATGGCTTTACCTACTAAAAAGGTAAGCTGATTTTTTGTGCTTAAATCTAATTGTATGTCTTTTACTGATTTTCCAATATTTTGATTAAACTGCACCTTTGCTAGGTTTAAACCAATGGTTAAGTATTGATATTGAATAATTAGCAATCCAAAAATGGAGATAATAAAAATAATGGTGTAAAGGATTCTCTTTTTCAAACTGTTAATTTAGATTCGTTTCAAAGATACTCAAACTAATAGTTTTATAAAATTTCAATGGTTTTATATTTTTTTTATGGCATTTAAATTGTGCCTGATTTTGGCTAAAAGCGCAAATAGCGCTCGATTGTTTTTATAAAATTTAAAGTCTGCTGTTTTACAAAACCGTTTTCGAAACTTCTAATGCCTATTTCAACGTTAAACCGTAGCTCTCATAAACAATTTAAACCTTTCCTAACTTTTAGTTTATATCACAAAACCCAAATTATTTTTTACATTTGAAAACTTTAGCTCAATTAGAAACAAACCTCCTAGTTGCAAAAAACCGCTTCTTATGAAAAATCTGGGTATCAAAATTTCACTTTTTCTCAATTATTTTGTGTTTGCCATTTTGTTAAACAGCGTTGGAACCGTTATTTTACAAGTGCAACGCAATTTTGAAATCACCAAATCGGCCGCCAGCATTTTAGAGGGTTTTAAAGATTTGCCCATTGCCATATTTTCGTTTTTACTCGCCTCTTTTATTCCTAAAATTGGTTATAAAAAATCAATGATTATCGCCTTAATATTGGTTATTATCTCATCATTTGTTATGCCTTTTGCCGATAATTTTTGGTTTTTTAAAGTCCAATTTTTTATGGTTGGCGTCTCTTTTGCTTTAATTAAAGTAAGCGTATTTGCCACCATAGGATTGGTTACTGCCAATGAAAAAGAACATTCTAGCTTTATGAGCTTATTAGAAGGCTTTTTTATGGTTGGGGTTTTATCGGGCAACGTGTTGTTTAGTTTATTTATAGATGATGCCAATCCAAAATCTGAACAATGGCTCAATGTTTATTATATTTTAGGAGTTTTGAGCCTGCTTGCACTCTTGTTTCTTTCCTTTGCAAAACTCGATGAACATGAAGCTAAAATATCTGACCGTCCCTTGCGTGAAGATTTTATTGAAATGCTAAAAATGGTTGCATTACCCTTGGTTTTAATTTTTATTTTATGCGTCTTTTTGTATGTTTTAATTGAACAAAGTTTTCAAACTTGGACGCCTACATTTTACCAAAGCATTTTAAAAGTCCCTGCCAGTATGGGTATTCAGGCGGGAGCTGTACTCGCAGGTGCCATAGCTATTGGCCGATTTATATCTGGTTTTGCCTTAAAAAAAATTCATTGGATATATGTGGTAAGTTTTTGTATTATAATGGCTGGCTCTATCGTTTTAATTGTTTTACCCTTAACGCAAAATATTCCTGTCAGCGAAAATATGACTTGGTTTAAAGCGCCTTTTGTGGCCTACTTGTTTCCAATTATGGGACTCTTTTTAGCACCTATTTATCCAGCCATCAATTCGGTTATTTTGAGTTCACTGCCTAAACACATGCACGGCTCAATGTCTGGTTTAATTGTTGTTTTTTCAGCTTTAGGCGGCACAACCGGTTCCATAATTACGGGTCACGTTTTTGACTATTTTAGTGGACAAACCGCCTTTTATTTTTCTTTAATTCCGATGCTTTTACTGCTTATTGCCCTACAATTATTTCATAAAACCATTAAAAAAAATGCAGTTAAAAGTTAATATCAAAACAACTTTAAATAATTTACTAAATCAGGAAGATACCGATGGTGATTCTAAAATTACCATCGAAGATAAAGGTCCAAAATTGTTTATTATCAAAGACACGCAAACCCTAAAAACCTTTACCGTAAAAGGCACTTATCACCTTTCCAATCTTTTGCAGGAGCTTGTTTTAGCCCAAGAAAGAAATTGTGAAAGCGTTATTATCAATACAGATAACATCACCCAAAAACCGGTCGAACGGTTTACCGATATGATTAAAAACCATTACTGGGATGGGCTTACACGCCGTATTGACATTGAGAATTTAAAAACAATTCTGTTTGACGAAAAATCAGCTTCATCAGTCCACAGAATTTACGTGCCCTATACAGATGCTAAAGCCTATCGCTATTTTAAAGAAATTGAAACCTCAAATCTTAAGGTTATCAAACTCCCCAAAACCATAAGCCCAAATTACGTAAACTCTTTAAACGACAAACCCGGCATTTTAAGCCTTAAACTGGAAGAAAAAAATGGCGTGGTTAGTGGCGTTCCTTTTGTTGTGCCGGGTGGACGATTTAACGAAATGTACGGCTGGGATAGTTATTTTGAATCCATCGGTTTATTGCTATCTGATAAAGCCTTACTGGCAAAAGCTATGGCTGATAATTTTCAATATGAAATTGAACATTACGGCAAAATTTTAAATGCCAACCGCACCTACTACCTCTCGCGAACACAACCACCTTTTTATACCGCTTTAATTAGAGAATTACTCGAAAAAGACCCTAAAAATACCGATATAAATTGGTTGGCATCACATCTAAAAACAGCCATAAAAGAATATGAAACCGTTTGGATGCAAAAAGGTAAACGCTTAACCAATAATGGTCTAAATCGCTATTTAGCCGAAGGTATTGGCATTACGCCCGAAACTGAACCCGGGCATTATCACGCCCTTTTAGCCCCTTTTGCTAAAAAAGCAAAAATGACGGTTCAAGCCTTTGAAAAAAAATACTACAAACGTGAAATCACAAATGCCGAACTCGACGCTTATTTTGTGCACGACCGCTCTGTGCGCGAAAGTGGGCACGATACGTCCTTTCGCATTGAAGGCGATTGTGCACATTTAAATCCAGCCGATCTCAATACTTTTTTATATCAATACGAATTAGACTTTGCCTTTTTTATTAAAACCTATTTCAACGATTCTTTCGTTTTATCCGATAAGCGGATTTTAAACGAAGCTTATTGGCTAAACAAAGCCACAATCCGCAAAGAATTAATGAACCGCTACTTATGGAATGAAGAAGCTAAAATCTATTACGACTATAATTTTGTTACCAAAACCCAAAAAGCCTTTGACTCACCAATTGGATTATTGCCACTTTGGGCCAAAATGGTAACTCCCGAAAGAGCCAGCCAAATGATTAAATCCAATCTTTCAAAAATGACTTTTTTAGGAGGCGTTGCCGGTAGCACAAAAGAATCGGAAGAGGCCTTTTCTGTTAACGGGCTTTCCCGACAATGGGATTACCCAAATGGTTGGGCTCCTCATCAAATGTTGCTGTGGAAAGGCTTGCTCAATTACAACCTAAAACAAGAAGCTTACGCAATAATGTATCGCTGGTTATGGATGATTACCAAAAACGCCGTGAATTATAACGGAACCATTCCCGAAAAATACGACGTTGTTTTGGCTAGTCATAAGGTTTTTGCCGAATATGGCAATGTGGGAACCAACTTTAAATACATTACTCGCGAGGGTTTTGGCTGGATGAACGCTTCTTATCTTTATGGCTTGAGTTTATTGCCAAAAATATTCCATCACAAAATCAACCACTTAACACCTCCCGATGAAGTGAATTTTAATATTTAATTCAAAAACACAATCCTTTACCTTAAAAAGTTTGTTTCATAAATAAAGACCAATTAAAGTAGTTGACATTAAGTATCTTTGGTGAAACTAAAACACATCTGTGATGCTGATTTTAAATTGAAACATCAAAAAATATAAAAAAGAATATAATCTAAAGATTTTTCTATTTTTGCGACATATTAAACCAAATTAATGAAAGCATATTTATTTCCGGGGCAAGGCTCTCAGCAAGTCGGTATGGGTTTCGATTTATACGAAAACTCTGTTTTAGCTCAAGAACTATTCGAAAAAGCCAATAGCATTTTAGAGTTTCCATTAACCGAAATCATGTTTGAAGGTTCCTTAGAAGATTTAAAACAAACCAAGGTTACACAACCCGCCATTTTTTTACATTCTGTAGTATTAGCGCGTGTTTTGGGTCCCTATTTTAAACCAGAAATGGTTGCTGGTCATTCACTTGGTGAATTTTCGGCTTTAGTTGCTAATAAAACCCTGACTCTTGAAGACGGATTGCGTTTGGTTTACCAACGCGCTTTAGCGATGCAAAAAGCCTGCGAATTAAAACCCTCAACAATGGCGGCTGTTTTAGGATTAGATGATAAAACCGTTGAAAAAACCTGTGCCGAAATTGATGGCATTGTGGTCGCTGCAAACTATAACTGCCCAGGGCAATTGGTAATTTCAGGAGAAATTGACGCTATAAATAAAGCCTGCGAAGCCCTGACTGCACGCGGTGCGCGTCGCGCCTTAGTTTTAAAAGTTGGTGGCGCTTTTCATTCGCCTTTAATGGAACCCGCACGCGAAGAATTGGCATCGGCTATTGAAAATACCACTTTTTTAAAACCTATATGCCCTATTTATCAAAATGTTACTGCTAGTGCTATTACCAATCCTAGTGAAATAAAAAAGAATTTAATCCTTCAATTAACCGCCCCTGTCCGCTGGAGTCAAACCATTCAGCAAATGATAAAAGATGGCGGTACCGAATTTATTGAAGTCGGCCCAGGCAAGGTTTTACAAGGTTTAATGCGCATTATCAATAAAGATGTGAGCACTTATAACGCCAGTTTAGATGATTTAAATCCCTAACAATGATTGATGGAAGCCTTGACCTTAGCATAAAAAATGGAATCGCCAATCTGCAATTTAGCCATCATCAAAGCAATGCCCTTCCAAGTGTTTTATTACATAAACTTATCAACACCATTCAGTTATTAGATAAAAATGCAGAAGTTAAAATTATTATTTTGCAAAGTGGTGGTGCTAAAACTTTTTGTGCCGGCGCTTCTTTTGATGAACTTTTAGCCCTTAAAAATCAAGAAGAAAGTATTGCCTTTTTTTCTGGTTTTGCCCATTTGCTTAACGCGATGCGTTTGTGTTCAAAATTAATAATCGGACGCATTCAAGGCAAGGCTGTTGGTGGGGGTGTTGGAATAATTGCGGCTTGCGATTTTACTTTTGCAACCGAAAGTGCCTCTATAAAACTATCAGAACTAAGTATTGGCATCGGCCCTTTTGTTATTGAACCTGCCGTTTCTCGCAAGATAGGCTTAGCTGCTTTTAGCGAACTTTGCTTATTGGCAACAACTTGGAAAAGTGCACATTGGGCAAAAGAAAAGGGCTTATATGCCGAAGTTTTTCCTACTTTAAAAGCCTTAGATGCTGCATTAGTCACTTTTACTAAAAACCTATCAACTTATAACATCTTGGCTTTAGCTGAGCTAAAAAAAGTCTTTTGGCAAAACACCTCTCACTGGCAAATTTTATTGCTTGAACGCGCCGCCATTAGCGGAAAGTTGGCTTTATCAGATGAAACCAAACAAGCGCTTAAAAAATTCAAATCGCCATGTTAGTTAAATTTGCTTTTATTGGCGCATTTTTACAGCAAGTTGCTATTGAAAAGAAATTAAAATCGGCTCCCGATAACAACTATGCAATTGGCCTTTTTATTGGCGAATTATTGCCTTTTGTCTTTTTAATTGCATTGGCTTATTTCTTTTTTTATCAGGCAAAAAAACGCAGCCAAAAAAACCGCTAATTTTTTCCCACTTTTAAAGTATCTTTAACCTTTAAATACTTGTGAATTATGTATCAAATTGTGATGAATCAACGTCAGTTTTTCAATACGCATACCACTAAAAATCTGGTTTTTCGTTTAGAACAATTAAAAAAATTAGAACAAATTATAAAAGTTAATGAACAAGCGCTTTACGACGTAATTTATAAGGATTTTAAAAAATCGGCATTCGAGACTTTTACAAGCGAACTGGCTTTAGTTTATCACGATCTTAAAGAGGCATGCCAGCATCTTAAAACTTGGGGAAGCGCTAAGAGAGTCGGTACAAATTTTCTCAATTTTCCTGCAAAAAGCTATATTATTCCCGAGCCTTTAGGTGTTTGCTTGGTTATTGGCGCTTGGAATTATCCTTATCAATTAACCTTAGCGCCCGTGGTTGCTGCCATAGCCGCAGGAAATACTGTGATTATAAAACCAAGTGAGCTGTCAAAAGGTACGAGTGCGTTAATGGCAAAATTAATCAATGAAAATTTTGATGCTAATTACCTTAAAGTTATTGAAGGCGGCGTTAGCGAAACAACTGAATTGCTCAATCAAAAATTCGATAAAATTTTCTTTACCGGAAGCACACAAGTGGGCAAAATTGTCTATCAAGCAGCAGCCAAAAACCTCACCCCCGTAACTTTAGAATTGGGCGGAAAAAGTCCTGCTTTTATCACCGAAGATTGCCACTTAAAAATGGCGGTAAAGCGTCTAATTTGGGCAAAATTTTTAAATGCCGGGCAAACTTGCATCGCTCCCGATTATATTTTGGTTCATCAATCAATTGCAAAAGAATTTTTAACCTTGGCTAAAGCCGAAATTTTAAAAGAACAATTTTCATTAAAAAATGACAATTATGTTCAGATTATCAATGACCGAAATGTGACGCGCCTAAAACAATTGCTCGACCCAAAAAAAATCTTCTTTGGTGGAAAAATAGAGGTTGAAAATCGGTATATTGAACCTACCCTTTTACAAAATGTTACTTTTGAAGACGCCGTGATGCAAGAAGAAATTTTTGGACCCATTCTTCCGGTTATAGCTTATGACACCTTAAAAAATGCCATTGATAAAGTAAACAGTTTAGCAAAACCCTTGTCGTGTTATGTGTTTACCAATAACCAATCCTATAAAAAAGAAATTTTAAATGCCATTTCATTTGGCGGTGGGGCAATAAACGATGCCGTTATGCACATTACCAATACTAAATTACCCTTTGGTGGCGTAGGTTCTAGCGGCATGGGCGCTTATCACGGTGAAACCGGCTTTAAATGCTTTACCCATTATAAAAGTGTTCTCGACAAACCCACTTGGCTAGAATTACCTTTAAAATATTATCCACATACCGCTTTTAAACTAAAGTGGATTAAGCAGTTTATGAAGTTTTAGAATAAAAAATAATGGCATTCTAAATTTTGACAAATTATAAAAGCTATTAATTTTCGACCTTGTTAATCTTTTGCATTATTTTTGCCGGCATAATTAGAATTATAAGATGGCTAAATTTAAAGTTATATTATCTAAAATTTGGGGATATATCCTAATACAAACGCTCATTTTTATTACCCTAATCAAATTTTGGTTGGGCAAGTTTTTTGAGTGGCGTAAAACCCGAATGCAACGCTACCAAGGCCTTGTTTGGTATCGCAAAATAGGAAATGTAGCGATTACAAGTTTTGTCTTGTTTATGCTATTTTTATTTCTTGTCGATATCAATTTTTTATGGCTTTTTGGCAAGTCACCAAGCGTTTATGCTATAAGCCATCCTAAACAGAGCAATGCTTCTGTAATTATTAGCGATGATGGCAAAGTGATCGGAAAATATTTTCGTGAAAACCGTATGTCTGTCAAATTTGAAGAGCTTTCGCCAATAATTATTAAAACATTGATAGCCACCGAAGATAAACGATTTTACCAACATCACGGAATTGATGTTAAAGGTGTTTTTGCAGCCCTAAAAGATATGATGCACGGCAATGCTCGTGGCGCAAGCACTCTCACCCAGCAGCTTGTAAAAAATATGTATAAAACACGTGGACAATATTCAAGAGGCCTTTTTGGATACATTCCTGGTGTTAAGTTATTAATAATGAAAACCAAAGAATGGACTTCGGCAGTAAAAATTGAAATATTTTATTCTAAGAATGAAATACTTACCATGTATTTTAACACAGTAGATTTTGGTAACAATGCTTACGGAATTGGAACCGCGGCAAAAACCTATTTTAAAATTAAACCACGTCAGCTAAATTATGAGCAATCAGCTGTTTTGGTAGGACTTTTAAAAGCTACCAGCACCTATAACCCTAAATTACATCCGGTACGTTCAAAAGAGCGACGCGATTTGGTTTTGCAAAATTTGGTTACACAAAAAATCCTCACACAACAACAATGTGATTCAATAAAAAAAATACCCATTTCATTAAATTTTAGCGTTGAGCAATATGATGATGGAGAAGCCCTTCATTTTCGCGCTTATCTTGCTAAATACCTTAAAGATTGGGCAGAAGCTAATGATTACGATATCTATTCCGATGGATTTAAAATTTATGTGACCATCGATTCTCGCATGCAAAAATATGCTGAACAGGCTGTTAAAAAACAAATGCATGCCGTTCAACGCCGATTTTTTGACCATTGGCGTGGACAAAATCCTTGGCAGGATGAAAACCATATCGAAATAAAAGGCTTTATTGAAGGCCTAGCAAAAAGTACCATCCCCTATAAAAATCTCGAAGATAAGTTTGATGGCAACACCGATTCAATTTTTAAATATTTAAACATTCCTCATCGCACCGTTGTTTACGATTATAATAAAGGTGAAAAAGATACCAGCTTTAGCGTGATGGACTCCATCCGCTATATGAATAATATTATGCACAGTGGCTTTGTGTCAATGGAACCCAATACCGGAAATGTAAAAGCTTGGGTTGGCGATATAAGCTTTAAATTTTGGCAGTATGATAAAGTGGCACAATCAAAACGCCAACCAGGCTCAACCTTCAAGTTGTTTGATTATACCGCCGCCATTATGAATGGAAAATCTCCTTGCGACCTTATGACCGACAAGCCTGTTACCTGGAATTATATTGAAAAAGGCCTGCCAAAAAGTTGGTCGCCAAGAAATAACACTAGAACATTTTTATCAGATCCAATGACCTTAAAATATGCTTTTGCTTGCTCAATTAATTCAGTTGCTGTTCAAGTTGCCCAAGAAGTTGGTATTGATGAAGTCATTAAATATGCCCATTTATTGGGAATAAAAACACCGCTTGAACACATTCCATCCACAAGCTTGGGAACCTCTGATGTTTCATTACTAGAATTAGTAAACGCTTACGGCACAGTTGTTAATGAAGGATTATATCACGATCCAATAATTGTCAGCAAAATTGAAGATAAAAATGGAATCGTTATTTACGAGGCTAATACTGAACAAAAACAAGTCATTCCTTTTGAAGCAGCTTGGCTGATGACCGAAATGCTCAAAGGCGGAATGACCGAACCAGGAGGAATTACGCAAGCACTATGGGAATGGGATTTGTTTAAATACAACACCGATTTTGGTGGTAAAACCGGAACCTCTTCTAACCATTCCGATGCTTGGTTTGTTGGGGTTACAAAAAATTTGATTGGCGGCGCTTGGGTTGGCGGCGAACAACGAAGCGTACATTTTAGAACTAATGCTTATGGCGAAGGGAGCAGAACCGCTTTGCCTATTTATGCGCTATTTATGGAGCAGGTTTTAAAGGATAAAAGTTTAAAACAATACCGCGGCAAATTTCCTACAAAACCAAAGGAAAAAATCTCAAGACCATATAGCTGTCACACTATTATGAGGCGAGATACTACTACCCGAGATTCAACCGCTATTGATTCTTTAGCTATTCCCGCTATCCCTGAAGATGGACAACCGATAGATTCTATCTTAAATCCAGTCGAAATTTTTAAA
>Ga0210017_1003525_pt1 | contig 13100 bp, 8 predicted proteins | sample CryGeyCG2014_020_FD_183966 | JGI IMG/M metagenome (GOLD analysis project Ga0210017, IMG submission 183966) | Groundwater microbial communities from aquifer - Crystal Geyser CG08_land_8/20/14_0.20 (SPAdes) (version 2) | ecosystem: Environmental > Aquatic > Deep subsurface > Groundwater | place... | reverse complement strand
GCCGTTATGGGCGAGCGAAACCTCCCCGGGCCTCGGATTGGAGCCTCCCCCTATCAGGGCTATGTCGGAAATGGTATGATGCGGTTCCCGGAAGGGCCGTCTGCTCACTACTTCGCCCCTGGAACCGCCCCAGACCGAGTATATCTTCGTAGTTTCGAGTATTTCCGCCTCCGTCATAGGCGGCAGGATAGTGCGCATCCTTTTCGAAAGCATGCTTTTCCCCGAGCCGGGCGGGCCTATCATGATCATATTGTGGAAACCGGCCGCCGCTATTTCCATAGCCCTTTTGGCAAAAACCTGGTTCTTGACGTCGGAAAGGTCGATCCCTTCGCCGGCTTCGGGGAAAATTTCGCGTGAGCCCGAACCGGCCGGCAAAGACGCTTTCCCGGTCAAAAAATCCGCCACGCTTCTCAAATCTTTGGCTTTCAGGAAATTAACGCCGGCCAGGGCCGCTTCTTTCTCGTTTTCCTCGGGTATTATGACGAGTTCGGCTTCTTTCCGCTCTTTCATCGAGACCAGCATGGGCAGAAGACCGGCTATCCCCCGTATCTTTCCGTCGAGAGCCAACTCCCCCAAAAAGGCCGTTTTTTTCAGGTCGACGGAAGGTTTGAGAGAGCCGCCGGCCAACAGAACGCCCAGGGCCATGGGCAGGTCGTAATGAGTGCCGGCTTTTTTAATTTCCGCGGGAGCGAGGTTAACTATTATTTTCTTGCTGGGCAGGTCGAAACCGGAATTTCTTATCGCGGCGGTAACCCTGTCCCGGGCTTCTTTTATCCCGGTATCGGGCAGACCGACGACATTGTAGGCCGGAAGGCCGGCGGAAATGTCGACTTCGACCAGAACGCCGAAACCCTCTATCCCCTTAAAACCAAGGGTTAATACGCTGGAAAGCATTTTCCCCCTCTTAAGGATGGTAATCAGCAAACAGTAATTAGCAATCAGGAAAATGCGGAATTCAGTTATTTGCTTATTACCGTTTGCCAATCACTATTTACCAGTTGCTAATTCCTAATCCTTCAGCCGGCAGACATCCCCGGCTTTGGGATTTCCCCGCGGTTTTACGGCTTTGGCTATGGAACAATCCCCGCCTTCGCCGCAGTATCTTATTATCTCGAAATCGCCAAGGAACTCTTCCCTGTAGCCTATGACCAGATTGCTTCTGGGATCCCTTATTTCCTTTCCCTGCTTGAAGCAGGAAAGTTCCAGCCCTATCTCCATATTCGAGGAAGAGCCGGCGTTTATGTAGACCTCGTCTCCCGTCGCGTCGGCTATCATGGCCGACCAGGGTTTCCTGTTAAGCTGATTGGAAATGTTTATCACGAATTTGACTATGGCCGCCCTCAAAGCCTCTCCTTCGAGCGTTTCGTCGTAACCGCCTTTGGTCCCCATGCCCAGAAAGCTTTTCCTTTTGCTCTTGGCCTGGCCTTTCCCGGAATCGGCGAGTATCACCTGTCCGCTCTGCACGTCTATGACCCTTATATCCACCGTCACGTCGGCTACCTGCTGTTTCGACTGGGTCAGGAGATAATCGGAGCCCTCTTTCTTTACGCCGAACTGGCTTACGGAACCGACCACTATGGCTTCCAGCCCCATTATCTGACCCATCTTGACGGCGGTCTGCGCGTCTATGAGACCCTGGGTCTGCAGTTTCTGCTCCTCCATCATCTTGTTCATCCGGTCACGTTCCACTACTATAAATTTTTCCGACTTTACCAGTTCGGTTATCAGGATATCGCTGGCGGCCTGGCCAAGACGCCCCTGGCCGTAAGCGCTTTTATTGTCGAATTCCACCACGCCTATCCTTCTCCTGGGGCCCGTGTATTTGGCCTTGACCTTTTCCGTCTCCTTGACGGTGGTCGCCTGCTGCATCTTTACGGATTTCCCCGGGGCGCAGGCCCACATAAGGGATACCGCAGTTATTATCATCAAGCTTTTTTTCATTTTCACTTCCTCCTGTTTACGGCAGATTAAGATTAAGGTTAAGAGCGGCAACAACATTTAAAAACTTCTTTCGCCGCTCCGGATCACGCCCCACTCCCCATAGCCCAAGTGGACGGGGCAGTCCCTCTTTATGGGACGAGTTACGGCTGTTTACGCTTTCCCGGCCTTTCTCGCGCGACTTCCCGCTTTCCTATCCGCCCTGATTTCCCGTCATCACGGGAGCTTCATAAAAATCCTGTCTATCGCTTTTTGGGATTCCTCGATAAGCGGCTTATTGGTCATGTTATTTATCAGTTTCACCCCGGTCTGCACTATGAAGGCTTTTTTAGCCTCCTCCTTGTCGGTGTAAAACTTCGTGTCGCTGCCCTTGCCGGCGCCCTCGAAAAGCACTTCTCCGCTGAGCCCGTCCACTATTTTAAGCTCCAACTCCACGTTTTTCCTCACGATGAAGCCGAGATTCTGGAATTTAAAATCTTCGATGTAGCCGTAACAGAGTATTCTCGCCCCGGTCCTGGCCGCGATATCCTGGACCTTAAACGCCGGCAGCTGGCCGCCGTCGGAAACGCCCAGTTCGTTAAGTTTTTCGTCCACGGCCTCGTTTTTCATCACCATCCAGCCCTTCCGCTCGAGCCCTTTGGCGACCATATCCCTTAAAATCGTTTCCGCGTTAAGGTCGGTAGAGGCGTTATCGAAAGGCAGAACCGCCGCCAGAGAGCCCTTCGAAGCGCTCAGCGCGGGAGAGACCATGAAATCTTTTTTATTCTGAAGTCCGGAGCAGGACGCCAGAAAAAAAACCGCGCACAGGATGATCCCCTTCTTTCCCATATTTTCACATTATATTAAACTTGACTTCGGCCTTGTCCACGTAATCTATGTGCATCGGAACGGCATTCGTTCTTATTATGAAACTCGAAAGTTCCTCCGGAGACATCCTGCCGGCGTAGATGGAAAAAACGGCCGTTCCATCGTAAAAACTCTTCAGATAAACGCCGGGAAAGGGCATGGAATTCATGGCCGTCTTTATCTTGAGCAGGGTATTGAGATCCCGCACCCCCGCGAAGATGACGCTGAACCTTTTTTTTCCGGCCTCTTCGGCTGCTATCGCTTTAACGGCTCCGGCGCGGGCCGAGACGCCGCAGGCGAGAAGAGAGGCCCCGACGGATTTTTCCCAGGTGCTTTCCATGGAATTTTCCCGGGTCCCGAAAGAGGACACGGTCCTGAGATCGGCGGTCTGGAGTATTTTAAAGGCGCCCGAGGAGACCACGGGGGCCATATTCATACCCATCTCGGCCGCCGGACTTATGGAATAGGAATAAACTTCCGAAAGGAACGCGTAATCGAATTTGCCCAGGGAGGGATCGGAGGACTCGAAAGGCGCCGTGGGAAAAAAGAAAGAAAAGTCGGGCGAAGCCTGGCTGTCGAAACCTTCCCTGAATTTTTCCAGGGAGAGGGGATAGGAGGAATAAAAAACGGGGAAAACCGCTATTTTGACCCGGCCCGAAGCCAGAAGATTTTCCCTGGCCAGAGCCGCCACGAATCTTTCCGTCAGGAAATGAACTCTCAGCGAAACCCCGGTCTGCCCGTTCCCGGCGCTTTTCCTTTCTATTTTCGCCTTTTTTATGTAAAGGGAATGATTGGCGGCGAAAATCCGGTCCTTCCCCGGGTTCTCGTCCGAAAGTTCCCTGTCTGAAAAAAGTTCAAAAGCGGTTTTCAGGGCGTTTTTTTTCGCGTCCGCGATCGCCAGTTCCAGGCCTTTCGGAGAAACGTCTTCGCTGAGCCCTTCGGAATGGATTATATCCGCGCCGAAATCCGGAACTTTCTTTTCCCGTCCGGAACAACCCCAGACTAAAAAAAGAACCAGAAGAACGCCAGTTTTTTTCATAATTATTACCTCTTAAAAAAGTCTCAAGTCTCAGGCCGCAGGATAGATATTAAGCGATTAAGTCATTAAGAAATTAAGGGGTTTTAAGATTTTTGTCTTCCTGTTTTCTTAATTTCTATTTTCTATTCTCTTTCTGCTTTTCCCTTAATCTCTCAATCTCTTAATTTCTATTCTCTACTTACCCTTTGCCACTTTGTTCCTTTCTTCATTATTCCTTGTTCTTCATTTTAGGAAGGGCGAAATAAAACTTTGAACCTTTCTCGCCCTCGGATTCCAGCCAGATCTTGCCGCCGTGCTTTTCGACTATGGATTTTGAAATGGCCAGTCCGAGTCCGGTCCCCTGGTTGCTGAGTATGGAATTTTTTCCCCGGTAAAATTTTTCGAAAACCAGCTTCTGCTCTTCTTTATCTATTCCGGGACCGTCATCGCAGACGCAGACGGTCACTACGTCGCCCCTGTCCAGCACCCGCACTTCCACCTTGGATTTTTCCTGCGAATACTTTATGGCGTTGATTATCAGGTTGTCTATCACCTGGGCGAGCCAGTGGCTGTCCCCGAACACGTAGGGGATGTCCTTGTCGGAATTAAAACTCATGACGCTGCCTTTCTCCTTCGCCCGGAGCATAAGATTGGAGACCGAATTCCGCACTATTTCCCTTATATCGCAGGGGGAGAATTCCATTTCCACCTTCCCGTTAAGCCTGGAAATGTCGAGCAGGTTGGAGATCAGGTTGGCCAGCCTGTTCGCGGCCTGGTCCACTATATTGAGAAAAGAAACCTGCTGATCGGTCAGGGAACCGACCTCGCCGCTGAGCAGTACCGAGATAAAGCCCTTTATGGTGGTGAGCGGAGTTTTAAGCTCGTGGCTTACCGTGGACAGGAAATCGTCCTTTATCCTGTTCATCTGGGCCAGTTCGTCGGCGGTCTGGGAAAGCCTGTCGTAAAGGTTTATCACGCTCATAATAACCGCCAGTTCGTCCGCTATGATGTTCAGGAATTCGAGATGCTCCGCCGTAAAAAAATCCTTTTTTTTGCTGCCGGCCTCTATTACGCCTATCATATTGTTGTGCAGAAATATCGGTGCTATCATCAGGGATTCAGCCTCGAAAATCTCCACGTATTCCTTGAGCGCGTTTTTCTCCGCGCTCGCGCGGCCGGTAATGAAAGGTTTTTTTTCGAGAAAAGTCTTGACCGAGGCCGACGAACGGTTGTCCAGGGAAATGCTGTATCTGGCGTTCTCGTCGAGCTTTACCCCGTAAACCTGCGGGTTGAGGACCAGGCTCTTGGAATTTTCGTCGTAAAACAGGCAGCCTACGGAATCGGATTCGGTTATCTTGGCCACGATATTAAGTATGGCGCTCAGGCCGTTCCTGACGTCGTTCTCGTCCGTCACCCTGGAAACTATCTCGTAAAGGGCTTTCCTCTCTTTGGCTTTTTTTATGAGCCGGGAACCCGCGACGTCCAGTTCCTTGACCATCACGTCGACTTCGGATTTAAGCCGGATATTCTCGTCCTTTATGCTTATAATCTTCTCGTAGAGCTTGTAAAAGGAGTTGATATGGAGTATGAGGTGCCTGAGATAAGGCATGAGCACGCTGAAATCCGTTTCCTCTTTTATGCCTATAAAAACGACCTTTTTCACCTTTTCGTCCTTGGAAACGAAAGGGAAAAGGGCGGCGGCGTTAAAAAGCTCCGTCCCCATCTGCCGGCCGAAGCCGCCTATGAACATCAGGTCGTTCTCGTTCACGCATTTATTGAACACACCGGAGAGAAAACTCGTCTTGTCCCCGAGATTGAGCCTCCCTTCCAGTATGGAATAGGAGAGCAGCCAGTCGCCCCGCTCATTGTCGAAAACCATAATGGAAGTTCCGGCGAAAAAACCGTGGAATTTTATGAGGCTGTGGTTTATCAACTCGTTGAACTGTTCCAGGGTCTGCGGGATATAACCCTGTTTCACTATCTCCCTGGAAAAATCCTGGAATCTGGCGTAAGTCTTGTCTATGAAATCTATTTTTTTCTCTACCGGCAGGAGATATTTGAACTTTATGTACCAGTAAACCAGAAAGGAAAGGAAAAGACCTACAACCAGCGCAAAAATGATTGCGGTCATAAAAGTTCCATAATGGCTTTCAGGTAATTCGACCTGGCTTTCAAACGGGAAGCCTCGATCCAGGCGGTTTTAATGCTGAAGCTTTCGAGGATCTTTTCGGTAAGATGCCTGAATTCCTGCTCCTTCGCGCCGATAGCGCTGGTAGGCTGCGGGCCGAGAACTATAAGCCCGTTTATGTCCTTCTGCGAGGCCAAATTCCCCAATTTAAAAGGCAGGCCCAGGACTTCGTCGGGATTGTATTCCTCCATGAACACCTGGTTCCAGACCAGATTGATGTTTATCTCCTTAGCGAAATCCCTGAGCTTCATGAGAACGAATTTGCTTTCTTTCTCCATCCCTCTCGGGTAAAAAAGGCCCCATCTGAACCATTGCTTTTCGGAAGGCACGGAAAAAGAGTCGGCGTCGGAAATATCGTATTCCGTGGGATAGCTTTCGTCTTCCCCGCCCATACCCGTCAGCATGCTCAGCAGGTCCTGATGTATAACGGAACTGTCGATAGTGGCCATGTATTTTTCCAGTTTTTTGGAGGCGGACAGCACCTTGCCCAGAGTTCTGAAATCCATCATTTTCGAGATGAAAATAGATTTTATATCGTCTTCCGAAAGCTTTATATCCATGTTCATCAGCATCTGGTTGAGTATCATCCTGTAAGTCTGGGTGTTCGGAAGTTTTATGTCTACCATCCAGCCCTGGGTGAACTGAAAATTGAGAGCTTCCTCCAGCGGTCCCAAAGATTTCGGCGGGAACAGCGAGGAAACGATCACCTGTTTGTTGGAAGTCACGCATTCATTGAGCAGTTTGGAAATATACGGTTTGCTGGTTTCCGTAAGCATGAACAGGTTTATATCGTCTATGATGACGACCTTCGCCTGCTGGAGTATTTTCTCTATCGAGCTTATCCAGCCCTGTTTTATGGCCAGGTCCACGCCTATGGAAAGTTTCATAGCGTCGGTAACGAACATGTTTTTCTGACCTATGCTGGAAGAAAGCCCGTAAGCCATGGAATGCATAAAATGGGATTTCCCTATGCCCTGGGGCCCGAAAATGAGGAGCGGATTATACATGACTCCGGGATTTTCCACCACGGCCATGGCGGCCGCGTGCGCAAACCGGTTATGCGGACCGGCTATGAGCGTCTGAAAACTGAGAGTGGGATTGAGCGGCAGTTCCACCGGCCATTTAAGCTTCGATCTGGCGCTTTCCTGCGGCTTGGATTCCGGCGCGGGAGCTTTTTCCTCTTTTTTAGGCTCTTCTCTTTTCATCCTGCCGGTTTGAGAAGGCGGGGCGCCCGACGGCCGCGCCGCTTTGGGAGGACCGAAAGAAGGAACGGAGAGGCCCAGCCTGGAGGATGGAGTATCGGGTTTCGGGTCTTCTTTCCGGACCGCGGGTTCAGGAGCCTTGCCGACCGCTTCTTTTTTCTCCGGTTCCGCGGGGGTTTCGGGGACGGCCGGGTTTTCCGGAGGTCTGGCCCGGGGAACGGGCTGGGCCTGCGCCGGCTGGGGTCTTTCCACCTGGGACGGGACCGCGGCCGCCGGGGGTATCACCGGAGGCTGCGACGGCATTCCCGTAACTGGAGGGACCAGCTTGGGCGGGGCGAAATTCATGCCTCCAAGCTGCGGGACTATGTCCGGAGCCTGACCCGCCGCCTTCCCCGCCCTGGCCGAATCTTCTTTTTCCTTTATCTGACTCAGATCGAAAACGGGCTCATTGGAAATGCCGGCTTCCTGCACGGAAGCGGAAGCGTCAACCTCTTCCTTTATGGCGGAAAGGCTCTTGATCACGTCCTTAAGCTTCGTCATCGTATCCATCTCCAGCTTCGAAAGATAGATTATGAAATTGTAACCCCCCGTCGTTTTTTCCGGACGCGAGCAGACGCTCCCGAGCTTTTTGACTATGAAAAAAATATCTTTCATGTCGCATTTCAGGGTGAGTTTATGCCTGAGCTTATTTTTATCGGTAGGAGAAGGAGAGATTTCCCATTTGTTGATCATAAGTAGTCAGCAACTAGTAACCGGTAATCGGTAATTAGTAAACAGTAAACAGCAGACGGCGAACAACAGACAGGAAACATTAGTTAACGTCATGCCGTTTATTTCAAAACCAGCTCCATTACTATATCTATGGCCGAACCTTTGGAAAACTCCGCGGGATTCAGACTTCTGAAGAGCACGCCCGCGGTATTGAAAACCGTTTCGAACTCATAGAGCTTCTCCTGGGGGAACTCTCCCACGACGATAAGGGCTACGGCGCCCGTTTCCGAGACCCGCTGGGTGAGATAATTCGCGCTCATTTCGGGCGCGAAAGGAAGGACGAAAGCCCGCTTCGCGAACATCGGCTTTTCGCCGGAGGCGAGGCAGATCTCGTCCAGGGAATTGATCACGTTGAAAATGGAACTGACGTCCGAAGAATAAATGAAACCCACCTGTTTTATCCTTTCCGGCAGCACATTTTCAGGGGGCAGCTTGTCTATAAGAGCCTGAAGGTCCCCCTCGCTGACGGCGTTTCTGGAAGTTTCGGACGGCGCGGCCTGGGAATTGGTAAAAACCACCGTGGCTTCGCCCGCGTCCCCGGCGGAGGGCGCCACGAAAAGCGTTTTTTCTTCTTCGCTTTCATTTGCTGCGGCCGCCCCGGAGGGAATACCTATCTGCAGGTTTGGCTCCGCGGATTCGTCGCCTATAGAAATGCCGAGATTCGGGCCGTCAGCATAGCCTCCGGCGCCAGATGCGCTGTTCCGCCCGTCGGAAGGGGGTTCCGCGGCCGGTTCAGGCTGGGCGGAAACCGGCTGCAGAGAATCCTCCGAAACGGACTGCCCGGCCTGAGCCTCTTCCGGCTGAGACGCCGGGACCTGCAAAGGCTCTTCGGGAACGGGCTGTTCCAACGGAGTTTCTTCGGATTGAGACGAAAAACCCTGAAAAGGTTCCGAACCCGGTTGTTCACCCGAGTCGCCCGCGGCCGGTTCTTCCACATTGAAAACAACCGTTTTTTCGGAACCGTCAACCGACTGCCCGGCCGGTTCCCCGGCGGGCAGTTCCTCAGGCTGGACAGCCGCTTCCCGGGGTTCCGGAGCGGGTTCCTGATTTTGTCCGGCCTGGGCCTGTTCCCGGTTATTGTCCAGTATCAAATCTTCCACATTAAAAATCACGGTCTTTTCCTCTTCCGCGGAGGGCGCCGGTTCGGCGGCAGGCTCCTGAACCTCTTCCTTTTTCGCCTCGCCTTCCTGGAGAGTGTCGGAAAGATACAGTTTTATTTCATCCTGCCCGTTACCGCCCAAGTCTTCTTTTTTTTCTTCGCTCATCGCTCCCCCATCGTCTTTTTTGGTTTCAGCCGTCGTCACAGTCTCCCTGGCTGCGCCCAGCGGGCAAGCCGGCACCTGGGGCCCCAGTGGTTCTGTTCCGGCCATCGTCACAGTCTTGTCGGTAGAATCGGTTTGCGTCGCTTCGCTCCGCTCCGGCGCATGAGGTTCCGGAGAATCTGTTCCGGCCAGCTTCAAAAGGGCCTCTATGTCCGGCGCGCCGAAATCGTTGGTGTTTTCCAGCACCTTGTTCACCGATTCAGCCGCCGGTTCGGCAAAAGGCTCCGTTCCGGTCTCGGCCGGCGCCGCCGCGGTTTCGCTTTCGGCTATATCGGCAAGCTGAACGAAAGAATCGTCGTTTTCCGTTTTAAATTCCGGCTCTTTCATCTCAGCCGGGAGTTCCTCCGTCGGCATGACTTCGGGCTGGACGCTTTCGCTTTTCTCCGGCGCCGGAGTTACCGAAAGGTCCTGAGGTTGCGCCGCGGGCTCCCGCTCAAAAACCGGTTCTACGGCCCGCTCGGGAGCCTGGACCGGCGGTTCCGCGGGCGCTTTATAAACAAGCGTCTTTTCCTGTTCCGCGGCGGTATCAGCGGCGACTGGAGCCTCCTCCTCTTTTTTTATGTCGTTTATGGCCATCTGGTCGAAATCTATGGGTTTCATGTCGGGCAGCTTGATCCCCTCGAGTATCTGAGGCATCCTGTTAAGGAGGTTGTTCAGATCGGAAAGAATGTCGTCTATCGATTTTTTTTCTTTTTCATCTTCCGGCATAAAACCCCTGGCCGGCGCTCCGGCGCGGCATAAAAATTCCGCCGGAAACGCCTGCGATATTAATAATTATATAAAATAACGCGAAGATATCAAGAGACAATCGGCTTTGCAAAAAAATGACCGGACAGTTACCGCCTTTCCGTTTCACCCGGTTTTCCGCGAGAATAAAATCTTTCAAGGCAGAATACGGCGGTTTCCCGGGTTTCCGGATCTTTGGAAAGAGAGGCGGTCTTAAGATGGGCCTCAAAGCTTTTCTCCCCGTATTTCGACAACAGGCAGGCGGAAAAGATTTTTTCCCTTTCATCGGGAGAATTCATGAAGTTCCTGTAGGCCGCCTCCGGGGCGTTTTCCCTCTTTTCCAGGAAAAGAAGGAGATATGTCCCGGCTATCCTCACGGTCTTGTCGGGGTCCTCAAGAAAAAAACCGAGCCCGGGAAGGTCCGGAGAAACTTCTCTTTCGGAAAAAAGCCCTCTTTTCAGCGTTTCCGCCAGAAGCCGGGCCGCGGAGGCTTTTACGACTGGATTTTTATCCTTGAGAATTGAACAGGCTTTTTTCAGGTACTCAAAACGCCCCGGAGCCCTTACGGAAGCCCACAAAAACAGGGTACCGGCGGAAGCGAGCCTTATCTCCGGCGCAGGACTTTCAAGACCGGAGAAAACGACTTTTTCCTCTTCTTCGTCCGGGAACCTGAGGTTCCCCAGTTTTTCCAGGGAATATCTCAGCGTTCCCGCGTTTAAAACAGAATTTTCCTCCACCAGGGTCTCTATTCCGTTTTTTTCCACATCCCCAAAAATTACAGGGAAAAGCAAATACGCCCCGAAAGCGCAGGCTATCAGAACCGGCGCGAGAAAAAAGCCGGTTTTACTTTCCTTTCGTTCCGGCATTACGGACGTTCCCGATAAATCGCCGCCGCAGACTTCGCATTTGGAAGACGAAGCCGGATTGACAAATCCGCAGGAAACGCATTTTTTAAGCTTCAAGAAAATTCCCCCGACAGAAATTTATCCGAAAAACCTTTTATGCGGGCTTCTCCCAGAAGGTTGACCCCGGGCGAACCCTCCAGAAGCACGTTCTGGAAATTGGAGCTCAGCCCGAGAGTAAAATCGCCTTTTCTTTTAAGGGTTATCACTTTAAGCCTGGAGCCCGTCAGGGAAACCGAGAACCGGCTCCTGAGCTTAAGATCGAGTTCGCGCAGTTTTTTCGAACGGGCGGCCTTTACCGCCTGCGGTTTCCCGGGATATTTCCCCGCCTCGGCGCCTTCCCTGGCGGAATAAGTGAAAGCGTGCAGGCCGCTCAGGGCGTTCTTTTCGATAAAAAGGAGAGTATCTTCGAAATCTCTTTCCGTTTCCCGAGGGAATCCGGCTATCACGTCGCTGAAGATACCGGCCCGGGGAAAAAGTTTTCTTATCATTTCCACTCTTTCCGAGAAAAAAGCGCCGTTGTAGGGCCTCTTCATAGCCTTCAAAACGGCGTCGGAACCCGACTGCAGCGGCAGGTGGAAATGGTCGCAGAATTTATCTCCGGCGCCGGCCAGAACCGACAGCAAAGCGGGATTTATTTCCATGGGTTCAAGCGAAGAAAGTCTTATCCGGAATTCTCCGGGAAGAGCCAGCAGCTCGGCCAAAAGTTCCTTTAAACCCCAGCCTTTTTCCGGGCATTTATAGTAACCGAGGCGCGTTCCGGAAAGGATTATCTCCTTAAATCCGTTTCTGAGGAGAAGTCTTATTTCCTCCAGCAATTCCCGGGAATCCTTGCTTTTTATCTCTTTCCTGCCGAAAGGCACTATGCAATAAGAACATTTGAGGTCGCAGCCGTCCTGGATCTTCACAAAAGCCCTGGTTTTACCTTCGAACCCCGTCACCTTGAAAAAATCAGGGCCGAACTCCTTTCCGGAAATTATGGAAACTATTTTTTCCTTTTCCGGGTTAGGGAAAAGAAGAGCGTCCTTTCTCAGCCTTAAGACGGCTTCCGGAAAAAGCGTGGAGTAACAACCGGTAACAAGGAGCCTGGCGGCAGGATTCAGCGCCGAGGATTTTTTTATGAAGTTGAGGACGTCGCGGTCGGCCTTCTCGGTAACGCAGCAGGTGTTAATAAAAATAAAATCGGCCTCTCCGGCGTTTTCCGTCCTGGCGTACCCGGCCAGGGAAAACTTCTCGGAAACGCTCTGGGTTTCTATCTGATTGACCCTGCAGCCGAATGTCTTGAAATATATTTTCATCCGGCCACCCGCTTTCCGCCTAAGGCGGACTGATATTTCCCCAAAAAAAATAATCCCGACACCCGCTTAGGGCGCAAGCCCTTTTTAGGGCAAGCAGGTGTTCGGGATAAGCGGGTGGCCGGATTCATTCGAGCGGGCCTGCGGGAGGATCGGACCATTTCAAAGCCCTTATTACGGCGCAGGCCGCCACAGCGGCCGTCTGGGTCCTGAGGATATAGGGACCGAGGTCCATAAAAACGGCCTTTTTCTCCCTGGCCAGAGCAAGCTCCTTCCGGCTGAATCCCGCTTCCGGCCCGACCAGAAGGGAAATTTTTTCGCCCGTTTCCGCCGCGACTTCCGCGGGCTTAAGGGATCTTTCTTCCGTTCCGTCCCTGGAAAGGAGAACGAAGTTTTCTCCAAGGGACAAAACCTTTTCAAAGCAGTCGGCCGGAGCCGAAAAGGGGATATCGGGTCTTTCACACTGTTTTACGGAGGACAGGATTATCTTCCCGAGCCTCTCTTTCCTCTCCAGCACGTCCGGGATGAAATTTTTCTGGGAATATTCCATCTCCAAAGGGACGAAAATGTCCGCGCCGGCTTCGGTGCAATGCCTCAGCATGAACTCGAAAGCGCCTTTTTCCACGAAAGGGAGATAAATCTTTATCTCGACTTTCTTCGGCGGATTTTCGAGTTTCCCCAGCACCTTTACTATGGCCGCCCCTTGCGAAAAATCCTTTATCTCTCCCTCGTAGCGATTGCCTTTCAGGTCGAAAAGCTTTACTTTGTCTTTCTTCTTATATCTAAGGACCTTTAGATGCCGGGACTCTTCCTTTGAAAGGAACACTTCGGCGGAATTTTCCGGTAAGCCGGTATTTATAAGGAATTGGGGCATAGGCAGTAAATAGTAAAT
>Ga0210017_1003524_pt1 | contig 13100 bp, 20 predicted proteins | sample CryGeyCG2014_020_FD_183966 | JGI IMG/M metagenome (GOLD analysis project Ga0210017, IMG submission 183966) | Groundwater microbial communities from aquifer - Crystal Geyser CG08_land_8/20/14_0.20 (SPAdes) (version 2) | ecosystem: Environmental > Aquatic > Deep subsurface > Groundwater | place... | reverse complement strand
CCAGAAAGAGAGAAAATAATTCTTATTTTTATATATCTAATAATTCCACTGTATTTATCGAAAGACTTAAAAAATATAGTATATTACAGGTTTTTGGGAAGACTAGGCCGGGGGGTTAGCCCTCTCCTGTTACCATCAACGGGCTTTATGGTGGGGCTGAAGCCTGGGAAGAGGTATTGGCCTTAATTATTGGTCTTGGTTCGGACGTTGAGGGCCTGTCCTGCAGGATTGGTCTTTTAGGGAAATATGTCAGATCAGGAATGAAGCAGCATTAACCTTTAAGACTGGTGCTTGTGGGGTTGCGGGTCTGAGGAAGAGTCAAGGTAGCTGATAGTTAGGGTTATTATCCATTTTCAGGCATGTCTTCCTATTTATTTAAATCTTACAAGCCTTACTGGGTTTTTACAAATGGTTATTTCTATAACAGAGCATTTATTAAATTTATATTCTTTATTAGAATCAAGAGCAACAATGCCATTATTCATTTCTGATTTAATCTTAAGAATCTGATTACGGCTAATAAACCCTTTTGTAAGCAGTGGTTTTGTTAATCTTCCAGTGTATGGCTCTCTTACAATAAAATAAAATTTCTTAGAACATGAAGAAAAGGACTTAATACCTACAGACTTTAGCCATGCATTTGAGCCTGAGCCAGTTCCAATAAGAACACCGCTGCTTTTCTGTTCCTCAATTTTATTATTAAAAAAAATCTTATAATGGGATGTTTTGTATGGAATTTTATTTCCAATAAAGACCTCATTTAAGGCAGGGCATATCTCTTTTTTGTTAATCCTACTCTTAAGCCTTGTAAGTTTTTCAACAAAAAATTTATTTTTAAGAAACAACTCAAATTTTTTATCAAAATCATTTTTACAAGAACTCATAAAAAAGCCTTCTTTGGTTTTTGGGTCAGAATTAACACCTAAAACAAGTTCATTTTTAATAAAGTGTGATGCTCTGAGAAATGTGCCATCACCACCAACAGCTATTACAAGATTTTTTCTCTTTAAAAAATTTTTATTAAGCCTTGATCTTTCTACACATTTAAAATTTATGTCTTTTTTCCTTAAAGAACTCTTGATTAAATTAATTGCTTTATCATCTTTAGTATAAACAACTAACACATTAAGCATAGGACCACATCTTTTTTATGTTATAAGTATTTATTCAACTAAAACAGCTGGCTTTCCAGGCATTGCATTTCTTGCCTTGGCTTGTTTTGAATCCTCTGCCTTGATTATCTCAACAGAAGATTTAAACTCATCTTCAAACAGCTTCTTTGAATTTTTTAATGTATTAAGTTCTGTATCCTGATCAAAAATAACTGATGGAATCCTGCTTGGATTCTTAACTATTAAAGGAATTAATTTTGAAACATCTTTGCTGTTTCCCTTGAATCTTGGCATTATTGCTTTTATAATAGTGCTAACATCTCTTGTTTTTTCAATCTCTTTCTTAAGCTCTTTGAAAAACTTGTATTTCCATTTCTCTGAAACAAACAAAGTCAGTTTTTTTGGCTTTTCAATTTTTATAAGACTAAGTATGTAAGCAATGTCCTTCTTTATATTGTCAAGTATTTCCTCAGAGCCTTCTGCTTTTTCATCAATCATGGTCTTATCATATTTTGGCCACTTAGCTAATGAGGCAAAGCCTTTAAATCCAATCATTTCCCAAAGTTCTTCGCATATAAATGGTGTGAAAGGACTCATTAGAAGGATAAGATTTTTTATAAGCTCTCCAAATAGATTTTTATTTAAATCTTTGTTAGCATACTTTCTAACCTCATTCATAAACTGCATTATCTGGCTTATTGCAAGGCTGAACTTAAACTCTTCAATGTTTTCAGTCACATCTTTAATCAAATGATTCATAAGGCTTAACATATACTTATCTTTGCTGTTAAGCTGCTTAAAATTAATCTTGCTCAAAGAAATCTTTTCTCTGTTGTTTTCAACTAAGGAATAAAACCTGTTAAGAAACTTAAAAGCTCCCTTAACACCAACATCACTCCAGTCAAGCTCTTTTTCAGGGAGTGCTGCAAAAAGTATAAATAATCGAGCAGTGTCTGGCCCGTACTTGTTTGTTATATCAGCAGGGTCAACAACATTGCCAAAGCTTTTTGACATTTTAGCCCCATCTTTTATTACCATGCCCTGTGTCATAAGCCTTGTAAATGGCTCATTAATATTGCAAAGTTTAAGGTCTCTTAATGCCTTTGTGAAAAATCTTGCATAAAGCAAGTGAAGTATTGCATGCTCTATTCCGCCGATATACTGATCAACAGGCATCCAGTAGTTTACAGCTTTTTTGTCAAATACTGCTTTATCAAATTTAGGGCTGCAATATCTGAGGAAATACCATGATGAATCAACAAAAGTGTCCATTGTATCTGTTTCTCGCCTTGCCTTTCCACCGCATTTTGGACATTTTGCATTAACAAAATTTTTTGAGGTTTCAAGGGGGTTTCCGCTTCCTGAAAACTTAACATCTTTTGGAAGCAATATTGGCAGCTCCTTTTCAGGAACAGGCACTATTCCGCACTTTTCACAATAAACTATTGGTATAGGCGTTCCCCAGTATCTCTGCCTTGAAATGAGCCAATCGCGTATTTTAAAGTTAATGGTCTTTTTTCCCCATTTCTTTTTTTCAATGAAATCAGATATTTTTTTGATTGCCTCTTTGTTGTTGAGACCATTAAACTGGCCTGAATTTACAAGAATTCCCTCATCAACATAAGCTCTAATCATTTCATTCTCTTTAAGTTTCTTATCCTTTGGTGTGATTACAACCTTCAGCTGAAGATTGTATTTTTTTGCAAACTCAAAGTCGCGCTGGTCATGGGTTGGAACCCCCATTACAGCGCCTGTGCCATAATCCATTAAAGCATAATCAGCTATGTACAATGGGAATTCATTACCTGTAAATGGGTTAATAAAATATCTTCCAATGAAAATTCCCTTCTTTTCTTTTGTCTCATCTATTCTTTCAGATATTTCCTCTTTTTTCACTTCCTCAACAAAATGATTTACCTTTTCTTCATATTCTGTTCCTTTTACAAGCTTTTTTACAAGAGGATGTTCTGGTGCAATAACCATATAAGTAACTCCATAGACAGTATCTGGCCTTGTGGTGAAGGTACTTATTGCTTCATTAGAATTTTTTATTTTAAATTTAATCTCAACTCCTTCACTTTTTCCTATCCAGTTTTTCTGCATTATCTTTACTCTTTCAGGCCATTCCTCAAAAGCATCAATATCATTCAGAAGTTCATCAGCATATTCAGTTATCTTGAATAACCATTGCTCTAAATCCTTTTGCTCGACAACTGATTTGCATCTCCAGCATTTTCCCTGCTCAACCTGCTCATTGGCTAAAACAGTTTTGCAGCCAGGGCACCAGTTAACAGCTGATTTTTTCCTGTATGCAAGTCCTTTATCAAGAAATTTAAGGAATATCCACTGGTTCCATTTATAGTAATCAGAATCACAGCTTTGTATCTTGCGGCTCCAGTCATAGCTCATTCCCATTGCTTTTTGCTGCTCGCTTATTGCTTTTATATTATTTAGAGTCCATTTCTCTGGGTCAACATTATGCTGTATTGCTGCATTTTCAGCAGGAAGCCCGAATGCATCATAGCCCATTGGGTAAAGCACATTAAAGCTGTTCATTCGTTTAAATCTTGCAAGAGCATCACCAATAGAATAATTTCTTAAATGGCCGACATGCAGCTTTTCAGAAGGGTATGGATACATCTCAAGGCAGTAAAACTTTTTCTTTTTTGGGTCTTCAGATACCTTAAAGATATCTTTCTCTTCCCAGCGAGCCCTCCATTTCTTTGAAATCTTGTTAAAATCAGGCATTTATCTAGAAAAATAAAGATTATATTTAAATCTTTATATTCAGGCATAAATGGAATAATTCAGTTTATGTTATTTAAGATTAACATAATTCCTTAAATACCTTTTTTGTTATATACATATAACATAAGAAAAAACAGTTAACTATTTAAACCTCTTTTGGTTACACAGTTAATGGTGGTCTAACATGAAATATAGGGTAGTAATTGAGCAGGATGAAGATAAGATCTTTGTAGCTGAATGCCCATCATTGCCTGGATGTATTTCACAGGGCAATACTAGATTTGAGGCAATAAGCAACATTAAGGATGCGATAAAAGGATATTTAGAGAGTCTTAAGAAACATAATGAACCAATACCTCCATCTATAGAAGAAGAGGTTGTTGAGATTTATGCCTAAGCTCTCAATAATCTCGGGGCAAAAACTAGTCAGTATTCTAGCTAAGATAGGATATATAGTAGATCACCAAACAGGCAGCCATATAATTCTCAGGCATAAAAGTCCACCATATAGAAGGCTTACCATTCCTAATCACAAAGAGATTGCAAAAGGAACATTGCGGGCAATTATTAAACAGGCTGGTTTAACAAGGGAAGAATTTCTGGAATTAGTCAAATAAAGGGATGGATTAAAAATGGATATAGAAAAAATATTATTTTGGATTGTTGGAGTTATATTAATTTTGATAATTATATATTTAATAGCTTCAGGAAAGGGATTTACATGAATGCAAACAATATGGCCAATATTATTGCATGGGCATTAATAATCTTAGGAATTATCTTTATATTATGGAAACTCTTTGGAGGTAGCCCAACAGAATTTAGCATTTTAATTACACTTATTTCAGGAATTTTGTTTAAGATTATGGCTCTTGGCAGTGATTTATCAGCCTTAAAAGAGAAAGTTAAGAATATAGACAGCAAATTTAATGCACTAGCTTCTGATTTCAAGGCACATATTAAGCAATAAATAATTTTCTTTAAATGGTTTGTTCAATTAATGTTTCTTGAACCTTGCTATAGTGTCTATCAGATCAACATGTCCTAGGAATAAAGCCCTGCAGCAGTATCTTTCAAGGCCGAGGTCATCCATTACCTTCTTTGGCTCTTCTCCTTTTTTTATCCTTTCATTATATTCTTCCCAGAGGTGTGCAACCGGTTTTCCACAGCTCCAGCATCTTATTGGAATAATCATTTTCTCACCTGTAACTCTTCTGTCTTTTTGCCCTTGCTTGGCCATGCCTGTTTGGTTTTGAAGCTTCTTTTCTTCTTGTATCAGCAACAAGCAAGTGCCTATCATATTTTAAAAAAGTGTCTTTTAATGAGTTGCTCTTTGAGTATTCAACCAAAGCACGGGCAATTGCAAGCCTTACAGCTTCTGCCTGGCTTATTATTCCACCGCAAGCAACAGTAACATTGATATCCACTTTTTTTGCCAAATCTCCAGCTAAAATTAATGGCTCCATTATTTTCATCCTTGCGAATTTTGGCTCAAAATATTCAACTAGTTGATTATTAATCGTAATATTTCCCTTTCCATCCTTTAATGTTGCTCTTGCTATGGCCCTTTTCCTTTTTCCTGACATGTGAACTATTTTCATTTTCTCCCCTTCATCAATTTACATATTTCACCGATATAAACATATTTCAGGCTTGGAACCTTTGAGACATTAAAATCATCAATGGTCTCTATCTGCTTATCCTTAAATTCATCTGGTATTTCAATGTAACACATAACTCTTTTAAATGCTTTGATTCCTTTTTCCTGTTTGTAAGGCAGCATTCCCCTTATGCATCTCCTTACAAACCTGTCAGGCATCTTTGGCATAAATGGGCCTTTTGTGGGCCTACTTCCACGTTCATTTCTTCTTTTATAATCTGCAAGAACTGATTTCCTATTGCCTGTTAAAACAGCTTTCTCGCAATTAACAACATCAACCTTTTCTCCTAAAAGGGCCTTTTTAGCTACATAGCTAGCCAGTCTTCCTAAAATCATATCTGAAGCATTTATTATCATTTTAATTTACCCAATAATTCTTATACCCCTGCCTTTTGGATTCTCTTTGATTAACTCATTAATTAATATTGCCCTTGAGTTTGATTTCTTGATTTTGTCTAATGCCTGTTCTGAAAACTGCCATGCTGCAATGGTTAGTTTATGGTCTAAATCACCAGAAGCCAAAACCTTGCCAGGAACAATTATATTCTCATTTTCCTTTGTATATCGATTGATTCTTGAGAGGTTAACAATCCTTCTCTGCCTTGTAGGCTTTGCAAGCTCTTCTGCAATCCTTTTCCATAGATTAGAGTTATGACTAGCTGAATTCTTTTTAAGCTCTATAATCAGCTCTTTCAAGTGAATGTTTGTTGGTCCTGTTCTTTTTACCATTTTTTTAATGCGGGAGACGGGATTCGAACCCGCGCAGCCACTAAGGCATACGGCCCTCAACCGTATTCATTTGACCAGACTCTGACACCCCCGCGTGAGAGTTATTTTTTCTTTTTTGATTCCTTCTGTGGCCTTGCTTTCTTTTTAATCTCTCTGATGAATTCGTTTGAATTATCTTTAATTATTTTTAATGCTTCTTCTATTATTTCCTTGCACTTAAGCTGGCCCCATGATTCAACATAAAAGATAAATTGAGTGTCATCTTTGCCAACCTCTATTGCTCCTTTTGGATCACATACATCAACGCAGGCATTGCAGAGGTGGCATTTTAATAAATTATCTTTGTTTACAGCTAAATCATTATCTTTAATCACAAAAATATTCTGAGGGCACTGCTTCACCACTGCCTCTGGATTCTTGCACTGCTTTTTTATTTCAATTATAGGCATTAATTTGTAATAAACAAGTCCAGGACACCATTTTGCATGCTCTTTTCCCCTGCCTAAAACAGCTGTTGCCTCAAACTCAAGCTTTTGACCCTTTAGAAGCTTAACAATTGGTATTTTTGAATAGACTGGCTTGACTTTTGGATCAGTTGATTTTATTTCTGATGAATAAACAGTTCCCTGACCGCGTGCTTTTAATATAAGCTTAAGCTGGCATTGTGCACAACCCTTGCCATCGCATTTGCATTTATCTGGCAGGTTATATGATTTAAGGTCAGTTGTTAAGGGTATAAGACCAATCCTATGGGCTATAATCTCATCATAAAGAACAGAGCTGTTATTCCTGAACTCAATGTCTTCTATTGCCATTACAGGAACCTCTTCAATAGCACTCCTTCTTATTGCATTTGCAAATGCAGCATTAGCATTCTTTAGGATAAATGAAAGCTTCTTCTGTTTTTTATCTAATTTTAAAAGCTCTATTTTCATAATTAATCACCTTCCTAAACCCTTCTGCCTCTTTTGCCGCCTTTTTTCCTGCAGCCATCATGAGGTATGGGGGTAACATCAGATATAATGCCTATTCTTATGCCTGCTCTTGATAATGTCCTTACAGCAGCCTGAGCTCCAGGTCCTGGACTGCTTGGCCCGTTATGACCCCCGGGTGCTTTTATATTAACATTAAGTACATTAATTCCCTTTTCTATTGCAATCTCAGCAGCTTTTTTTGCTGCCATCATAGCAGCTGTTGGTGAGCTTTCAAGCCTGTCTGACTTAACCATCTGGCCGCCAGAGGTCCTTGCTATTGTTTCTGTTCCTGTTATATCAGTAATATGGATTATTGTATTATTGTATGATGAGTATATATGAGCAATACCTATTCTTACTGATGCTTTTTTTTCTGGATTCCTCCTATGATTTTGTGATATTTCTTTGTCTTTCATTTATTACCAGCCCTTCTTGGTTTTTTGGGTTTTTTTGTCTTTTTTACTATTACAGCCCTCTCAGGATGTTCTGCATCTGCAAGTTTGGAGTTTGCAACAAAATCAATTGAGTTTTCCTCTTCAACTGGAACAAGATATGATGGGCTTGTTATCTTTTTATTTCCAACATTAATGTGCTCATGGACAATTAACTGTCTTGCCTGTTTTATTGATCTTGCCTTTGCTTTTTTATAAACAAGGGTTTGCAATCTTCTGTCCATAATATCATTTATGCTTAAATCAAGTACATCATCAATATCCCCTGTTTTTGTGATAAGTCCTAAATTAGATAGTTTATTAAGCAATGCTATTTTTTCTTTTTCTGTCTGTTTTGTCTTTGATGCAATAAGATTCTTTGCCTGATCAGCAAATCCCTTTAAGACAGATCTCATCTTGTAAATTTCTGTCTTGTTTTTAAAGCCATACTCTCTTAATAGTATTGCTTCTTCCTCTATTCTTGCCTTCTGCCAAGGATGTAATGGAGTTGAATATTTTTTTCTTTGTTTTTTAGGAGCTCCCATTTTATACCCTTCCTGACTTAATCTTCTTCTTCTGAACTCCAGTAACCTTTCCTTTGTTTCTCCTGAAGTTTGACCTTGTCCTCTGGCCTCTGACTGGAAGTCCGAAGGCATGCCTCATGCCCTTATAGCTCTTTGTTTTTTTCATCATTTTTATGTCATTATCCTGGGTGAAATTAAGGTCTGATGAAAGCAGATGCTTGTCTTCGCCAGTTTCATAATCCTTTCTTCTATTAAGCATCCATGAAGGAGCGCCAAACTTCTTTGGATTTCTTACAGCTTCATCAAGTTTCTTTATTTCAGAATCAAGCAGATTTCCTGCTTTTTTTGTTTTGTCAACACCAACAAAGTTGCATATCATATTAGAAAACGCAAAATTAATTCCCTTGATTTTTCTTATAGCATCTGCTATCTTTTTATTGCCATCTATGTCTGTATTTGCAATTCTTACAATGTGCTTGAATTCTTCATATGTCATAATAACACCTTAATATGGAAATAGCCGAGAATTACAAATCATGAACCCTAAAAGCGCTCACTGAACTCGGGCTATTTTATAGAAAGGAACAAGAGGTCATATTTAAAGGTTACTAAAAGGGCGGTAGCCGAGATTTGAACTCGGGCCAAGAGATCCACAGTCTCTTATGCTGCCAGGCTACACTACTACCGCCATAAAGCAAGCAAGCCCGGTATAATTTATAAATTTTGCTATAAGAAGTTATTCTTCTTCCTGTTTTCCAAAGATAAATTCTCTTACATAGTTGATGAATTCCCTTAATCTTTCAAGGTCTTCCTTGACAGAATCCATTGTTATGTCTATTGGCTCGCCATCAATCACAACACTCATTGTTACATGCCTTCTATATTCCTCTTTCTTGGTGTATTCTGCCCGTACGATTTTTCTTAGTTTAAGGTAATAATCAATATATTCATGTAACCTCTTTTCATTAGGGTATATTTCCTTGAGTATGTTGCACCTAAGAGCCTGATTTTCAGGGTAGTCAGTTATAAGTTTTTGTTCCTTTGCATACATTAAAAGGGCATTGAATCCAAAAGAAAATGTGCTTATCATCCTCTGAATAATATTTTTTAGAACATCAACAGTTCTTGTGTATTTAAGGCTTACAAACACAAGGTGTTCTTCTCTTTTCAACTCTTCTATTGCTTTATCTAAAGATTCCTTCATTCCTGCTCACTATATTATTTGCCTCTTGAATAAACATTCTGGTTTCAGTTATATATTTTTTTATTTCTTCAATAGATATTGTCCGCATGCGGTATGTGCTTGAGCATATCACAAACTTGTTGTTTCTTTCAAATTCAACAGGGCTTTTCTTATGCTCAATTATTATATCCTCTATTTCTGATATAAGTTTTATGTATTTTTTATCAATATTAAGCCTGTCCACACATTTGGTCCTGAAAACAGTGAATTTTGCATCAAAATTATCATTAAAAGCAGGGATCCTCTTGAATAACCTTTCATAGTAAAGTATAGATGACATTGCATTTGCCAATGCAAGGAAAATATTTTGAATGACTGATAGTAATAACCTGTTATCTCTAACCAAGGGGTAAGTCATAAAAATCATATGATCTGCTATCTTAAACTTTTGATTGGCCTTTTCTATTGCCTCTTGGAACTGCTCCATTTAATTTAATATAATATAGAAATATAAATAGTTTATGATTAATCTTTTTTTAAGCTGAGAATTGCCTTTGCCAAATCCCCTTTTGAATCACTGATTGCTTTCTTTGCATCATCCTCAGAAACATCTGCCTGCTCCATAACTGTTTGTATATCATCACTGCTTATTTCTGGCTCACTAGAAAGTTCTCTCTCACTAATGTTACCCATAATTTGAAAGGTGTCTTTGCCCATCATATTAACCTTACTAATCTGAGGCTCTGTAATAACTATCTCCTTCTCATCTGTTCTTATTATGACCTCATTTGCAGGGATTTCAACCTGTTGTATTCCCATTTTTTTCATCATCTGCGCAACTTTTTTTGAATTCATTCCAGGAAACATAAAATCACCTTATATGCCTAAAAAACCATATCCCCATGTATGCAGAATTATCTCAATAATGATTATTATAACAACTAAAACAATGATATGGCCTGGCTTAAAGCTTATCTTGCTCCTGTATTCATCAAAATACCTTATCAATCCACCGCCGCTTGATGGAAGGCTTATTTTATTATCTCGTGCCATTTTATTCAACTAAATTAAGGTTATATAAAAATATTACTATAAAGTGTAGGGCAAGAATAAGCCACCTTTTGTCAGTCCACATATGTAAGGACTGCCTTAACATTTAACTAAGCGTCATTATGACTTGCACAAGCCAGGACTCACCGTTTCACCAATTCCATTAAGAACGTCTGCTGGTTAACTCATCTCTGTTGCCAAAGACTTCGCAAGCATCATCCTCCTCAATGGCTGTCTCGTTTCTGAGTGGTTGCCCTCCTTTTCAGAAGCTCTCTTATAAGAGTGGCCACATATAGTGGGTGGACTTTCCTCAGCCAGAAGGCCGAAAGTTAAGTACTTACCCTACATAAATAAGGATATTTTATTGGTTTATAAAGGTTTGTGTGAGGTAAAAACAAAAAGCTTTTATGAAACTTAAAAGTGTAAGATTTGATGGTTTCAAACTTTTAAATTTAATCACCTATTTATACTACTATAAAATAGTATAAAACAAAAGATTTATAAATACCTTTATTTTACGCTGGTAGCATGAAACAAACTCTTGAAAATGTTGTCGGAACGAGATGGAATATTCAACAGATAATTGGGCTGTGGAAAGCTGACCAAATTAAGGTTAAACAGGTTGATAAACACAAACTTCCTGAAGAAGTTCTTAATAATGCTGCTAAAGCATGGGAAGAAAGACTTAGACAAGTTGGTAATGAAATAGGAATAGAATATAAAGACTGGCGAATTACTGATGCAGAACCTTACAATAAACTTGAAGTCATTAAAGATGGCTCATGGAAACTAAGGATGTTTGCAGGACCTCAAACAAGGATTGAGGATTATCAACCATCTTATAAAGGAGTTCTTATGCTTAAACACAGCCTTGCTAACTATGCTGAAAGTCTGGCAACAAATAATACAGATCCTTATGGTCTGATAAAAAAGTTTGGAAGAGATGGATTAGCTGATGGTCATGCAGTTAGTGTTGCAATAATAGGAAAAGATTATGATACTGGAAAAAAAGTTATACAGTATTTCAAGAGAGGAGAAGGATTAGGGGAGTATGGTAGTTATTTTGGAAGTGCTGCAGGAAATAGTGAAACACCAGATAAAAATCCTTTTGATATTGCAAGAAAAGAATCAGTAGAGGAATCAGGCATTATATCAAAAGTTCTTGATACGGAATCATATAAAAAGATGGGCCTCCCAAATCCAAAATTTCAAGTTGTTGAAAAATTTAAAGGGTTCTCAAAAGTAAGGTACCTAAACAGAAAGGGCAAGGAAGAGTATGGAATAATAGTTAATGATGATCCATTCAGGATGATTGGACTTGCACTTAACATTGACCCTGATGATAGAGATAAAGAAGGCAATAGTAAACCTCACCATAAAAGTGAATATCTATTCATAGCAGACACAAATATCCCAATACAGGTTCTTGATGATAAAAAATTTGGATGGCGAAGGAATGATGAGCATGCAGAAGTAATGTATGTTCCGCTTAGTGAAAATGATTTAGTTGATTTTGCTATAGAATACACACCAGGTTCAAAACAAAATAAGATTATGCCTCCAACTCATGCATTAACATTAGGAGTCCTAAGAAATTTTTTTGGTGAAGGAGCATTTAAGAAAGGTCTTGAGACTGTTAATTTAACAAATAAATTTGATTTTTCAAGACATCCAATTTATTCTTTAGTAGAACAAGGGTATTATGAATTACCTAAATTGATTATAAAATAATTTTTTTGTTTTTAAATAATTCTGAAATATTTCTGGTTAAAAATAAGAAAACTATATAAAGAAAATTAAAGACTATTGATTTATGAAAGAAAAGATAAGTTCTGGCTCAGAGATTATTGATGAATTGCTTGATGGCGGCTATAATAAGGTTGTTACAATTATTTATGGCCCTGCTGCAAGCGGAAAGACAACTCTAGCAATGCTTGCTGTAATCCAGCAGGCAAAGCAGGGGAAAAAATCTATTTTTGTTGATACTGAAAATGGTTTTTCAGTTGAGAGACTGAAGCAGCTTTCAGGTGAGGATTTTGAAAAGGTTCTTCATAACATAATAATATTCAGCATAAAAACCTTTAGTGAGCAGCAGGAAAAGATGGAAAAAATAAGGTTGCTTGTTGATACTGGAAAAATATCCTTAGTTATTGTGGATACAATAGGCTCAAAATACAGGGTAAAGCTGAATGAGGATGCCTACAAGGCAAATAAGGCAATTGATCTGCAGTTAAGGGCTCTGGCAGATATAACTCGGCATGGAATTCCAGTAATACTAACTGAGCAGGTTTATGATAACCTAGCTAATGGCCAGATAAACCTTGTGGGTGGTGAAATGCTGAAAAACTGGAGCAAATGCCTTATAGAGCTACAGAAAGACAACAGCAAAAGAAAGGCAATAGTCAGAAAGCCAGAGGAAATAAAAGGAAATCAGGAATTCTTTGAAATAAAGGAAAAAGGAATCTTTAAAAAATAAATACTGTGGACTGAAGTCCATAGTATTTGAGAAAATTGTCAGAAATATTGTCATTCATCTGCAAACTGAAGTTTACAGTATTCTGACAATTTTTGATAAATTATTCCTCTGTGAAATCATCAATAGTTGCTTTTAACTCAGAATCCTTTTTTATCATTCCGCGCTTTTTCATGTATTCTCTTGTAACTATCCAGAAGAAAAGACCTAAGCTTT
>Ga0210017_1003514_pt1 | contig 13135 bp, 18 predicted proteins | sample CryGeyCG2014_020_FD_183966 | JGI IMG/M metagenome (GOLD analysis project Ga0210017, IMG submission 183966) | Groundwater microbial communities from aquifer - Crystal Geyser CG08_land_8/20/14_0.20 (SPAdes) (version 2) | ecosystem: Environmental > Aquatic > Deep subsurface > Groundwater | place... | reverse complement strand
ATAGCTCTTCTGCTTTTGAAACTGATGTCAAAATAAGCCTTAAACCTAAATAAACCAAATCAACATCAGCTACCCTTATCATTATATCTCCATTAATAACCACACCTTTTTCTAAGACCTTATCTAAAGCATCTACTAATGTTACATTATCATTTTTATTAGCAGTTAATAAATCAGCCATAATGACCTTCCCCTTTTTTTAATACACACTAAAATTATAAGCAGGCCAAGGACCACTATATTCAAGATAGAATCCCTTAGTATTTATACCTCGATCTAATGCTCCAACTCCTTTTTTAAAATCCTCTATCCTATCTTCCGAGATTAAACAGCTAACATTTAGAACCATTGGCTTTTCTTTTCCCGTTAATTCTTTCTCTAAGAGTTTACCTTTGACTAAATCAAAAGAGAAATCTTTTAATCTCTCAAATATATCTTCAGCAAAATTGTTTAACTCTTTATTTATCTCTTTAGCGATAATTTCTTTTAACTCCTCCTCCATAAAGAAAGCCAAACCTTCGGGTAAAGAAGCTATTTCTTTCTCCTTTTCCTTTATCGTTTCGTTTTTCTCTTTTATTAACTTCTCGAATGTTTCTTTATCTTTTAGATATATCTTTATACTCCATTCCTGCTTTCCTTTTAAATTCTCTAAGACACTTTTGATTTTAGGATAATCTTTGCTTAATTCTTCTTCTAAACTCTTTTCATCTTTAAAAATTATCCCAAATCTCATCGGAATTAAACTCGATATCTTATCTTCTTTTCTCATCGCTTCCTCAATCACATTTTCATGGATAACTGCCTTTTCTCTAATCCATAAAGGGTCTTCCTGCGCTTTCTTTTGTACCTCCTCAGACCTAAACTCATCTAAAGAAACCTCACTTATAACTGCCTCTAACTCACGGTAAGGGAAGATAAAGACTTTCCCCCTTCCGTCAATACCTTTTGTAGCGAAAGAGGGGGCTGATTCAGTTTTTTCTCTAATACAGTAAAGATATAATCCTTCCATCCTTATTCCTCTTTTTCTGAACCTTTACGTCTATAAGATTCGACTTCTAAACTATCATTCAATTTAACCTCATAGAAATTCCTATCCTGCACTCTGGTGGGTAACCCAAGAGCTTTTATAAAAGAACTTTCTTCATAAACCTCTGCCTCAGTTTCCCATCCTTCATCAGCCTTGGTCACCTTAGTAACCTTTGCGTCTTTTACATTAAGCGTCTGCTTTAAAAACTCTGCCACTGCTTTTCCAACTTCGATTACATTAGCCATATTCACCCCTCCCAAATTTGCAAAGCAAATTTGATCCCGAGCCGCCCTTTTTATTGCTATTGTGTGGCGAGGGACTCCTCTTTTGCTTTTCTAATAGCTTCTAACCGCTCTAAGAGTTCTTTTTCTTGCTTATTATATTCATCCTCGCTTATTTCATCCATCTCAAAACGAAGCTGCAATTGCATAAGTTTTTCTTTTATCAGCCCTTCATCGGAAAATTCCTTTTCTGTTATTTCGTTGATCTTTTTTCCCAACCAAATCACAAGATTCAATGGCGAAAGAAATATGTCATCAATTAAAAACATCTTTAATAATTCCCTGCTTCAATTACCAGATTAACAAAATTAAACGGAGGTAACGTGCCTACATATTTAAATTTTGCTTTATCGCCATATTTTGCATCAAGCTCTTGAATCTTTTGGTCAAACTCTATTTCTCTGCTATTTTCTACCAAAAAGGCGGCGTTCATAATCATCATTTCACCATATGTATTGTTAGTTTTGGTCTCTACAACCAAAGGAGATAAATTGTTTAAAATATCCTCTTTACAAATTCCCTTTTCTCTCTCTAAAGCTGTTTCAACCATCTTTCCTATCTCCATGCGTTCGTAATAAGTCTTTTCAAGAGGCAATCCCTGAAGCTTCTCTTTTAATGCCTTTATATCTTTATAATTCCTGAGGATATTATTATAAATATCTTCTTTAAAGATCACTTTTAAACCGAGCTCAATTTTACCTTCCATATTTTTGAGTAAATTCAAAAATTTATCATAGTCTTTTTCTAATATCCTTTTTACCTTTTCTTCATCCGCGGCGATTGTGGCAAACCTCACCGGTAGGACCGTAAAAGCCTTCATCACTTCTTCAATAGCGCGTTCATGAGGAATTAGATTTTCTCTGGCAATTGAATATTTCTTAATAGGTGAATTGCTTACTACTGCGGCAAGATCATTAAAACATATGGTATATAATTCATCGCCTCTCCCCCCAATCCCTAATGGGCCAAAGGTTTGAGGCTGATTTACCCCGTTAGACACCCCGTTTACAGCAGCACCTGCACTATAGGGTCTAACAGGGTTTGACTTTATTATACAGTATATATATTTACCTTCTTTTATCGCTACTTCCATTTATTTCTCCCATTCCTCAGGATAAATAACGATACTGACAAAGTTATATACAGGTAGAGGGCCTGCATACATAAATTTAACCCTGTTTTTGTATTCCTCGCTTAAATCATCCATAATATTATCGAATTCTTTTTCCCTGCCTTTATCTACTAAAAAGGCGGCGTTCATAAACATCTCATCGCCCATAGTCTTATTAAGTTTATAATTAACGACTGTTCTTCTTAGAGTATCTACAATTTTTTCCGCCTCTTTCTCTTTTTTCCTTTCTAACGACTGTGCGACCATCTTGCCTATTTCCATTTTTGCCTGAATGTTCTTTTTAGTCTTATCGTTTTGAAGCTTTTCTTTCATCTTTTTAATATCCTTATTTTCCTCTACAATTTCTTTAAAAACAACATCCATATTCTTCCATATTCCTTTGACACCCAATTCTATTTTATGCTCCATATCTCTTAATGCAGTCTTAAATTCTCTGCATCTTCTATCTAAAAGATTCCTTATCTCATCAGCGCCGGAGGCAATAGTGCCAAACCTCACAGGAAGCACGCTATCAAATTCTTTCATCACTTCCTCAATTACCTTTTCGTGAGCTAACAAATTTTGCCGGCTAACTTCCAGTTTGCTCATCAGGCAGTTACCTGCCACCATACTCAAATCATCGTAACTAATAGTTGAGACCTCATCCCCTCTCCCGCCTATACCTATTGGTCCAAAATTCCTTTCCTGTTTTGCGCCGATGATACAATAGATATATTTTCCTTCCTTTTCCACTTTTAACCTCTCACCTTAACTAATACTGCGTTCTTTTCAAATTCATCTTCATTAAAATAAAGGTTTTCCTTTCCTACCTGCGCGCAAGATTGCGCATAATCAAGAAGTATATTATAAGACCTCCTTATCTCATCAAATTCCTTTTCTATCCCTGGTTTATCTGGGTTCCTATCAGGATGAGAAATGAATACTTGTTTATGAAACGCTTTCTTAATATCTTCTTTAGAGCTGCAATCTTCTAAAATCCCCAGCCTTTTCCTTGCCCAATCTACATCATTAAACTGTATCTTTTTTATTTCAAGTGTAAAAAAACTATAGGCAGGCAACGGTCCAACGCATCTAAAATTTAGTAATTCCTTAAATTCAGTATTCAGATATTCAACCTTCGCAAAAAATTCTTTTTGCTTAAGCTTATCTATCAAAAAGGCGGTATTTGTCACCATTTTGTCATCCATGAGTTCGTGGCTTTTAGAGTCTATGCTAACCATCTTTAAGGCATCTTGTATCTTAAAGGCATATTTCTCTCTTTTTTCATCCAGTGCCTTCTTAAGCATAAATCCTATCTTCATCTGGTCGTCAACAGTTATCCCTTTAGGACTGCTCAAAAGCTTCTCTTTATATTCATAAATCTCTTTCTCTTCACCAGCTTCTTTAATCACCGAAGTAAAATCACTCCAGGCACAAATTACATCGATCTCTATTTTATCGCTTATCTTTGGGATTATCTCTTTTATCAGGCCGTAGCCCTTGCTTAAGATATCTTTGACCTCTGCTTCATTCAGCGCAAACGTCCCTAATCTCATAGGGATAACTGAATATTCTATACTCATAATTTTCTCGATAACCTTTTGATGTTCAACTAAAGCCCTGGCCAAAGCATCCTTAAACATATGGGTATAGTCAACCATCTCAGCATCAATTACTACCGCTGCTATATTCTGATAAGGAATAAAATGAACCTCTTTACAGGCAGATATTCCGTAGGGACCAACGGATTCATGGGTATTGGAATTAACCTGTCCCGAGCGAAGTCGAGGGATAATTCCATAAATATATTTTCCTATAGGCATAATTTTTTCTTATTATTTTTTCTCTTCTATTTTTGCCTTCTTCTTAAATATACCACTGAAAAACTTCTTGATACCATCAATTAACCCCTTAATGAATTTAAACATTTTCAGCCTCCCAAATTTTGTGAAGCAAAATTTGATCCCGAGCCCGTCATTGTTTCTGTGGCGGGCGAGGGACCTCATTTTCTATCACTTTGTCCTTTTACTAACTTAATCGCCTCCTCAAAATGCTTCTTCTTAATTACAAGTGTATTTTTCTCTTTCGAATTTCCTATGAATTCTCTTATTGCTAAGATAGCGGCCTTACGGCAGATAAATTCAATATCAGAGCCTGTTTCGCCTTCGGCCCCTTTAGCTAATTCTTTTAAATCCACGTCTTTGGCTAGTGGTTTATTTTTAGTATGTATCTTAAATATCTCTTCTCTCGTCCTCTCATCCGGCTTTGGCAATTCCAATAAAAGGTCAAAACGGCCGCTTCGCAAAATAGCTGGGTCAATTAAGTCTAATCTGTTAGTCGCAGCTAAAACTACTACGCCCTTTAATTCCTCAATCCCGTCCATCTCAGCCAAAAACTGGGCCATAACTCGTTCGCCAACATGGCCATCTGTGCTCGCAGCTCCTCTTTTAGGAACTAATGAATCGATTTCATCAAAAAATAAAATTGTGGGTGCTGCCTGTTTTGCAGTTTTAAAAACATCGCGGATAGCTTTTTCGCTTTCTCCGACAAATTTTGAAATCAGGCTCGGGCCCTTTACCGAGATAAAATTTACTCCGGTCTGGCTTGCCACTGCTTTAGCTAATAAGGTTTTTCCTGTACCCGGAACTCCATAAAGAAGTATTCCTTTAGGGGGGTTGGTATTTGCCTGTTTAAAAATATCTGAATACTTAATCGGCCACTCTACTGCTTCCTTCAATTCTTCTTTGATATTCTCTAATCCGCCTACCTCATCCCATTTTACATCCGGCACTTCCACAAAAAATTCCCGTATTGCAGAAGGCTCAACTTCTTTCATTGCCTCTAAAAAATTATCCATAGTTACTTCTAATTTCATTAAGGTTTCATAGGGAATATCAGCCATTTCAAAGTCGATCTTGGGCAAAATCTTACGCAGGGCTGACATTGCTGCTTCCCTTCCCAGCGCTTCCAGATCCGCGCCCACAAATCCATGCGTAATGTCAGCTAACTTCTCTAAGCTGACATCTTTGCCTAAAGGCATCCCACGGGTATGAATCTCTAGAATCTGTAATCTCCCATTCTTATCCGGAATAGGAATGGATATTTCTCTGTCAAATCGTCCAGGCCTCCTTAATGCCTGGTCAAGGGTATTGGGAATATTTGTGGCTCCGATGACAATAATCTGACCACGGGACTCCAAACCATCTAATAAGGATAAAAGTTGAGCCACCACGCGTCTCTCAACTTGTTTTTCTCCACCCATCTCCTCCCGTTTAGGCGCAATAGCATCTATCTCATCAATAAAGATAATTGCCGGAGCATGGGCTTGGGCATCCTCAAATACACTTCTTAAGCGCGCCTCGCTCTCACCATAAAACTTACCCATAATCTCTGGGCCTGATATATGAGTAAAATAAGCATCGGTTTCATTAGTCACAGCGCGGGCAATTAATGTCTTTCCTGTTCCGGGCGGGCCATAGAGAAGAACACCTTTAGGCGCGTCAATTCCCAATCTTTCAAATATCTGTGGGTATCTCAAGGGCAGCTCTATCATCTCTCTAATCCTTTGGATTTGAGTGCCAAGCCCGCCTATATCCTCATAGGAAATCTTAGTTTGTCCGGTTTCCCCTAACTCTTTGGTCTCCATTCTAATTACGGTTGCGGTACTTATCAAAACTACGCCATCGGGCGCAGTATCTAAAACCTTAAAATCACAGGATCTTGAGCCGAACAGCGTAGCTCTAACCCTATCACCGCGAATAACCGGCAGCCCATCTATAAGCGAACCAATATACTTGGTGTCTTTATCTCTTTGCAAGAGGTTTGATATGGCGAAAGGCGAGAGCGTAATTTTATTAGCTAGCTTATAATCAATTTTATGAATCTTTGCCTTTTCATCTAAGCCTACCTGCGCATTCTCTCGTGATACCCCATCCATCTGGATTATGTCCTTACCGCGCTCTTCAGCATAACAAGGCATTACTTTGGCAGGTGTTTTCCTTTTACCTTCAATCTCTAAGATATCTCCTACTTCTACGCCCAGAGTCTTCATATCTTGCGGATCAATCCTGACAATTGCCCTGCCAGCGTCTTTGGCTAAAGCCTCTTTTACTTTTAAGGTAATGGTTCGACTACGCTCACCACAGGTATATGAGCTGTTCTTTGTTGTCATAGTTCGACTCGTTTCACTCGCTCACTATGACCCTGAGCAAACGAACACATTCGACTACGCTCAGTGTTCGTCCTGAGCATGTCGAAGGACGAAGTGCGTCGAAGGGTCATTGGAATAAAAATTCCTTAAAATTATTCAAGGCACGAGTGCCCTTAACTTCTCGTGGTTGTAAAGGTATAATTGTTGTCTTTAGCTGGCTAAATTTTCTTCTTATTTGTTTTATATATTCTTCTTGAGCATTGCTTCTTTCTCGGCAGAACTCGCAATCCCTTAATTCTAAAACATTATTTACCACCAATTGTTTTACTTTTAGACCATATTTATTTAAGTTTTTTACCAATCTCTCTGTTTCTAAAATCGCCATATCCTCTGGTATGGTTACGGCAATAAATTCACTGGCCTTGTCATCCCGAAGCAGGCCCTCAATTCTATTGACTGTCTTTTTCATTTCCACTAAGAAATCATCTCCTTCATCAGGATTATACTTACCGCTAAAAGTTTCCACCATATACCTGTACTTCCACCTCATCTTAGCCATCACTTTAATCCAATCATCAAGCAGCTCAGGTAAAGTTAAAAGCCGAAGAGCATGCCCGGTAGGCGCAGTATCTACTATGTATTTATCAAACTTGCCTTCCTCTATTAAATCAACGATGGTTTTAAACCCCATCACCTCGTCAATGCCCGGAATAGGCAAATCAAAGATGGAATCAATATCTTCCTCGTCTAAATAGGTCGAGGTGCCTAGAATTTTCCTTATCTCGGCTTTATATTTTATTTTGAATTTTGAAAGAGCTTTTTCTGCGCTTATCTCAAGAGCGCTGAGATTTTTTATACCTTTTATTTCTTTTATCTCGCTGCCAACAACCTCTCCTAAACTATCAGAGAGCGAATGAGCAGGGTCTGTGGAAATAAGAAGTGTCTTAAAATCCTTAGCTAAATAAAGGCCTGTGCTTGAGGCACAGGTCGTCTTTCCTACTCCGCCTTTCCCGCCGAATAAAATTAACTTTAACGCATTTTCTTTTAATCCGGTTAATGCCATCCGTCACCCTTCGACGCGCTCCTCATTTCATTCGTCACTTGCTCAGGGTGACCCTGAGCGAAGTCGAACGGGTCATTTCTTTATGCTTATTTCTAAAATACCGTTTTTATAGTTAGATGTGAGGGTCTCGGCCTTAACCTTTGCCGGAAGCAGAATCTCCTTATGGTATTTTCTATCACCTGTCTGAGCTGAAATATCCAAGATATCTCCTTTTAAATCTAACTTTACATCCTCTTGGTTCACTCCAGGCATTTCAGCATAAACTCGAATCTCTTCTTTTTCGTCAAAGACATCTGTAATTGGTTCTCTTTCTTCTTCAACTGTAGGCCCTTTTGGGGTCTTCTTGATATTACCAAAAGGTTCAACTATGGGCTTACCTCCCACAGCAGTCTTTATAGAAAACCCGAAAACTCCCTTCATACCTTCTTTAAGATGGCTCAGGTCTATTTCGCCTTCTTTCTTTATCTCACCGCCTGCTTTTTTTAACTCAGCTGCCAGATCAACTAATTTCTCAATACCATTAAATAAACCGCCCAGGCTTATTTTTCCTATGCCAAAATCAAAATCTAAGCCCTCATCCTTTTGTTTATCCTTTTTCTTCACCATCTCCTGCCTCCTCGTATTTATCTTCTATGTTGGGACTGTTGCGAAATACTATTTTTTGTCATTCCCGCGAAAGCGGGAATCCAGAACGTTTTAATTTCAATAGACTTATAGATACCCGTTTTCACGGGTATGACGGTTTTAACCTATTTCGCAACAGTCCCATGTTTTCCTTTTCTTTCCTCTCTTCTACAGAAACTTTTGGCTTGGCAATAACCCCTTTACCCTTGCACCTTAAGCAAGGAAGGCTTGAGCCGCGTTCCCTACCTCTACCTTTACACAAAATACAAGCCTCGATATCTTTACTTTCAACAGCTACAACACCTTTACCCTTACAAACATTACAAGTAAGGTCTCTATTTAAAGGCGCTCTTCCACCTCCATTACAATAAGCGCATATGACTACAAAACCTGGCATCCGAACTATCCCAGCCCCTGCGCAGCCAGGGCATCTTATTGCCTTATTATGAGATATAATGCCTTTTCCTTTACAAAAACCGCATCTATAGTCATTCCTATTTAAGACTTCGCCCTTTTGCCCTACTTTTTGGCTTTGCCAGTCATAAACCTTCCACTCCATTTCGACTCCCTGCCTGCCGGCAGGCAGGCTCTGAACTAAATACGCAGCCTTTAGTTCGACTTCGCTCACTACAGGATTAATACTTTATGGACATCTTCTTCAGAGGTTTTCGGGAAGTTACACTACGCTCTGCTGTTGCATCCGTCACCTCTTCTACTTCTTTCTTAAGCTTCTCAACGCGTTGAGCAATACTATCTAATCGCACTTGAGCGCTGTTCCTTCTCTTATCTAAGCTGAATTTCTCTTTTCTTAATCTATCTCTTTCCCGGTCAAGCACATATAATTCTAAGTAACTTGACCTCATAGCCTTTGGAATAGAACGCGCGCCTATGGAGTGCATTCCTCTTATATCGCTTACCGTCTGAAGTTGAGACATGCTTTTCATTGTTTATACCTCCGATTTGCTATAGGTTTTTGAATTGTTGCAAATCGTCCCGAGCGAACAGTATTTTGGATAGATTGTCGCGAGGGACCTCTTTCTTTGGACATACTAAGAGCGACTATTATAATGCTTCGCAACTATATCTCCCACCAAAACTTTTATCTTGTTCTGATTTGTCTTAGAGCCCACTCGGCTAGTCTCAGAAGATAAGATATCCTGACACATCTGGGTAAAAACACCATTGGTTTGGGCCAGAGTAAGCTGTTGAGCGCTAAGAGTTTTACCAATCATAATACAGGCCCGAATAGTCGGCGCAAATTCACACTTTCCCGACTCCCGCAATTCCCGAACAATATTCACAATCGTCTCGGAATCTCGTTTGGAAAGCTTTGTTTTTGCTCGTGTGATAGCCAGCTCTGTCTCATGGTCAAAATAGTCCATATCTATGGTGATCATCCTGTCGCGCAGCGCATCCTGGCTTCGGTGGACTCCGGCATATTCTTCCGGGTTACTGGTAAAGATAGCAGTAAAGTCAGGATGTACCTTTAAATATGGCTGCTCTCCACCTCTTCCTACGGGTAAATCCATTATCTTCTCTTGTAAAATTGCCAGGAGTATATTATTTGCCTCTGGCCGGGAGCGTGTAAACTCATCGTAAATAAGGGTAAACCCATATTTACAGGCAACCGTTAAACGATTATCCACCCAATGCTTGGTCATGTCTTCTTCCATTTTCATAACCCGGGATACAAAACGGTCAACCACCTTTCTAAAACGATAACCGTGTTCACCGCCCACCAGATCCGAAGTAGTAAACTCTTCATCTCCGTGAATCATCACTACCGGCCTTTTAAGCTTAGAGGCAATGTGCATAGCCAAAGTAGTCTTTCCACTCCCAGAAATCCCTCTAAAATGGACAGGAAAACCTGCCTTTATATAGGAAAGGGCCCTGCGGGTAATATCTTTGACGAGCTTTGTCTCCACAAAATCTGCCATGGGACTTGGTTCAAGGACTGTAGTCATTTCGTCAATCATTTTTACTCACCTCACTCTCGTTAAAGTACTATACTGTTTAAGATTTTATTTTGCCTTTTTCTCTTTTAAGTTCTTTTGCATTTCTTTCCAATTTTTGCTTGCTCCTTCTAAATCTGAACGCACTGCCTTTTGACTCTTTTGAAAATCTTTCCTGAGTGAATTAACATCTTTCGTCAAATTTTCTTTATCTTTAGAAAGGCCTTCCTTTAAATTCTTAGCCATTTCTTTATGCGACTTCTTACAATCACCCATGAATTTTCTAGCGTTATCCCTGATGGTTCCTGTTTGTTCTTTTATATCCTTAACATCTTTTTTTACATCATGAAGAGACTTTTTTCTATCTTCGTGCCCCGCTGCAATGTCTTTGCAGATCGTTTCCATACCACTAGATATATTACCCATAGACTAACCCCCTTCTTTTTTAGGCACAACCCCTGTGCCTCGACAAACACTACAAGGAAGATTCCCATCCTCCCTATAACCTGCGCCACCGCAATTAAAACATTCTTCCTTTGCCCCTCTAAAAGCAGTAAAACCTTTTCCCCGACAAGCTGAACAGGTAATTCTTGAGTGAGGATGGACACCTGTACCTTTACAAAAAGCGCACTCAACCATTGGCCAGCTAACCTCAACCTTACCGTTACCTTTACATACTTGACAGTCAGATAACTTGGAGAGAAGCCCGAAAGGGTCCTTGCCTTTGCCTTTACAAAAAACGCACGTAATTAGAGCCATATTTTAATTATCCCGCTTAAATCTTACTTTTTCCCCCTCTTGGCTTTCTTGCCTCTTTTTTTACCTTTCTCTTCGCCTGTATCTGCTTTTTCTCCGGCTTCAATTTTGGCTATTACGCCTGTCTCTCTGGATTTAGCCAAGTTATCAGCCATTCCTTGCCAAGCGCGCCTTGCCTTCACCATATCAGAGTGATATTCTCCAACAAGCGCCTGGGTATTGTCGACTATATTCTTTACGGCAGTTTTAATCACTTTGACGTCTTTGCTAAGCTTATCCTTAAGCTCTTCTGACATTTCCTTATGGTCTTTATTAAAACCGTTTATCATTGAGCCTGTCTTCTTAGTCAAATCCTTGACAAAATCTGTAATGCCCTTGACAAAATCGGTCAAGCTCTTTACTTGCGCCTCGCTCATGTTCTTGCGATTCTTGCCAAACTCTTTTAAGAGACTTGCTACATTTTTGGCTAAATCCTTGGCATAATTGTTTAAAAGTTCTGCTTGTTCACTAGACATCTTCTTCCTATCCGAAGTAAAGCCTTTTATGGTTTTCCGGGCATCAGCTACTATTTTATGCGTATCTGCAACTATGTCACCCAATGCCTTTACCCGTACATCGTAAGAAGCAAGAATATCCTCGGTAAGGCCTTTCATGCTCTCTGCTATTCCCATTTTCTACCTCCTTTTTTGATATGGTTATTTTATCACGCTATCTTTTACTACATCTATATTAACCTCGTCAGAAACCTTGCTATTTTCGTTAGTTTCTTCTGCTTTTCTAAGAGGTGGGATTGCCTTGAGCGAATTAGTTCTCCAGCTCTTGACTGATTCTTTTCGTTTCTTTTTAAACTCAACCAACATACCATGAACTTTTCCTCTTCTCTTTTGAACTTCTACTTTTCTTTCTTCTTGCTGCGCTATCCGCTCCTTATGTTCTGCCTGAAATTCCCTAAGCATTGATTTAAGGTCTTTTATTCTCAATTCCCTTCCCTTAGATAAAAGCTCAAGAAGTTTTTTGGTCATCTCTTGTTGTTCTTTTTGAAAGTCTTTTAATTTGGATATTACCTCTTGTTTTCTTTTATCCTGCTGGGCAAGAATCTCAACCATCAATTTTTGAGATTCCTTAACTCCAACCCCCTCACCATTTGCAAGGGCATCTTTAATTTTGGTTAAATTATCCTTTAGAAGATTTAACATTTGTTTCTGTTCAGTAAGATAACTATTTACTAAATTCCTTATTTCTTTTTCCTTCTCAATCTGGATAGCAAGAACCCCCTGCATCATCCAGTTAAAATCTGCCCTTCTTAAATGTTCATTCTTGGCAAGCAAATCTTGCAACTGAGCGCTAATGACTTGCCGCTCTTCTTTTATATCAAAGAGTGGATCTTGAAATTCATTAAGAATCAAGTGTGTAGTTTCAAAGAAAGATTTGATGTTTTCAATCTTTACTTCATAGGAAGCGACGATATCCTCTACCACTTTATTTAAATCTAAGGTTTCTGGCATTTTTAAGATTGCTCCTCTTTTGGAAGGAATTTCTTGGCTAACCATGCTTTTCTCCCGCCTTTGGCAGGCTTAAGGATGATCCGGCAAGAACCCCTCTTGATCTTATCCTTTAGGCTGCTGTTGCGGTTAAACCGATAGCTTCAGCATACTTCAGGTAAGTCTCGACTGATGCCACTACGACTCTAGCTTCAATCGCGAGTATTTCAATACCCACTAAAGAGACTCTTACCCAAGCATCAATTACGACGCCCTTGTCCAGGATACGGTCAACAACTTCAACCAAGCTGGAAGAACCAATCGCTTTTTCTACTGCCATGTAAATCACCCCCTTTCATTTTTAGATTTATTTCTTTAAATCGTATTTAAAAATTCTGCTACAAAAATCGGAAGAATCAATACACGCTCATTAGTAGAAAAACTGGGTTGCAACTTGCGCAAATTCGTTTCATTGATGCGCCTTCTTTTCTGTTCTATTAAAGCCCTTTTCACCGTTCTTTTCAGCCTATCTATATTACTGAACTTTCACTATTTAATGGATGCTATGCATAATCTATGCTATACTATGGGGTATACAGGAGGATCTTATGAGACCCCATGGCAAACCCCAAACACTGGAAAAGCGGAGGCGTCTGGCCGTCCGTTTGTTGAAACAAGGCCATACTTATC
>Ga0210017_1003509_pt1 | contig 13148 bp, 11 predicted proteins | sample CryGeyCG2014_020_FD_183966 | JGI IMG/M metagenome (GOLD analysis project Ga0210017, IMG submission 183966) | Groundwater microbial communities from aquifer - Crystal Geyser CG08_land_8/20/14_0.20 (SPAdes) (version 2) | ecosystem: Environmental > Aquatic > Deep subsurface > Groundwater | place... | reverse complement strand
GTAGTCTTGCATAGGGGATAGGCCAGAATGCTCCCATCGAACAGCTGTTGTATTTACCTTTATCTCTTGCTCTCATATAACCGACACCTCCTTGGAACCAAAAATCGTGGTTCCAATTATATCATATAAGTGTCGGCTATGTATCTGGACCTAGGAGGTTAATTTCAAGATTCAAATAGTTGCTTATCAGTGGCAAATAAAAGAGGTAAAAACCGGGAATATTTTTGTTTGCTTGCAATAAGTAAAACTTTTTTGTATATTTGTTTTTCCAATTACGGTAAGATAACTCACGATGATGCAACACGAGGTGAAACAATGGCCAGGATAGGCGTTGCGCTTGGCGGTGGCGGTGCTCGTGGGCTTGCACACGTCGGTGTTTTGAAAGTTCTTGATAGAGAAGGTCTGTCGCCAAAAGTTGTTTCCGGGACAAGTATGGGTGCATTTATCGGTGGTTTGTATGCTAGTGGCATCGGTGGTGAGCGGTTGGAAGGCTTATTATATCAGTATCTCAAGGGCGAGAATTTTTCTGTACTGAAGAACGATTTCATCAGAAGTATGCCGCCGAAACGGCATTCACATTTCCTGCGGAGGTTACATTTTTTTCTTCAAGCGCAGTATCTTGCAACATTAGGCAACGTACGTATTTCTTATATTTCCCAGGAAACAGTGAATAGGTCTATTTTGCCTGTAATACCGGACGTTCGTATAGAAGACATGGTGTGCAAATTTTGTGCAGTCACAGCGGATTTGTCAACTGGAGAGGAAATGGTGGTAAGAACCGGGCCACTTCGTGACGCTATCCTTGGCAGTATAGCAGCGCCAGGTTTTTTCCCACCACGAAGGACAGAAGATGGAGCAATTCTCGTTGACGGGGGTGTGACGAGTCCCGTGCCGGTAAATGCCGCATTTACTATGGGTGCCGATGTTGTGGTCGCAATAGATGTTTCAGAAAAATACGTTGCGCCTGGCAAAATTACCGGAGGCCTTGAAATTATAGAGTGCAGCAATGAGATTAGAGCGCGGGTATTACGAACAAACCAAACAAAAGATGCCGATGTTCTAGTCCATGTGGAACTTGGTAGTTTACACTGGACAGATTTCAGATATCCGGAAGTATGTGTCCATGCTGGAGAAAAAGCAATAGTTGCTGCGCTTCCAGCGATTCGCCGGGCGTGTCGCAAGGCATGGTGGTTAGGTGGATTAAGGCGCATGGTACGGGGTTGGACGGGGTTATCTGATAAAAAACGGTAAGGATGTATTGTATATTGTGCAAAAGTTTGCTATAAGAACCTGACGCTTCGCGTCAGAACCTTTTCACTTCTCGGGTCTAATCCTACAATTTGTCTCGCGCCTCCTGTGGAGGATAAAGCGAGGCAAATTGTCGCCGAGTGCCGAAAGGCACGAGGTGTACACCGCTTATGCGTGATAAAGGTGGAAAATGAAACCAACATATAATCCAAACAAAACAAGACGGAAAAAGAAGCATGGCTGGCGGGAGAGAATGCAGTCTGCAGCCGGAAGACGGGTACTAAAGAGGCGTCGCAGTAAAGGACGTGACCGGCTGTCAGTATAGTGCCACAAGAGTGCCCCTCAATGACCATACGTGCGAGACATGGCTTTCCGCGTAAGAAGCGGCTTACATATACTGAAGAATTTCGCAGGGTCATCGCTAGAGGGCACCAGATTCGCAATGATTGCTTTGTCGTGGCAGGATTATTGCGTTCCATAAATCCTGAGATTGGTGCACGTCTTGGACTGTCGGTAGGGCGGAAAATCGGCCCAGCAGTTGTAAGGAACAGAATTCGGCGATTTACCAGAGAGGTTTTTCGTCTTCAAGAGGGGATTTCCAGTGTTCCGGTGGATATAATTGTTAGAGCACAGCCTGGGGCAGCTGAATTGAAAAGTTTCCATAGAGCAAAAGAAAAATTATCCGGTTTACTGGAAGAGATGGTGTATAAATGCTCAAAAAGCTGATTCTGGGAACAATTCGGTTTTATCAGTACATTACCGCATGCTATCCACCCGTATGCAGATTTTACCCTTCATGTTCTAAATATTCATATGAAGCAGTAAATAAACACGGTATTGTAAAGGGTGGTGGGTTTGCTATTTTGCGCATACTTAAATGTAATCGTTTTCATTCAGGTGGGTATGACCCTGTTCCGGAGGTCAAATGACGAGCAGGACGCTTATTGCTTTTGTTTTGTCGATGTTGGTTCTTCTTATATGGATGGCAATGTTCCAACCATCTCCGCCTCAGGAGGTACCACAACAGGACTACCAGCAGGAGGCCCAGAAGACCGGAGAGACGGTAACTCATTTAGAACCTGTTGCGGATGTCGGTTCAGTAATTTCGCAGGGCGTTGATTATGAGTTTGTAACCCAGAATTCTACCGTGGTCGTTAATTCATTAGGTGGAGTTATAACCAGCTGGGTCATTTCCGGCTATGGTGAACCACTGGAGCTTATAATTTCAGGAGAGGATAGCAGGGCAGGGGATGTTGTGATTAACGGGAAATCACTGAAGAAGCAATCGTTTAGCGTAGCGAGACATAACCATGATAATATCGATTTTATTACTCATTTTGGCGCTGTAAAAGTATTAAAAAGATTTCAATTCAGCGATGAAGGACACACCCACCAGATTGAAATATCAGTGACCAACACCTCGGATTCCCCAATTTTGTTGGATAATATGGCTCTTTGTCTGGGGCCAGGATTAAATTTAGAAAATACTGGTATTCGGGAACCGGGCCTGGCATATGCGTTTGTAGACGGGGAGTTTAAGAAGCTAAAGAAGAACGGCGTGGATGGCAGAGTTGATTGGGCTGGTGTATCTAACAGGTTCTTTCTTACGGCTTATCTTTCAGATGAACCACGCGCCTTGGATTACGCGAAAATTTATAGTGCAAAGAAAGAACCCCCTATCGTTGGAATGGGGGTAGGTGAGTTTCAGTTGCGTCCTGGTGAAAAAAAATCAATTCAATGTGGGCTGCTGGTCTGTCCTAAGGCGCACGATATACTGGAGCCGCTTGGCCGCTCTCTCACGAAAAGCGTTGATTTTGGAATATTTGCACCGCTTAGCAGTTTTTTTCTTTTTTTGCTAAAGGTATTTAATTCAGTGTTCCGTAACTATGGTGTAGCTATAATTCTGCTTACTATTGTGATATACGGAATCCTTTCTCCATTCACAATTAAGAGTTACCGTTCAATGGACAAGATGAGGGTGCTCCAGCCAAAAATGAAGGAATTACAGGAAAAATACAAGGGCGATTCGCAGCGTTTGAACGTGGAGATGATGAACCTTTATAAAACACAAAAAGTCAATCCGCTTGGCGGATGCCTCCCTATGTTATTGCAAATGCCTGTCTTGTTTGGTTTGTTTATGACTCTGCGTAATGCGGTGGAACTTCGTGGTGCCCCATTTGTATGGTGGATTAACGATTTATCTGCACCCGAAACCCTGTTTTCTCTTGGTGCATTCCCGGTAAGGGCGCTTCCGCTGATTATGGGCATTACTATGTTTATACAACAGAAGTTTAGCGCAAGTGGCGACCCTGCTCAATCACGCATGATGCTTATTATGCCAGTAATGATGCTAGTTTTGTTCTGGAATTTTCCATCAGGGCTTGTACTTTATTTTCTCGTCAGCAATCTGCTCGGGATGTTACAACAGTGGTTAGTGAGGAGAGCGAGTACGCCGGCTATACCTTAGAAAAAAGAAACCAGACACTCACCAGAAATAGATAAAAATCTATCCAGTAAGCCAGTAAGGAAGTTTGAAACTACGCCAATGACCCAATCAACTCATAAGACCGGAAGTGTACAATCCATTGGTAGCCCATACAATAAGCCGGTATGCGTTAATACCCGTGATACTCGTGATACTATAGTAGCAATTTCTACAGCACATGGCCATGCAGCATTGGGGGTAGTGCGTCTCAGCGGTCCCGGGGCAGTTGGAGTTTGTGATACTTTGTTTAAGCCAAACAAAGCACCGGGAACAGAAGGCCTGCAGCCGCGCCACGTTTATTTCGGACACATTGTCGTGGATGGAGAAATACTGGACGAAGTGCTGGTGACAGTTATGAAAGGGCCCAATTCATATACCGGTGAAGATATGGTAGAGTTTTCCTGCCACGGTAATCCCGTTATATTATCCAGGATAGTTGAGGCATGCGTTGGGACAGGAGCATGTCCTGCTGAGCCAGGCGAGTTTACAAAACGTGCTTTCCTCAACGGAAAGTTGGATTTGACCCAGGCAGAAGCAGTTTGCCAGTTAATCCATGCCAGGACCGACCGGGCAGTGAGGACACAGGCAAAAATTCTGGGAGGAGGGTTGCGAAAGAAAGCCGAGGAAATACATGCTATGCTCGTCCATATAGTGGCTACGGTTGAGGCAGCGCTGGATTATGAGGAAGAACAGGGATTTGTCGCAGGAGAGAAGCAGGAGCTTATCAAAGAACTAACAATGGTTCTGGATAGAGCAGGGGAACTGCTGAATACGGCGAGAGCAGGCATGATATTGACGGAAGGATTGACAGTAGCTATCGTTGGCAAGGTGAATGTCGGGAAATCCTCGTTATTGAACCGGCTTGCATCTCAGGAAAGGGCTATAGTGACGGATATTCCTGGTACTACGCGGGATTTGGTGGAAGCAGACGTGCGAATTGGGGATTTCCCGGTTAAACTAGTGGACACTGCTGGTTTCATATATGGCGGTGGTGCTATAGATGTAGTTGCAATTGAAAAAAGTAAGCAAACAATATATACGAGCGACCTTGTTCTACTGGTTTTGGACCCCACACAAGGGATAGATAAGATAGATATTGCCCTGGCTCAGAAGATGGAATCCCAAAATACGTTGGTGGTTCTTAATAAGCGGGACATTCCGTGGCAAAATAGTTTCCGGGATGACCTGGATAGGTTAATCCCTCGCGCATGGCCTCGTATTGAGCTCTCGGCTCTTACTGGAGAGGGTCTGAATGAATTGGAACACTATATAACGGAGTTTATTGGAGGAGAAACACAGGAAGAGGATGATATTATATGCAATGTGAGGCAGAAGGACGCTATAGCACTGGTTGTGGAAGCCACTGGGTGTGGGCTAAAGGCGCTAAAAGAGAATCTCCCGGAGGATTTTGTTGCAAGCGACCTGCGAGAAGCGCTTGAGGGAATAGATTCATTTCTCGGTATCAATCCGGACGAGGAAGTTCTGGATGCCATATTCTCCAGATTCTGTATAGGTAAATGAGCTTGAAAGGAAAAATGTTTCACGTGAAACATCGTCTGCAGAAATACAGCCAGTTTTCCGGAAAGAACCATTACTGCTTTGGATGGAATAACATCTGCTGGTTTGCAGCTATTGCGGCGTTGCTAATTATTGCGGATTTAGCTTGTGCACAGGAAATTATATTGCCAAGGCCTACCCAGGGTACTACGAATTTCTACCGTATAGAGATAGTGAACAAAAGCGAAATAGTAAATATGGATGGGACTATCCTGGAAACCCTATATCCTATGAGGGTATCCACGACAACCCTTTGTCTGGGCGTCAGGGAAACTATCTTGCTTTCGGATTCTACGAGCACAAAGGCGCAGTATTATATACAGGATTTTGACCTGTCCTCTGCAATGGCAGGTATTACGTTTGGTTTGGGGTATGATATTACTGGTTCTTCGTGGACAATAACTACTGACAGGGAAGGCCGGATTATTGATGTGATAGGACTCGATGCCCTTGCACCTTTTATCTCTGAGATTGGCGGGAGTGAGCTTATGACTTGTTTAAGACCCCCTATACCGAATCAACCTTTGTCAAAAGGGAGTAACTGGTCATCTGAGAACAATTCGCGTATTCCAATAGGAGACAGGGTGGTTGAAACCAAATTGCGAATAGATTACAAAGTGCTGGAAGTTAGTACAAAACCGGCAGCAGGAGTCACGGTAGGATTAACAATAGCTTCAGATACAAAAACAAGGACATTGCGAAAGACAGGTGATTACTTGATAGACCTGGGGGTTAAAGGTAAAGGTAGGGGTACGCTTCTGTATAACCTGGACCAGGCGCGAGTGGATTGGTGCAGAGTAGATATGGATTTTTCTACGAGGGTAACCAGCGAACTAATGGGAGAGTGTAGTTCTATGGATATGAGGCAGTATAGCAAAATGTCCATGGCTGTGGAGAAAATAAATAGTAAACGCTAAAAGGTCGCCGGCGCGGCGGTCCATCTAAATGTGATACCTATCACGCATAAGCGGTGTACACCTCGTGCCTTTCGGCACTCGGCGACAATTTGCCTCGCTTTATCCTCCACAGGAGGCGCGAGACAAATTGTAGGATTAGACCCGAGCGGTAGCCGCAGGCTTTAGCCTGCGAAGGTTCTGACGCGAAGCGTCAGGTTCTTATATACTGAGCCTATACAATGTACCGATATCCAGTAAAGTACGATGTTATCGTGGTCGGAGCCGGACATGCCGGTTGTGAGGCAGCCCTGGCAACGGCACGCATGGGTGCACGGACGCTTTTGCTCACCATGAACCTGGATACCATTGCCCAGATGTCATGTAATCCTTCAATAGGTGGGGTTGGGAAAGGTCAAATCGTTAGAGAACTTGATGCGCTCGGCGGAGAAATGGGGTTGAATGCGGACCGAACGGCAATTCACTATCGTATCCTTAACTCAAGCAAGGGGCCGGCAGTCCGGTCCCCAAGAGTACAGTGCGATAAGAAAAAATACCAATGGACAATGAAGGCAGTCCTGGAAAAGCAGTCAAATCTTGACTTAAAACAAGCTGAGGTGATAGAAATATGCGTTGGTGACAGTGGTATAGAGGGGGTACGGACGTCTACAAAGACACTGTTTCAGGGGAAAAACGTAATTGTTTCTCCAGGGACTTTTCTAAATGGACTTATTCACATAGGTGAAGCTAAGGTCGTTTCAGGCCGGTTTGGGGAGCACGCAGCAAGCCATTTGACACAGTCATTGGAACGATTGGGCTTGAGAGTTGGACGCCTGAAGACAGGAACTCCCCCGCGATTGAATGGGAGAAGCATAGATTATGCACGGCTTGAAAAACAGCCAGGCGAGGATTTACCATTTTCGTTTTCACACTACAAGGAGGTTAAGAGGCTTCCATGCCTATCCTGCTGGATTGCTTACACGACGGAACAGACAAGGGATATCGTGATGTCGAATCTGGACCGCGCACCACTTTACACTGGCCAAATAAAGGGGACTGGCCCGAGGTATTGCCCCTCATTCGAAGTTAAAGTCAAGAAGTTTCCAGACCGGACGCATCATCATATTTTCCTTGAGCCGGAAGGGCTCGATACCACTGAGGTATATGCGAACGGCCTTGCCACGAGTCTTCCCGTGGACGTGCAGGAGGAAATGGTGCATAGTATTCCAGGGCTTGAGAGGGCAGAGATAATAAGGTATGGGTATGCCGTAGAATACGATTTTTGCCCACCTACTCAGTTAAACCAGACATTACGGGCAAAGGATATTCCCGGGTTGTATCTGGCAGGCCAGATAAACGGGACATCTGGATATGAAGAGGCAGCTGCCCAGGGTTTCGTGGCTGGAGTAAATTCGGTACTGGATATGCGCCATGAAGAGAGTTTTGTTCTGGATAGGTCGCAGGCATATATAGGTGTACTTGTAGATGACCTTATTACAAGTGAGCTGGATGAACCTTACAGGATGTTCACTGCACGCGCAGAATACCGGTTGGTGCTAAGAGCTGACAATGCTGACCTCCGCCTTATGGAGATAGGTTATCGTCTTGGTCTGGTTAGTCAAAAGAGGTATTCTCAGTTTCGTAGATATCAAGATATGCTCAAACAGGAAAGTGTACGCCTGTTTGAACTTATTGATGTGGATGAAAAGATACCTCTTGCCAGGCAAGTCCAGAAAACAGGGGTCTTGTCAGAGCTGTTCGGGCGACGGGTAATATCGAGAAAGACAGGAACAGAAGAGAATTACGTGCTGCCGGATGACCCCAGGATAGCTGAGCAGTTAGAGCTGAATCTGAAATATGAGGGCTATATCGTGAGAGAAGAAGCAAGGATAGCAAAATTCAGGCGCCTCAGTGGGGTTATTATCCCGGAAGATTTCGACTATGATAAGGTTCCCGGATTGTTAACCGAAGCGCGCGAACGCCTTAAGTCTGTCAAACCCACTTCTTTAGGGCAAGCGCGCCGGTTATATGGTGTAACTCCTGCTGATATAGCGGTTCTTATGGTGTGGTTGAACAGGAACAACAGGACAAGGCCTGTCAGTAACGGTGTTTCACGTGAAACAATACCAGAATCCAGCCAATTGGAATGATATTCCGCAAGAAGTGCGGGAACGTCTCCAGAGATACGTTGTGTTGATGAAAGAGCGCTCCAGATCGTTAAACCTTGTCTCCAGTGGTGATACAGAGGTTATAAGAGACCGTCATATTCTGGATTCACTTGCCGTTGTGCCTATATTGCAGGGCAATGAGAAAATCATTGACATAGGTACCGGTGCAGGTTTTCCTGGGTTACCAGTCAAGATATGGTATCCGGATACTCACGTTATTCTCGTGGAATCCCGCATGAAACGCGCAGAGTTTCTTATGGATGCAGTCGTAGCATTGGGTATTGAAAACTGCGAAGTGCTGAATCAAAGGGTGGAAATGGTTGCTCATATTCCTGAATATAGGGGTCATTTTGACGTGGCTCTTGCACGTGCTGTTGCAAATCTGAGTGTTTTGTGGGAGTATATGTTGCCGTTGCTGAAGATAGGCGGTGTAGCTGTTGCTTACAAAAGCCGGGGCATTATCCAGGAGATAAAAGATTCTGAGGTTTGTCTTGAGATACTTGGAGGGCAATTGGAGGATACAGTAGAGTATGTCGCCGCGGATTACAAAGGTTTGTTAGTAGTAGCGAGAAAAGTCAGGCCGTGTCCAGAGGAGTATCCGCGTTTACCCGGGCGCGCGGAGAAACGCCCAATCGGACTTCGGGCAAAACCGCAAAAAGGTGCGGGATTTGCCTTCTAGGTTCAGATAAATGGTCCACACTAAAAGGTCGCCTGCCTGGCGTCCCACACGCGGACACACTCGTGGCAATACTTTATGTTAGGTTTAGATTATTTTAATGCCTCGCTATAGATTTTTTGGCATAATGAAAAATTTACTACATTAAATACCATAAGCCAAAAAATCAATGTCCGCTTAGCGGGAACGCCGGCGCGGCGACCTATCTAAATGTGTTACCTATATACTGGACCTATACAGTTGTTTGCTTTTTTTGTATGATTTGTTATAATGTGCAAAATTGATTCTTTCTTAATTTCCTGGTTTTTTTGAATGGGTAAAATTGTAGCTATTGCTAATCAGAAAGGTGGGACAGGCAAGACAAGCACCTGCATCAATCTTGGCGCAGCCCTGGTATTGGATGGTCAGAATGTCTTGCTTGTTGACGTTGATGCGCAAGCAAATACAACCAGTGGATTAGGCGTTACTATCCCGGAGGGGAACTGTAGTATTTACGATGTTTTGCTTGGTAAAGTTGATGCCGGGGAAGCTATCCTGCCAACTTCCATTGACTGGCTTGAGATTATACCGTCAACAGTTGATCTGGTTGGTGCCGAGGTAGAGTTAGTCAATGCGTTCTCAAGGGAGCTTCGACTTGCTAAAGCACTCAAATCAATGAGGGATTTATATGATTTTATCCTCGTAGACTGTCCTCCATCCATGGGATTGCTTACCGTCAATGCGCTAGGAGCTGCGGATTCTATACTTATTCCCGTGCAATGCGAATATTATGCGCTGGAAGGATTGGGGCAATTACTGAAGACCATTGATATGATAAAAGACAGTGTCAACCCTGCACTGGAAATCGAGGGCGTATTATTAACTATGCACGACGCCAGGATTAACCTTTCTTCCCAGGTGATTGGTGAAGTCCGTAAGTTTTTTTCTGACAACGTATATGATACGGTGATACCGAGAAATGTAAGAATTTCTGAAGCACCTGGTTTTGGAAAGCCAGTGGTTACTTATGATACTTCAAGCAGAGGTGCGCGTGCATATATGGCGCTTGCACTTGAGTTTTTGCGCCAAAACAACGTGCAGTTGAAGACGGTGAGGCAGAAATGAGACAAGGAGGACTTGGGCGTGGATTAGAAGCGCTAATACCTGTCAAGCAACAGGGTGAGCGCATTCACAATATCCGCATCGATAGGATAGACCCGAATCCCTATCAGTCGAGGCAAAGTTTTGATGAGGAAAAATTGCAAGAACTTGCTGATTCAATAAAGGAAAAAGGTGTTGTGCAACCAGTTGTTGTTACCCCGAATGGCGAGAGGTATCGATTGATTGTAGGGGAGCGCAGATTGCTCGCTGCAACCCGTGCGGGACTCCAGGAGATACCTTCTATCGTAAAAAATGTTACGGATGACGGTCTTTTTGAGATTTCACTCATAGAGAACATCCAGCGGGAGAACCTGAGCCCGCTTGAAGAGGCAATGGCTTACAGGGGGCTTATCCAGAAGTTTGGTTATACACAAGACGAACTTGCATCTAAACTCGGTAAAAACCGCGCTACAGTTGCAAATACGCTGCGGCTCCTGGATTTACCTTCGGAAGTCCAGGAATTCATGGCAGGCGGGAAGATAACTGCCGGGCATGCGCGTGCTATTCTGAGCGTGCATTCAAGGGTCCAGCAATTATTACTTACGCAGAAAATTATAAACCAGAACCTTACTGTACGTGAAGCCGAAGAGATGGCCAGGCAACTGGAGCAGCGGCATAGAGTTAATAAAAAGCGACAGTTGGCTCCGGAATATGAGCAAGTAGTATCAGAACTACGCGAAGCGCTCGGTACAAAAGTTGAAATTTTGCAGGGTCGTAAGGAAGTAGGAGTGCTAAAATTGTACTATCGTACGCTGGAGCAACTCGAAGATATTGTGAGGCGTCTTACGGAGGATTAACCGATGGAAGAAAACAAAAAACCAGATGAAGAGAAAATTCCGAGGCGGCCAGAACCAATTTCAGAATCTGCGCCAAAGTTTTTGTCAGGCGATGAGAAAAAGCCTGAAGAAAAGCCAGTAGCTAAACCAGTTGAAGCGCCTGTTCAGCAGGAAAGCCCACCAGAAACAAAAAAAGCACCGGATAATGTACAGCCGATGCAACCCGCGGTAGCTAAAGAAAAAACTGAGGAGAAGAAAATCAAAGAGGCGCCTCTTCGCCATAAGACACCTCCTGTTGAGACACCGAAGATAGAAGTAGAGAAAACTGAAAAAAGGAAGGTAACCGAAAAACCGAAGAAGGTACATTCACGGAAACCAATAATTTTTACATTTATTATTCTGGCGGCAGCTGCTGCGGTTTTTTTGTTGTGGCCAGGTATTTCAAAGATTTTCACGCCGCAGCGCAAAACGCAACTAACCACTCCGATAGTTACTGCTGAGCCAGGACCAGCGGAACAGCTTGTGGATATTGGAATTCCGGTCCTGCCTGGTGTGCAAGCATTTGTTAAGGATGAAACAGATGGACTGGATTCGATTACTTTTGTTTGCGATATGGCTCCAGAGGACGTAGCTTTGTATTACATCAAGCAACTTGGGATGGCAGGGTGGGGTATTGTCTCCAGACAGGGTGACACTGGTGATGCCGAACAGATAGTTGTGTTTCGTAAGGACGGGAAAGAATACGTATTGATGGCGGTGAAAAGGCAGGATGGACAGACATCCGCCTGGTTTACATTGCCCAGAGTAAAAAATAAGTGAACACGAATAACCATGCCTGTTAAATCAACCGGACTAAATGAATTAGTTTTATTCTTACCAGACATTAGAGAACTTCTGAAAGAGAATAACTATGCTCAGGTCAAAGAGTGCTTGAGACAAATGCACCCAAGCGATATTGCCGGGTCGTGGCAATATTTAAGCGAAACAGAAAAATTGATAATTTTTAGGTTCCTGGAGCAAGCCCGGATGGTACAGGTATTTGAGTATCTCTCTTTTAATGACCAAAAATTCCTTCTTGACCACCTGAAGTCCGAAGAAATTTCCACTGTCCTTGAGGGAATGTCCAGCGATGATGAAGCGGACCTGTTCGAAGACCTTCCCAAAAAGGTCGTAAGAAAACTGTTTTCATTGATGAGACAGGAGAAGGCACGGCAGTTGCAGCATCTACTTTCCTATCCACCGGATAGTTGTGGTGGAATAATGAGTACCGACTTTGTAGCACTAACAAAAGGCATGACCGCCAGAGAAGCATTATTGAAAGTTCAACAGGCGACGAGACACCGGCCAGACGAAAGAGTCCATGTGGCATATGTTACCGATGAAGAGGGCCGCTTACTGGGTGGAGTTTCTATAACAGACCTGGTGAGTGCGTTGCCGGACGACAAAATCGATGGGATAATGTCTCTCGCCAGATTGATAAAACTAAACGTAAATTGGGACAGAGAAGAGGCAGCAAAGATATTTGCAAAATATGACCTGGTTGCTGCCCCAATAACAGATGATAATGGTAAGTTGGTAGGAGTCGTTACTATTGATGATGTGGTTGATGTAATTCAGGAAGAAGCAACAAAAGATATTTATGGGCTTGGTAAAATAAGCAGTCCCGAATCCGCTGCAGACGTGTCTTACATTAAAACTTCCGTGTTTGCTCTCATACGTAAACGAGTTTTGTGGCTCGCCATCCTGATGTTTATGGGGGCCTTTATAACAGGCCCACTATTGAAAGGATATGCCGGTATACTTCAGTCAATTATAATACTTGCTGTGTTTATTCCAATGATTATGGATTCAGGCGGGAATGCCGGCCAGCAGTCACTTGCGATGATGGTGCGCGGTCTCGCTACAGGTGACATCACCCCATATCTCTGGTCAAAGGTTCTAAGGAAGGAACTTGTCTCAGGTATCGGCCTCGGGCTTATCATGGCTGTACTGGCAGGAATAAGTGCAGCGATACTGGGCGGGATGGACATACAACTTTCAATCACAGTAGGGGTATCTCTTTTTGTAGTTATTTGTATTTCAACGGTGGTGGGCGCCATGCTTCCGATTTTCTTCAAGCGGTTAGGCCTGGATCCAGCTATAGCTGCCAGTCCCTTCATAACTACACTCGTCGATGCGACGTGTGTCATTGTTTATTTCGGCATG
>Ga0210017_1003506_pt1 | contig 13154 bp, 9 predicted proteins | sample CryGeyCG2014_020_FD_183966 | JGI IMG/M metagenome (GOLD analysis project Ga0210017, IMG submission 183966) | Groundwater microbial communities from aquifer - Crystal Geyser CG08_land_8/20/14_0.20 (SPAdes) (version 2) | ecosystem: Environmental > Aquatic > Deep subsurface > Groundwater | place... | reverse complement strand
CATCCTCCCACTCGCTTCGCGAGCGGGCCCCTGAAGCTGGATATAAAGCAGCTGTTTTATCTTCAATCAGATTTAAAATCGGCGATAAAGACTGTCCGAATACTTTGAAAATGACCATGCCCGGCCGTTTTAAAATCCAAAAATTCTTAAGGCAGGCGGTAAATTCCGGCTGTCAATACGCGATTTTGGAAGTGACTTCAGAGGGGATAAAACAGCACCGCCACAGATTTATAAATTTTGAAGCAGCGGTTTTTACCAATTTGTCACCCGAACACATTGAGGCTCACGGCGGTTTTGAAAATTATAAAGAAACCAAAGGAAAGTTGTTCCAAACTACAAAAAATATCCACATTGTTAATTTGGATGACGAAAACGCAAAATATTTTTTACAGTTTCCGGCAAAGAAAAAATATACTTTTGGAATGAATCAGGGCGATATTAATAATAAGGATATTAAATTACAGCTTTCTTTAATAGGAAATTTCAATATTTACAATGCTTTGGCGGCAATTGGCGTGGGATTATCTCAAGGAATCAGTTTGGAAACTTGCAAAAGAGCCGTAGAAAATGTAAAAGGCATTCCAGGCAGAATGGAAGAAGTTGTGTCTCAGCCTTTCAAGGTTTTTGTTGATTATGCCTTTACTCCCAATGCCTTGGAAAAAGTTTATCAGGCAATCAAAAATAATTTTCAGCCGAAGAAAATGATTTGCGTTTTGGGCGCTTGCGGCGGAGGCAGAGATAAATGGAAAAGACCGGTTTTGGGCGAGATTGCAGCGAAATACTGTAATGAAGTTATTGTTACCAATGAAGACCCTTATGATGAAGACCCGATGAAGATTATTGATGAAGTTGCCAAAGGAACAAATGGCAAAGCCAGAAAAATATTAGACAGAAGAGAGGCAGTTAGAGAATCGTTAAAATCCGGCCAATCTGGCGACGCAGTTATCATTACCGGCAAAGGTTGTGAACCTTGGATAATTGAAAAAGGAAAAAAGATTCCGTGGGACGACCGAGAAATAGTTAAAGAAGAGATGGCAAAGCTAAAATTTGACAAATAAATTTCAATGTGGTATATAGAATAATTGCTCGTTGTAAAAATTTTATAATGACTGTCAAATCAGTATATCAATATAGGGGGTGCTATATGCCGAAAGAAAATAGTTCTAATAAGTTGAGACTGGTGGAAACAGAAGAGGTGGTTATTTGTCTCAAGTGCAATCGGAAGAATCAGAAGGATATTGATCGGTGCGCAGAATGTGGTTTTCCGCTAAAAGACACAATTTTAACGAGAGTTATTCCTATTGAATTCCTGACACAAGGGAGGTGAGAATGATGGAGACTTCAATTGAAATTTCTAAAAAACAAGGTGAATTTCCGTTTGCGGCGTTTTCAAGACAAGGAGCAGGGTGGCTTTATTCTACTCCGGTAAGCAAGAAAGCATATTCAGAACCTGTTCGGGAGGAATTTTCCGTAGCGGTAACGGGTGAGATCGTAAGACGATGGCGTGACGATATTAACAATCCATTTAGTTATGAGATTTTTCCTGGCTGGCTGGAGTTTAAGCTGGTTGGCGTTTTACTTATGAAGAGGGAAATAAAGAATGCTCTGAAAAACGAGAGACTTTTGGTGGGCGACGAAGCCGATGAGTTCATTAAGATTATTCGTTCTTCCCTCGATACTTACAGAGAGCTGGTTGAGGACGCTTTAAAAAAGGAAATCACCGATTTCGTTGAATCGTCACATCCTTTGATTGCATTTTTCACGTTTCGGGACGAGGACATCATTAAGAGTATACTGTATTGCGTCGATCGTCTTTTCCCGACAAAGAAGGATGCTTTGACAAAGTTTGTAGAGAAATACCGGGATGAGCTGATGACCGTAAAGTTGGTCAGAAAGTTCAAGGTATATAGAGGGAATTGACTTATTTTTAGGGGCAGTCCAATGGGCTGCCCAATTTTTTTAATATATACACAACAGCCATATTTATTAAATTCGGTGCTATAATTTAAAGAAGAGATCCGTTATTAAAACAATGACTAAGAAATACGAAATTTTGGAACATCCGGCGGATTTGAAAATCAGGGCTTTCGGTAAGACAAAAGAAGAGTTGTTTTTCAATATGATGATCGGGATGAACGAGAATATGAAGCCGGAAATAAAAGAACCAATAGAAAAAACTAAAAGAAATATAAAAATTGAATCACCTGATTTGGATTCACTTTTTGTTGACTTCTTAAGCGAGGTTTTGTATTTAAGTCAGGCAAATAAAGAAATATACTTTGATGTTAAATTTATAAAATTTACCGATACCGAAATTGAAGCCGAGCTTTTCGGCCAAAAAGTGGAAAGATTTAACGAAGATATTAAAGCAGTAACTTATCATCAGTTGGATGCTCGTCAGAGAGAGGATAGCACTTGGGAAGCTACAATTTTATTTGACATTTAAAATTCAAGATTATAATATTAATTATTGTTCTTAATAAATTTAAGGAGGTGGAATATGGGAGTACGAACAAGGATTGGGATCGCTGGATTAGTCAGGTCGTCGCAAGGGTCCGTTGAATTGCCTGAAGAAGTAACGCTTTACTGCCCGCAATGTGGCACAGAGGCGGCAGACAAGGGACAATGTCTTCTTTCTCTAGGCGGTGTTTTCGTACCAGAAAAGAAAAACATGGAAGTTAGGCTTTCGGTAGACTGCCGAGTTTGCGGATGTTTGGGCGAAGCACCGGTGATCTTTCCCCCCAAACGATAGTGATTAGAAAGATGATTTTCCAAAAAACTAGAGCAAAAATGGGCAGATATTATTTAATATCTGCCTTTTTGTTCTACCTTAAAAGTGTTATCATATTATCAATTCTATGCTTGCGAAAAAAGATTTTATAAAAATTAATGATTTTTTATGGGAAATACCGAGATCTTTTAGGTCTGATATGCGGGTGCCGGCACGCGCTTTTGTAACGGAAAAAATGTTACAGGAGTGCTTTAAAGATAGATCTTTAGAACAGTTGGTTAATATTTCTACTTTGCCTGGCATTCAAAAATACGCTTTGGCGATGCCGGATATGCATGAAGGTTATGCCTCGCCCATTGGCGGGGTGGCCGCCATTAGAATTTCCGATGGAATTATTTCACCCGGAATGTGCGTAGACGGAGAGACAAAAATTCTGCATTCGTTAGGATATTATTTGCCAATTAAAGAATTTGAAAATAAAGATTCGGAAATAATCTGCTGTGCCAGATTTAAAGAGAAAAAAATAGATCAATCATCAATTTCTAAACTTTTTAAACTGAAAATAAACCCTTCTATATTTCAAATTATTACTAAAAGCGGACAAAGAATAAAGGCAACTGGCGACCATCCCTTTTATACGCCAAAGGGAATGACTGAATTGAAGAGCTTAAAAATAGGAGACAAAACAAGTCTTTATCCCTTTGAAGGAGTCTCATATAAAGAGCCGAAGAAAAAAATATTAGTCACAGAAGAAAAAATAAAAAAATTTTGGCCTACATTGGGTCAAAATTCACGAGCTCACGGGTTAGAGCAAATTTTGAATAAATTAAAAAAGAAGAATCTTCTTCCTTTTGAAACTACCTCCTCTCATTTTCCTTATCTACTTAAGATAATGGGTTATTTGTTGGGTGATGGCACGATGTATTTTTCGCATAAAAGAAAAAGAGGACGAATTAGTTTTTATGGAGAGAAAGAAAATCTTTTGTTGATAAAAGAAGATTTAGGAATAATCGGATTTAAACCGGTGCTTCAGAAAAGAAACAGGCGCCACAAGATAACGACTACTTATAAAAAATACAGCTTTACAAGAGAAGAAGCGAGCTTAACTATTACTTCTACCGCCCTCGTTGTTTTATTGCATCTTTTAGGAATGCCTGTTGGTAATAAATCTAGACAGAATTTCATTTTACCGGATTGGCTTTTTAAGATTCCCCTCTGGCAAAAAAGATTATTCTTAGCTGGTTTTTTCGGAGCCGAATTATCATCACCTCAGGTTTATAAAAAACATAGCTTTAATTTTTATGCTCCAGTTTTGGGAGTAAATAAAAGTATAGAATACTTAGAAAGTGGAAGAAAATTTTTACAACAAATTTCACGGCTTTTAGATGATTTTGGTATTTTCACTAACAGAATTAGTCAGCGCAAAGAGCAAGAAAATAAAGATGGAAGCATTTCTTATAGATTAAGGCTCATTTTATCTTCTACGCCTCAGAATCTTATTAATCTTTGGAGTAAAATTAGTTATGAATATTATCAAGAGAAACGGTTTCTATCTAATCTCGCTGTCTATTTTATTAAATCAAAACAGCGATTTATTGAAGAAAAAATTTTATCCCAAGGTATTAAGGCACGGAAAGGATTGATTAAATTTCAAAAATCAGAAGTCAGAACTATTAGAGAATTGACAAAGAGAGGAGGCAAAACATTGGCTAGATCTTTTATTGGTCAATTTCCAGTTTTTGAAGAATTTATAAAAATAGCCACCGAAAAGCTTGGTAAAAGCGGCATGGTTTGGGATGAAATTGAGAGAGTTGAGAAATTACCTTTTAGCGATTATGTCTACGATTTTACTGTAACTCATCCAGATCACAACTTCATTGCTAATAATTTTGTAGTTTCAAATTGCGGGTACGACATTAATTGCGGGATGAAATTGTTAAAATCGGGATATTCTGAAGCAGAGATTAAACCGCATTTAGATAAATTAGCCACGGAAATTCAAAAAGAAGTGCCCTCGGGCTTGGGGCAGGGAAGGCAAATAAAATTAAGCATTAAACAAATTGACAAAATCTTGGAAGGAGGAGCAAAAAGAATGGTTGAACAGGGATATGGTGAAAAAGAAGATTTTGAAAATTGCGAAGGTAGCGGCAGATTAGATTGGGCTGATGCTGGCGTAGTTTCCAGCCACGCCAAAGACCGCGGCCGAGACCAAGTCGGAACTTTGGGTAGCGGCAACCACTTCTTGGAAATTCAAAAAGTGGCAGAGATTTTTGATGAAAAAGCAGCCGGAATCTTCGGTTTATTTAAAGATGAAATTGTAATTATGATTCACTGCGGCTCACGAGGCTTAGGCCATCAGGTTTGTTCTGATTATTTAAGAGAATTCATTCCCTTAATGATGGATAAATATAAAATTAAAGTTCCGGACAGAGAATTTGCCTGCGTTCCTTTTAATTCTCTTGAAGGACAGAGGTATTTTTCGGCTATGGCTTCAGCAGCAAATTATGCCTGGGCGAACCGCCAGATGATTGCTCATTTTGTCAGAAAAGCTTGGCAAACAATTTTAGGGCCAAAAAGTTCTTCCTTGGTTGCTCTGTATGACGTGGCGCACAATATTATTAAAAAAGAAAAATATGTAATTGGCGGCAAAGAGACAGAAGTGGCGGTTCACAGAAAAGGAGCAACAAGGGCTTTTCCATCAGGCAGTCTGGAGATTCCTGAAAAATATCGCGAAGTCGGCCAACCCGTAATAATCCCAGGCTCCATGGGCACTGCTTCTTATATTTTAGCGGGTCAAAAAAGCGGAGAACAAGCGTTTTTCAGTACCTGTCATGGAGCGGGCAGAACAATGTCGCGCCATGAGGCAATGAGGCGCATGTCTGGACAAGAGGTGATAAAAAGTTTAGAATTAAAAGGTATTGTCGTGAAATGCTGGTCATTCCAAGGAATCGCTGAAGAAGCGCCCATGGCTTATAAAGATGTTGATGAGGTCGTGGATGTAGTGCATCAAGCCGGCCTGTCAAAGAAAGTGGCGAGATTAATACCATTAGCAGTGATAAAAGGAGAATAACAAATGTTATATTGCTACATGGTTAAATTGCTAAATCATTTCTATGAAAAAGAAAAGACTTCCCAAAAGTCTACGCAAGCATGTTCGCAAAGAGAAATCTCGGATTCGCCGGGAGGTTTTGAATTTGAAAGAGCAAGAAAAACAAATAAATGAGTTACATCAAAAATTTTTAAAACTATATGAAAACAAAAGAGATATTTCAATTAGCAATAAATAAAGGGATTGAGGCAGATTTCAGAGAAAAAGAAGGAGTAGAGAGGTTTTTAAAAAGAAAAAGAGAAAAATATGAAAAACTTTCGGAAAAAGAGAAAGAAGAGTTTGATTTAGAATCTTTAGAGAATCCTTATTTAGATTCGCGAATTTTACACATTGCCGAAGATAAAGAAATAAAAAAAGTCTTGGTTGGTATTGATATTGAACCGGCCGAAATTTTATTAGCCAAAGAAATTGGCGGAATCGATTTAATTATCGCCCACCATCCGCTGGGCAAAGGATTGGCCCACCTACCCGATGTAATGGATCTCCAATGCGATGTTTTAAATTATTATGGAGTGCCAATAAATATTGCTGAAGGGCTGATGAAAGAAAGAATTTCCGAAGTTGCTCGGGGACTTAATGCGATTAATCATCAAAGAACCGTTGATACGGCTAAGCTTTTAGGAATTAGTTTAATGAATTCTCATACGCCCTGCGATAATTTAGCGGCAAAATTTTTGAAGGATTTAATTAAAAAAGAAAAAGATAATTTAATAAGATTGGAAAATTTACTTAATCTTTTAAAAGAAATTCCAGAGTATAAAGAAGCAATGAAAATTGGAGCCGGTCCCAAAATTTTTGTTGGAGAACCGGAAAGAAAGTGCGGTAAAATTGCCATAACTGAAATTACAGGCGGCACCGAAGGTTCGCCAAAACTTTATGAAAAAATGGCTACGGCCGGCATTGGAACAATAATCGGGATGCATATTTCCGAAGAACACAAAAAAGAAGCAGAAGCCGCAAATATTAACGTGGTGATTGCCGGTCATATTTCGTCCGATTCTTTGGGAATGAATTTATTTTTGGATGAATTAGAAAAAAGAGACATTGAAATAATCCCCTGTTCGGGTTTAATTAGAATTTCTAGAATTTCTTAATAATCCCCTTATCAAGCTTCCGTAGGAAGCGAAGATGAAGAAGAGAACGTAGTTCTCTTCGCCTAATCAACACTCGAGGTTGGTTATTTTAAAAACTGGCTGGAAGGCTGGTTTTTTGATAAAATAAAATAGTCAAAGAACATTCGTTCGTCGAGCCGAAGGCGAGACGGGAGAAGAAACTTGTTTCTTCGACCTTCTCCACCCTTCGCCGCGCTGCGGCTCGGGCAAGGCATTAAAAATAGTAAAATTTCAAATCGAGAAAAGGTCAAGGCTCAAAGAAGGATAAATAAAATTTTAAGATAAAAATTTTACCTATCTTTAAAATTATTTACCCAAAATGTTTGACCCAAGTAAAAAAGAATTTTATTTGAGATATCTTAAAGAAAATTTTGGGAAAATTTCCCAGAGAGAAATGGCTAGAAGATTGAATATTGGAAAGACTACGGTTAATAATTTATGTAAAAATTCTTTAAGATTAAACGTAGCGCGACCTTCAGTAAATACTAATTTTTTTAAGAAATGGAGCCCTGAAATGAGTTATATTCTTGGATTTATTGCTGCTGATGGAAATATTCATTGGGATCCGAATCCACCAAAGTGTTATTGGTGTTTAACTATAACCGCGGCAGAAAAGGATAAAGAGCATTTGGAGAAAATTAGAAAAATAATGATGAGCACGAAAGAGCTTTTATATTCTACCTCTACTAAATCTTATAGATTGATTGTTAACAATAAAATCTTATGTTGTGATTTAATGAAATTAGGGATAAAGCCCAGAAAATCACTCACCCTTAATTTTCCGAGAATACCACAAAAGTTTTTAAGAGATTTCATAAGAGGTATAATTGATGGCGATGGAAATGTATATTATTTAGACCGAAAAAGAAGCCCATATTTCGAGATTAGAATCTATTCAGGTTCAGAAAAGTTTCTTAAAGAATTAAAAAGGAAAATTTACTCCGCTCTTGAAATAAATTCCCCTATTAAAAATTTACATAAGAATACTTATTCTCTTCGCTATGCTTGCCGAAGAGGTATAAAATTAGCTAATTGGATTTATTATAAAAGCAATCTGCATTTAGAAAGAAAATTTAAAGAGTTTAAATTAGCTTTAATCAAAAATAAAAATTATGGAAAACTTTCTTTTTACGTCTGAATCTGTAACAGAAGGACATCCAGATAAAATTTGTGATGCTATTTCCGACGCGGTTTTAGATGAAATTATCGCCAAAGATAAATATGGCAGAGTTGCCTGTGAAGTAGCAGTCGGCATGGGTTATGTTATTGTCGGCGGAGAAATTACCACCAAAGCATGGATAGATGTTAATAATTTAGTCAGGAATGTACTTAGAGATATTGGTTATGATAAGCCGGAATACGGTTTTGATTATCATACCTTAGCGATTTTTAACGCTATCCATGGACAATCACCGGATATTGCCAGAGGCATAAGAAAAACAGCGACAAAAAAACAGGGAGCGGGCGACCAAGGAATGCAAACCGGATATGCCTGCAATGAAACGCCCGAACTAATGCCTCTTCCCATAATGCTGGCTCATAAACTTGCCCGGCGTTTGGCCGAAGTAAGAAAAAAGAAAATTTTACCTTTTTTAAGGCCGGACGGGAAATCGCAGGTGACTCTTTGGTATGAAGATTCAAAGCCAAAAGCCATTCAGTCAGTAGTAATGGCGGCCCAGCACGACCCCGATGTTTCTATGAAAAAATTGAGAAAAGGGATAATTGAAAAAGTGGTAAAACCCGTCTGCAAAAATTATCTTAATAAAAAAACAAAGTTTTATATCAACAATACCGGCCGGTTTGTCATTGGCGGGCCAGTGGCTGATTGCGGGGCCACGGGCAGAAAAATTATTGTTGACACCTACGGCGGCATGGCGCACGTGGGAGGCGGGTGTTTTTGTGTTCATGGCGATTCTTATATTTCTACTGAAAAAGGATTGATTAAAATAAAAAATCTCAAAAAGGAAACGGAAAACAAAATTTTAGTTAAAACAGATACCCATCCCCATAGAGCAGAAGTTTGGTACGATAATGGTCAAAGAGGAACAATTAAAATAAAAACCCGATGCGGTTATGAGGTAGAGGGCACCAAAAATCAAAAGATTCGAGTAATTGATAAAAAGGGAAATTATGTTTGGAAAAGATTAGATGCGACAGATGAAAATGATTTTATAGCTATTCAATTAAAAGACAGGCTTTTTGGCGAAGGAGCAGATTTAAGTAATTTTAAATATACCTATAAAGAAGGGACTGCCGAGGGAAGAAAAAATAAATTTAGTTATCCTAAAATCCTAACCGAAGATTACGCCTATTTGCTTGGCTTACTTATCGGAGATGGAAATTGTATGGATAGAGGAGGGATATGGATTTGCGTTTGCGAAGAAGAACAAAAAAGAAATATCCAGAATTTATACAAAAGATTATTCGGCAAAAAAGGAAAGATTTATGGCCACTGGGCTTTTATGGCAGGAGTGGAAATGAGGGCATATTTAAAGTATCTGGGGTTGAATTGCAAAAGGAGTTGGGAAAAGGAGGTTCCTTGGAGCGTTTTTCAATCACCGAAAAAGATAACAGCTGCTTTTTTGCGAGGGCTCTTTGATACCGATGGAGGAGTTAGGATTCACGGAAGATATAATAACTACCCTGATATCAAATTATCTTCGACCTCTCTGAAACTGATAAAGCAGGTTCAGCAGCTTTTATTAAATCTTGGCATAGTGTCGTTTATCGGAGAAGTCAACTCAAGCATTAATAGAGAATTTCAAATTACTTCGACCAGAAAAGCGAAAAGTCGCAGAACATTATATAGTTTACGGATTAAAGGAGGTAAATCCTGTGAAATATTTCAAAAAGAAATAGGTTTTAACCTTCCAAGAAAAAAGAGGATTTTAGATTCCGTAAATTTCAAAGAAAAAAGGAATTATTTACGGATTCCCTATCAGAGAGAAAGAATTAGAAAACTCTGGCTAAAACTAACCCACCATGAAAGATATTTAGATAAAGCAAAAATAAAACGATTTACTAATTCCTCCGCGGGAAAGGCAACCAAGGAATTAACTTACAACAAATTAGAAGAATTTTTGAAAGTTTACAAAGAAAAATTAGGCGAGGAAAAAGAATTTCATTATCTTGAAAAAGTTGGCCAAATGGGACACCTCTATGATAAGGTCAAAAAAATACAAAAGTCATTTAGCCATGTTTACGACCTTTTCGTCCCTGGTCGTCATACCTTTGTCGCCAATGGTTTTGTCTGTCATAATTCCGGCAAAGACCCAACCAAGGTTGACAGGTCCGGAGCTTATATGGCTCGTTATGTTGCCAAGAATATCGTGGCATCGGGAATTTGCGGCAAATGCGAAATTCAAATCGCCTATGCCATCGGCGGGACAAAGCCTTTATCTATTAACGTCAATACTTTCAATTCAATAGATAAAAAAAGATTTCCAGGGGTCGGTGAAGAAAGAATAACCAAAATTATTTCAAAGGTTTTTGATTTGACGCCGGGAATGATTATTCATGAACTCAATCTTTTGAGGCCGATTTATCGAAAGACCGCCTGCTACGGCCATTTTGGCAGAAAAGAGCCGGAATTCACTTGGGAAAAAACCGACAAGGTCAAAGAAATTTTGAAGCTGGTATAAGACAAAGGTTTGAAAAATTATTCCTCAAAAAAGGCGAAAAAAGGAAAACTGGCTTTCCGAACGCCCAGCCGTTTTATTTACCAGCAGTGCCAAAAAATTACTGCTCGCAAGATAAAAAAGAAATAAAAGGTTAAGATTAAAAAGACTTTAAAATAAAAATATTATGAAAAAGGAGGAAAATATGAGATACAAAATAGGCGTAATGGGAAGCGCAAAAAGAAGTAGAGATTTACCTGAACTTTTAATTAAGGCGGCTGAAATTGTGGGTAGAAAAATTGCTAAAGAGAGTTGTATTTTAGTAACCGGTGCATGTATGGGCGTTCCGGATATCGCGGCAAAAACCGCTTCAAAGGCCGGAGGATTGGTTTTAGGATATTCGCCCGCCAAAGACTTAAAAGGACACATTGAACCGCCGATTTCTTATCCTACTCCTGATGAGAATGGAATGCTGATTTTTACAGGCTATGGGAAAATCGGCAGAAACGTTCTATCAATTTTTGAATGTGATGGCGTGTTGTTTGTTGGCGGCGGAATCGGCACATTAAATGAGTTTTCCATTGCCTATCATGAGGGAAAAGTAATCGGAATTTTAGAAGGTGTTGGCGGTATTGCTGAGAAAATTTTGAAAGAGGCAAAAGATTTTAAAGAAACCGGAGCGGTGGTGGTCAAAGACAAAAATCCAGAAAAGCTGGTGGAAAAAATTATTAAAGAAATCAAAAAGAGAGAAAAACTGCCAAGAAAAGAAATCCCTATTACTTTCCAAAACGAGAGAGGCAGGGAATTGGTTGGAATTTTACATCTGCCCGGAGCTAAAAAACCGCCGGTGGTTATCATCTGCCATGGTTATCAGAACACCAAAAGTGATAGAAAATTTATAAGATTGGCGAGAGCATTAAGAGACGTAGGGATTTTAGTTTTTCGCTTTGATTTTGAAGGTTGCGGTGATTCAGAAGGAAACTCAAAAGAAATAATGGTTGAAAAAGAAGTTTCTGATTTAAATTTGGCTTACCAAACGGTTCTAAAAGAATGCGATGTTGACCATAAAAGAATCGCTTTTGTCGGAGCGAGTTTGGGAGCAGTGGTGGCGAGTTTATTTGTTGAGAAATTTAAAGTGCAGGTGAAAACCTTAGTTTTTTTAAGTCAGGGATTTAGACAAAAGGAACTTTTTAAAGGTTGGTATACGAAAGAAGATTCGGCAGAAATCAAAAAGAAAGGGAAGCTGATTAAAGGAGAAAAAGAGATTGGGATAGATTATTATTCGGAGAACAAAAACAAAGATTATTCGTCGGTTTTTTCAAAGTTAAATTTACCGATTCTACTGATTCACGGTAAAGAAGATAAAGATGTCCCAGCAAAGTTTTCTGAAGAATTAGCGAAACGTTACAAAAACATCACCTTAAAGATTTTACCTAAGAGCAACCATAAGTTTGATGATTTTGCTTCCCAACAAAAATTGATTGAGTTGACTTCCAAATGGTTAAAAAAGTATGTCTAGCTATGGTTCATCAAAAAAGCGGGTCCGAAGGACCCGCTTTTTAAAATTCTTTTACCATATAAGTGTCTTTTAATCGATATCTTAATTTTCGGAAATAGTTTCGAGTTCCCACTGCCGAAATTACAGCAATTTTTGACAAATCAAATTCCTTTTTGGCACTTCGACTAAACTCAGTGTAAACTATTTTTTCTGCTTCTCTTATTAATTTTTTTCCCAGACCTTGATGCTGGGGAGCAATTCTCGTTTCAGCAATCGGCACCAATTCCCCGTAAGTGTGAACTTCTCTAATTATAGCCGCATCTTTTAAGCCAGAGAAAACGTAACGAGGCCCTGCTTCGTTACGTTGACTGGGAATTCTGAGACGCAATAGACTATGAAGTTTTGTTCTTTTTTTGTTTTCAAAACTCAAAAATATTTCTTTGCCGCCAGAAGCATCGTAATCTTTACGGAATAAATAAAATTTTTCATTGGGGTCGTAATTCTCTTTTACTTCCCGGCACCTGATACAGCGACATTGCCAGTTTTCCTTTTTCATAGATTCAATCAGAATTTGCCGTAAATTGGAAATTTTAGCTGGTCCTGCCGCTACTCTTGAAGAAGGAATATCTCTGTTTATCCTTTGTATTCTGACATGACAAGGGATTTTCTTTTTAATTGATTTTAAAAGATTTATTAATTGCGATTGAGTGTAAGGCTTGTATTGTCCTTTTTTCCATTTTCTAAAAAGCTTCGCCTCTTTTAAAATGGCGCAAGGATAAATTTTCAATAAATCCGGCTGAAAATCAGAATTTTTAAACAGTTCTTCAAACATCTTTTCATCTTTTTTCAGATTAGAGCCCGGCAAATTTGGCATCATTTGATATAAAATCTTAAAACCAGCATTTTTTAAAAGTTGAGTCGCCGTAATTATTTCTTTAACGCCGTGTCCTCGGGAATTTAATTTCAAAACATCGTCATAAATTGATTGGACTCCCATCTCTACCATTGTTACTCCTAATTTTCTCAACCATTTAATTTCTTCAAAATTTATAAAATCAGGCCTGGTTTCAATTGATAAACCCACAAT
>Ga0210017_1003505_pt1 | contig 13154 bp, 22 predicted proteins | sample CryGeyCG2014_020_FD_183966 | JGI IMG/M metagenome (GOLD analysis project Ga0210017, IMG submission 183966) | Groundwater microbial communities from aquifer - Crystal Geyser CG08_land_8/20/14_0.20 (SPAdes) (version 2) | ecosystem: Environmental > Aquatic > Deep subsurface > Groundwater | place... | reverse complement strand
AACACATGGGCAAACGCAAAGGGGCTGATGCCTCGCGGCACATACTGGTATCTGAATGTTTGGTATTCCATACGACAACAGGCGGAGATGTTTGCCAAGTGTTTGTCGGTGGACCCAGGTGAGATCGAGCCTTATGCCGATTTCGAGCAGGCACCACAGTTCTCTGTCAAACCATGGCCAAGCACGAAGAAGCGCGGATGGAACTGCCTCGGTGCGTCCGAGTTATTCGGGTTTGTCACATACTTCCGCGCGGCCATCATCGGTTATTATGGCTTGTGGCCGTGGAAGAAAGACATGGGCATCTATACTGGATACTCCTACTGGCACACACACGGAAGCACATCGAGCATGTGGGCAAATCATCCACTATGGATCAGCGAACCCGATCCTGTGGATGAGCCGTCGCCCCTGATGCCATGGTCTACGTGGAGATTTTGGCAGACCCAATTTGCTGCAGACGGTCCAAAATTCGGCACCAACCCGCTAATAGCAAAAGGCATAGACCTAAATTGTTACAACGGGAACAGGACGCAGTTCAACGCAGAGTTGGGGATTACCCCGCCCGATCCGACCCCGCTTATGACCGTGACCATCACACCAAATGACGTTGGCAGACGGAACAAAAAAGGTGAGACCATGAACGCTCACAATCCAAATCCCTTGTCTTTGCGAAACGCACCACGCGTTGCCCCCGAAACATTTATTTTGATCATGTCTGCCAACACACAAATTGTCGGTACAGAAATTGTCACCACAACCGATGGCAGTAAGTGGTTGAAAACCACATCGCCTCAAATAGGCTACTGCGCGTCCTGGTTGTTGGTCTACGATACCGTTCCTCCCGTTGGCGATCTGCCCGTCATCCACGTTCACCAGTTATATAGCGCGAGTGGATACCCCGACCTCATTATTGATGAGGACTGGACGCCCGATGCTTGACGTGATTGTCAGCACTACGTTTTCATTTTCACATCCAGTCTATTGGCGCGGTCTGTCGGATTACGAATGCAACGATCCACTGGACCCGCCATATTGCCCCGACGGGTACTACCCGCGCAACTGGCCGTCGCGCCCGCCTGTGCCGGAAGTGCGGAAACTGGAGAATGGCGTTTCGTTCCGGCTAACCGAGTCGTGGGAATGGTGCTACTACTGGCCGTGGAGATTGCGCGTTTCGCTGTCAGACGCGGATGCAAAAGCGTACTATCGTAAATGTATGCGCAAGAACGCTGCATTTACGAACAATGCCGGGTCAGATACTTGTCACTCGTGGGTGTTGGGAACAAACACAGAGGAAGAACCCATGCGGATCGAAGGTGTGGATTGTCCTGGCGGAAACATTTATCGGCAAGCGGGCAAACCGACGATGAAAAATAACAGGATGTGCCTGCCAATCTGGACATTGGATTTTTCTTTTCCGCCTAGTGATCCAAGAGAGTTTTCAGTCAGTTTACCGCAGTGGTTATTGCACCAGGCAAAAGATGTTCATCCCATCAGGATTTCAGATATCACACCCCCGCCGAATGGAAGTTTTCTGATCACGAACTGGGATTACAATTTTTCAATCCCGCTGATTTCCCCAACCGGCAGGCAGGCGATGGTGGACAGATTCCACTGCCGCGAGAATTTTATCAGGCTTACGCGCGTGCAAGAGATGGTGGACTTGCATGGATAATATCAAACTCGCGGTAATGCTCTGCAAGATATTCGAATGCGTCTACCTGGTGAAACTCAAACGGGTATCGCGGCTATGGGTCTTTATCAACGCCCACAACTTCAAAGTCTGCACGGAAATAACCCATACCTGCCCCACCAGCGCAACAAAACAAATCGAGCAACTTTGGTTTCAAAGGAAGTGCCTAACGGCTTAGATTACCCGCTTGGGGGCGGGCTTGGATAAACTATCAGACGCGGACGACTCCCCCAAGTCAAGTACATTTTGTGTTGGGCGGCACTTGTTGAGTCTGATTGCTTCTCTGCAAACATCCACAAATTCGGTATCACCAATATCTTTTGACTCTCGCATGAGTGCAAATATCTCAGCTAACGTAAAATCACCAAACGGGAAATTGCTATAATCTGCCATCTATTATCCTTTCGTTTTGCGACTATTATAAGACAGACGCCGAACGGCTTGCGTAACCAGCGGCGGGATTCTACTGATCACCTTCCTGAGCTGGCAAAAGCCCAGGGCGAGAAAAACGATTTTTAGCCGGCGCATACCCGCCGTCTGGTTCACGCATTGTTAGGTGCGTTCCCCGATAGCGCGTGTCGCCTACTCTCAATTTGTGGAGTTTATTCATTTGCCGCCCTCCGACAGACAAGTCTCATGTCTATCACTCAGGAAACAACTCGAACAAATCATTTTCTCACAACGAAAACAATAAACTAACTTGTCAGTCAGTTTGCCACAATCGCGACATTGATAACGTACACCACAATTGGGACAAAGTCCCAACGATGTAATATGAACATCGCATTCAGGACAATGATATTGATGCCCAACCAGACATTCCATGTCATCCATGCCGTTACATTTTTTGAAAGCCATATTTTGACCTTTCTTTCGGCTGGCAAGGAAGCCGCCGAACATTTGGATTACCCGCCGATGGTGGCGGGTGTAGATAAACCGTCCGAGGCGGGAAACCCACCATCGGTCAGGTGCATGTTTTGTTTTACGGCTACCTTCGCAATCGTGAAGGCTGGAACGGGCTGAACTTCAATCTCCAACATTGTTTTGCAATTGGGGCACTCTGTTTCAAAATCGCGCCCACCCTCAGCATAAACATGATTGACCAAACTTTCTAAAATATTAGAGCCACAGTTGGGACAAAGTTCATCTGTAATATATGTGTGAACTGACATAATTTATTCCGTTTCCACAGCAACAGGGACCAGCGTCAAATCAACGCATGACCCCGCCATCCCCATGTCAGTGACCATGTGCATCACCGGTCGACACATCTGTGCGCGTCTAACACAAAAAGCGAAATTCATGTTCGCACTTATAATGGCATATCGGTACGCCAAATTCATCCACACCGCCACATCCTGACTATTGCTGTCTTTCGCATGGCGAAAGTCGGCCATCAATTTCTCCACAAATCGTTGACGTTTTTTTGTAGTCATTCCTTCCTCCTCACATTCATGCCCGCTGTGATTTCGCGCACATTCTGGCTGACATTAATCATCAGTTTGGATTTCTCTAGCGCAATGTATTTCGTCACCAGCGGGATCTGCATCTCTGCCTGCAAAAGTTTCCCGACTTCAGCGTCGTATGCCTTAACAAAATGCGCTCGGTCGGCCATCTCCATCTCGCCCGACGGAAACCGTGTCGGCCAGCCCAAACGCCGCGCCACAATCCCGACGATCTCATGCGGCCAAAGATAATCATCCTCGTCAACATACTGACCATCCCGAAACAATCGGTACACCGAACCAGTCGGCCGCGGCAAGGGAGCATCCATCAATTCCGACCACGCCTCGAATGCAGACGGGATACCAACAATTTCGCGCTTGATCTCCGTCGCCTGCGACCTGATCTCCGGGATGGATGGCGGAAACGCATGGTTGGATGACGAGATAAATCTGGCAATCGCCGCCAGCAGCAAATCATCGGGCATATCCATGACAAACGACGCCCACACCGAAACCGTCTCGGCGATTACCTCAAACCGTGGATAGGCCGCTTTGATCGTTTTCAACGCCGTGGAAATGCTTTGATTGGTTGCCATGTGTCACACTCCCAAAACTTGATCAATAATCGCGTCCGCATCCACAGGCTGTTGCGACCGTCGGCTCGTTCCCCGCGTTTTTTGCGGTTTGAAATTGCCATTCTCTTTGCGATTCTTCAATACGGCTTGAATATATTTCAGGCTTCTTGCGCCAGCCAGCACTGCCGTCTGGATCGCCTCGCCAACCCAGACAGAACCATAATCAATTTCAGCATCCCTCAGCCCGTCTGAAATCATCGGCGTCAGCGGGCCAATGTTGCTTTCGTAAATCGCAAAAACGTTTTGCATCGCACCCTCATCATCATAAGTATTAACTTCTAATGACGGTTCGGGTGCATTTCCTTCGGGTGCATTTCCTTCGGGTGCATTTTTCAACATTGGCACGGGTGCAATTTTTGCACCCCCTTTCGTTCTCACAATCGGAATTACCCATCGGTTTGTCCCGTGTGGCCCCATACCAAACGGCAACAAAAAACCTTGAGCTTCCAGGTTGCGCGTGATGATTTGTACTATCCGCTCTTCATAGCAGGTTTTTTTTGCGATCAATTTCACTGATGGAAATATATTATTCCCATTCTGGTCTGCATGGTCAGCGTAGGCCAATAGAACAAATTTTTCAGGACGCCTAAACTTTTCCGTTTTTGGCAGTTCCCAAACCAAACCCATTATCAATGCGCTCATGCTAACTTCTCCACTTTCTCTATTACCATCTCGAACAACCCAACCGCCATCGGCTTCGGCTTGCACATCTCAAGATAGCGCTTCTTCATGTGTGCGCCCACGGCCTGTGGACTTCGAATAATATCTTTGCAGCGCTCGCACTTCCTCGGAAATGAGTCACATAGAATATCGGCGAGCAGACGTTCATCATCCTTTCCTAAAATACTTGGCATACGCACGCTCGATCATCTTCGCGGAATTATGCCCGGCTTCTAACTTACAACCGGCAACAGCCTGGGCAAGCGAATACAGATACCCATCCTTCGGCAAAACAACAAGCAACTTCTTCGCCTTCTCTTGAATCATCATACCTTTTTCTCCTTTCTGCCTGGGCGGGTACACCCGCAGACAGGCCTGCCTATCCTTTACAGAATGCAAGTACGCGGTAAAATACATCCGGTCGCTCGCCCGTCAATCCGTCAGACTCCACGGACGAGCGACTCACTCACTACAACCCGAGCCTTCAACATTTCGGCCGCTATACGCCATGCTTCGCGCGTCACAACCGCCCGATTAACTTTCACAGACGGAAGCGTAGTGCGCACGTACTGCTCGATCACCGCAATATTCTCGACATCGACAGGATATACGCGCACGTGTATCACAGGATTTTCTTGATCATGCTTTTTGGAAGGAAATAACTTCTTCATGTCAACATCTTACACTAAGAGACACAACTTGTCAAGCATTTCTTGTGGATGAAAAACCCGCTTCACGCGTGACGTTTAGGCGGATCCCGGTTTTCCAGCCTGATCAGCCCTCGAGCGGACTCTCCTCCCAAGCGCGACCCAGACGGGTTTACCTGGGCGGGTACGCCCGCAGACAGGCCTGCCTGGGCGGGTACGCCCGCAGACAGGCCCAAACCCCTAGCGGAGGCCGTTGGCATCGTGTTGGGTTGCAATTCATTCCTTGCCTCCGCAAATTCATTCCTGTCCGCTCCACGCGCAATCTCCGGGGCATTCCCTTCTTTGCAAGGCAATTCCCTTCTTGCACCGTAAACGCTTCGCACTACCCACACCATGCCAAGAACACGGCCAAGAGTCGGGCATCGGGGCAGGACGGTATGCGCACGAACACCGCATCCGCCCGCTCCGAAGCCCGAAGATACGTGCCACTCAAAACCAATACGCCATCCCCCACCATCCCCCGTGGACGTGCTTCGCAAAGACCGCTCCGCACGTCCACTCGCTTCCCCCACCATCAGAATTGAAATATTAAAATTTCAAGAAATACCTTGACACCAGGCATATTCTGCATATAATCCAAATCAAGGAGAATCATATGACTGAAATCAAAGGCAAGTACAACACAAAAGGCAAACACGCAGGCCTGCCTGGGCGAGTACACCCGCAGACAGGCCTGCCTGGGCGAGTACACCCGCAGACAGGCCTGCCTGGGCGAGTACACCCGCAGACAGGCTGGGGCGGCGCACGCATCGCAGGCAACGGCAAACACATGGGACCCCCCACCATCATCGGCTCGAATCCACACGCATATCAAGATTACCTCGATGATGAAACCATTACCGCACTCAAACTGATCAACAAAAACAGATCTCTCGCCATCAGAATACTCGCGAAAAACTCCCTCAGTTGAGGGAGTTTTCATTCCACACAGATCAAAACCCATACGCTCATGGCCTGCCTGGGCGGGTACGCCCGCAGACAGGTCTGCCTGGCCGGGGACTCTTCGCAGTAGCGAATTCACCGCTCACGCCTGTTTTTTCGTTGCCCCCATTCCCCGTGTTGGGGCAACGATGACATGAACCAAACATGATGATCAATCGTTCCTCATCGTTTCCGCAATCGTGCGCGAAAACAGACCTCAATACACTTCTGAAAGAGCAACACAGCGACGGAGTACCGCCAAAAAACCTTCTCAAAGTGGGGGGGTTCAGACTTCTCTTGTCCAAGTGATCACTCGCGCGCCAGTCCGGGTGGGTCGCGCCGGCCCGGACCTAGCACGTCGGGTCGGGCGGTTCCCGCGCCATCCCGCGCCATTCGGATGCTGGCAAAACGAATCAAGTAAAAATCGCTTTAAGAAAACCGGACAGGCAACAACCTGTCCAGTTTTTTATTTAAACCAGAGCGGAAAAATCTATTTTAGAAAGAGCACAGAGCAAAATCTAGATTTAAAAGATCGTCCACGCAAATCTAATTTTAAAACGAGCCACACAAGCCCCCGCCTGACAGTGAATCTGCAAATCCTTTTGTGAGGTCAGCGATCAAACCCTGATGGTTTAGAGCCACGCAGATCAAAACCCACATAATCGTTATAAATTATGCTTTCAATAACAAATCCGTTCCATTCCAGCGCCTACTTTTAGCATAACACAAAGGACGTGAGTACACTCAAAAAAAAAGCAAGCGCAAAGTCAAGACCCAGTGCGCGCTTGCTTTTTTTTTGCCTTTGTGTTTTGCTTTTGTAGTGCGCTTCCATTCCACTCTATCAAATAGCGACGTGTGTCCTAGTATCAAAACCCATTCCCCAGGTGTGTGTGTTTGGTGTGTGTTTATCCAATTTGTCTACTTTTCTACCAAGGGGTTGGTTGGCCGGCTCTACATCAGGCTGGGCGCAATCCAGCCCGCGCTCATCAAAAATAGCGCATAGATTTCGTAGGGTAATCGTAGGGTTTCAGCCCTTGCTTTTTTTTGCATTATGACTATAATTCAAGTAGTTCAATCCATTCAGCGAAAGGCAGTCTCCCATGTCTCACCCCCTCCCCTTCTCCCTCCAGTCCAATTCCGCCGTCCTCGTCGGTGGTGGCCGCTCCGTCGCTCCCGGCTCCCCCGCCTGGGTTGCGTGTCAGGCGTTTGCGCGGGCCATCACACTGGCCGGGCATCAAGTACATGTCGGCTGCGCCACTGGCGCCGATCAAGCTGCTCTCATTTGTTGTCCGCCCCACTCGCTCCGCGTGTTCGCCGCATTCACACAATCCGGCGCAGGCTCATTCCCGGGCTCGGCCGTGTCTGTGGTCCGGACGCATGCATCCCTCGGCGGGTCGGTCCGCTGGCTCGCCGGTGGCCCGCTATCCGTCCCGCTGGTCGCCCGCCTCATGGCGCGGTCACTCGCGGCCCTGGGTGGTTGCTCTGCCGCTGTGTTTTTCTTGCCAGGGCGCGGCTCGCTCAAAGTGGCTCGCGCCGCTCTGCGGCAAGGCATTCCCGTCCTGGTGTCACGCGCTGGCATGTCCGCCGCCCCCGTCCTGGCCATCCGCCCCAGCGCTGTGTCCTGGCTCGGTCAATCATTTTGGTTGTACGCGCCCCCATTTCAGCCAGCGCTCATCAAAAATAGCGCATAGATTTCGTAGGGTAATCGTAGGGTTTCAGCCCTTGCTTTTTCCTTGCATTATGGCTATAATTCAAGTATCAATCACCAAAAAAAAAGGAGCCTGACAATGATCACATTTTCCACCTTACGCGACCATCTCTACACCGGTTACACCCCAGACCCGTCCCGCGTGGCGCTCATGGCCTGGGTGGGAGAATACACCGATACGGGAAAATACTACACCTACCGCGCCGAAATCATCGCCACTGACGCCTCCACCCGCACAGCCTGGGTAAATACCGCCGGCTGGCACTATCACCACCCCGTCCCATTTTCGGCGCTCCAATCCGTCGCGCTCTGCCAGGGTGCCAAGGTCCTCCAGGCATTCGGCCGCCCGCCCGCCGCCAGCGCCCCTGCCTGGGCAGATACACCCGCAGACAGGCCTGCCTGGGTGCAGTACCAGGAGGTGGGATAATGGATACCTATCGCACCCTGGCAGAGGAGGCCGTCCATAAATTCGGCCTAGATCCCAACCGCGTTATCTTGGCCGTAGACATTGCCGCCTCGCACGGCATGATCTACAAAAAAAATTGCAACCCAGGCGAATTTGATGTACGCTCACGCAATGGGCGCGGATGGTATCACGTCAACACCCGTACAAAATCCTGCACATGTCCAGATAGTCAATTAGGACACAACATCTGCAAACATCGCGTAGCAGTCTGGCTATACACACAGGCGATTGTCCGTCCACACGCCGAGGCACGGCGTGTCGAACAGGCCATCATTATGCAGGAGCTAGGTTACGCTTAGCCATCCGCGCCCCTGCCCGAGGGCCTAAATATCGGGCAAAGGAGTCGAAATGAAAATCTTGAAGAAATGGAATGAACATCCTGATAAGCTAATTGCAGAAGGCGAACCCGTTGATTGGTTTGAAACAACCGAAGCCGAATTGCTGCGGCACACCGAGGAAGCAGGATTTTACAAATCAGGGAGTGTTGTTATCGCCCTGAAGGAAGGCGCTCAATTACGCACGCCCTCCGCGTTCTATAAGGCCCTGCCGGCGGCATTCCAGGACACCGACCCCGACGGCCCCTACACCGTCGCCGAGATCCCGGAGCGACAATGACCGCTGATCGCTTCAACCGCTCCGACCTGTCCAACCAGGCGCTCAAGGCATGGCAAAACGCCCACCCCGAACTCGCGCCCGATGCCGGCCAACCCCGGCCGGCAATGAAACTCTGCCACGATTACGATCAACCCAAAAAGGAGATTCCCATGACCACCCCCCCCACACTTTCCCCCGCCGAACAATTCCGCGCCGACATGATGTCTCTGCTTGACCAGATGCGCAGCGAGATCGAGCAGATGCATGCCGAGATAACGCAGATCCGCGACGGCCTGACACACGCCGCCAGCGCCCCCGCCCGCCTGACCGGCGCGACCAAATCATTTATCGCCACCTGCATCGTCCACAGCGTGGACGACAACGGACGCGACGCCTACAAACTGCGCGGCGGTTGTTACGCCAGAAACGGCGTGCGTGTTTGGCCCGAAGTCCTGCCCAGGATGGGCATTGGCATTGCCAAGCCGGTCCCGATGGGCATCACACAGTTGACACCGCCAATCGGCGTCCTGGTCGAAATGCACAACTACACCGATCCCATCACGCACGAGACCCGCGTCACCCCCTACAAGGTCGTCGGCCTGGCCTAGCCAGCAGTCTCCCGCCGAGGGGGACAGCGGGAATGTTGCAGAATCCAATCCAACTCAATTGTATAATCCAATTACCCGGCCGATCGCGGCCGGGTAACAAAAAGGAGTCTAACCATGAAAAACCAAACGAACAAACAATACGAGTACAAAAAGTACATTATCAGCCGTGGCAATCTGCTCAACCAAACCGGATCGTACACAGACGACGACGCGCGCAGGTGGTATATAAACGATGGCCCAAATATGCCAGAAGGCAACGAATTTGTGGACTATCGCGGAAGCGGATTCGCAACCGTGCGAGACGCGAAAGACTGGATCAATCGCGGACTCAAAAACGCCGGAGTACTCTAATATCTTCCCCCTAATCAAAGGATAATCACATGAACACAAATGAAACCACCCAGATTGTAACCAGCATAATCGAAAATGGCCGCGCCGCCAACAATGACGAACTCTGCAATGAGTTTGAATTCGCCGCCAGCGAGGCGGGCTTCGGCAACGACGAAATCAAGGCGGCTTTGGAAAGCCCCTGGTTTCCCTGGATGAAATAATCAATCCCCAGGCCGCGGACCTCCCACGCGGCCAACTCCCGCCACTAATCTCAATGTTCGACCGCTCCCCACCAACAATCCCCGCCTACTCAGACGGGGATTGTCCTATTTACGGCCAAAAAATCGGGACCTGGCATCCGCCAGCACCTTCGGCGTCCACCCCGCCGCCGCTCCCCGTCCCCCCCCAAAGGCCCCGCCAAACCGGACAGGGAAAAGAAGTGGTACACTTGCGGACTGCGTGCGGCTAAACGGCTTCGCCAGCCCACGCATCCGCAAACGCTATCTCCTCAGTCAAAAGCAGTGCCATGCCATCCCGAGGGGACTCCTGCTCCCGAATCCGCTCCCTACCCCTTATAACTTCCGACATGCTAAAACATGCCGCATAAGTTCTTCCGATAACTCTTTCGCTTGCTCAACAGTCAAAAAATAATTCGTCAATGTTTCCAAGTTGTTACCCAACGACACAACCTTTAAAGTCAACTTAATTTGCTCAACCTGATAAGCATAAGCGGGATCATTAGAAACATTTGAATGATGGACAACAATTTCAACCATTTTTCACCTCTTAAACATACTGACTATCGCAATCATCCCCACGAACGCCGCACCCGCCATCAGCGGATCAACGCCGCCACGGTCCCCGGGGGGATCTGTGTTGAGCCAGGTCCAAAACATCCTGACGCGAAAGAATGTAAATTGAACGACTTTGGGGATCCAACTTCTTTGCTTTGTTTCATTTTTTAAAACCTTTCTATCTTTTCGCCTGCCATAACATCTCGCAAATCATCCCAAGCGGACGGGTCTGTTATGGCACGTCCATCAATTTTAAATGATCCGCCTTCTGCCATAACATCAAAATCTGTTATGGCAAACGCAATAACTACCACTTTTTTTCCATTATGGCTGTAGGTCTTTGACGCGGTTTTCATTCCACATCGACTTGCCTGCCCAATGACATCCAGGACAGTTGCCATAATATCACGTGCGGAAACAAGAATGCGTTTCTTTGTAAGTGTCAATTCTCGTTTTCCAGTCCGCATGATTGGGACGGGGATTTTCGAGACTTCCATAACTTTGCCTTCCTCGACTTTTGGTCGGATATTTTACAGGATCAACCACAAAAACACTGTGAACATGATGACCTCTTGTGTTATGGCAATGGATTTCTATCCTCCTGCCACCTGCCATAACAGTTTTCTGTTGTGGCAAATCAAGCAGAGAGAGCAGATCATCCGTTGTGGCAAACTCATTTGTTATCAGGGCAGGTTCTACTTGTGCTCCTGCCCATTCGTAGGGAGGATTTCCTTTATCTCCTTGTCATCGGACGCATAAGCGGATTGGCGCATCGGAGGTATACCTTGTTGTTTCCAGTCCTTATCTGCCGCGTTGGGGATTTTGTCCCCATCATCATCCCCGCCAAGTTCAACCTTATCTTTGTTCCACGCGCGCTTGGCGATGTTCAATCCAGCGGTGCGCGCCTCGGTGGACGAAATTCGCTTATACTCATCGGCCATTGCAATCGCGGCCACTTCCCGCGCGTTGACACGCGCCTGGCGAATACGGCTTTCTGATTCGATTTCCACATTTTGCAACTCGCGTTCCATTTCGCGCCGTTCCTCGGCGTATTTTGAAACGTGGTCATAGCAAATATTTGCGCCTGCATGGAAGGCAAGAGAGATCGGGATAATCAGAACCGTCCACTTTTGCGCCCATTCCGGAATTGCGCTGAACGCTGTGAATGTGTGAAGCAAGGAGGCGAGGATAACCGATGCGGCTACGGCAGTGGTCACGGTAAACGCTCCCGCCGTAATCATCATTCCATAACCAATGATAGTCTGTGTTTGATTTCCGATGTCGCGCAGGGACGCCTTGCGATGCCAGTAGTACGTACCCCATTCACCAAGCACCGGAAAAGAAACGGCATAAATCAGGCCAAAGAAAATACCTATGACAGCAGACCATCCGCCACCTCGTCCGCCAAAAAGAACTAGATCACCTGCATCGGAAAGGCGCGGAGCGAGACCGATGAAGAGTCCCATCAGCGCAGTGAAAAACGCGGACCCGCCCAGGCCAATCAGAATCATCGGGTTGCGTTTCACATCCACGAGCAGATCGCTGAACGTGATTTTCTTCTGGTTTTTTTCCTCCTTTTTGCGCTCGTCAATACGCTGTCGAATTGACTTTTTTTTGTTTTGGTTATCGTTCATGGTTTTTCATCCTTTTTTTTTATTTTTCTTCTTCATATTCATAGACGATCACGCGCCGGTAGCCTAGTTTCCTGGCTACATTATCCGAGATGCCGCGTTTTCCACTCAAAATATCCGATAGGTAGGCGGGACGGATGTCAAGACGTTTCGCTGCCACGAATTGTGACTGCTCTTCGCAAACAATTTTTTTAATCAATTCAAGTGCCTTTTCATATGTTATCGTTGCCATTTGTTTTTTTCCTTCATTTACATTTTAGCAGATTAGCAGACATCTGTCAACAGTTCAGCCACTCACAAATTTAACCTCATCTTTTTCGACATCGCTCCGTTCAGCGCTTGCATTTTTTAAGGAAATGTGCTAAAGTTTTCCCAACCCGACCCGCTCCCCTACGGTCGGGCTGATCGTTAATATAGGAGCGGGTGAGGGTAGAGATGAGAATTGACAGAATCAGAACGTCTCAATCAATTGCAGAATGATCTCATAGCGACACGCACCGAGCGCGATAAATATCACGCCGAGTTGATCGATCGCCGGTTGGCGATGCTTGAGATTACCGGTAGCGATCACGAGAAGCGGTTGCGACTCGTGGAGGAAGTTGCCACAAAGTTCAATTTTCTAATGGCATTATCCATCGGGGGAGGATTGCTCTCTGCAATTATGTTGATCAGGATGCTGTTGACAGGTCAATGATATGGCACCAAAAAAAGATAAAGCAAAACTTAAGAGTACAGCTCTTGACGCGCGAAAAGGCGGCCAGTCAAGGAATCAAAACGCGCGTAAATCCGGGCTGTACGCGAAGAACCAGCCGAAGGTCAGTAAAAAATCAGAGAAGACTGCGGCGACTCGGCGTGACATTATGGACGATGTAATTGAAACTTTGTTTGCAAAGTTTAATCATCTTCAGGACATAGACGATTTATGCAAGTGCGCAAATTCGATTTCAATCGCGGTGACTGCCGCC
>Ga0210017_1003501_pt1 | contig 13161 bp, 14 predicted proteins | sample CryGeyCG2014_020_FD_183966 | JGI IMG/M metagenome (GOLD analysis project Ga0210017, IMG submission 183966) | Groundwater microbial communities from aquifer - Crystal Geyser CG08_land_8/20/14_0.20 (SPAdes) (version 2) | ecosystem: Environmental > Aquatic > Deep subsurface > Groundwater | place... | reverse complement strand
ACTTTAATTTCACACTCCTTTTGAAACCTTTTCCACACGCTAATTAGGCTTAAGAAACACAATCATTTTATTGATTATTAACGCTTTTTGGTCTCCCATCCAGCCTGGCTTCCTACCCCGTTGCAGCGAAGAGGTGCGCATTATAGACATCTTTTCCAGCACGTCAACTCCTTTCTGAAATATTGCTGAAATAAATTACAGGCAGACTGTCTGACTGTGTTTTTAACTACAATAGCGCCTACTCTGAAAGGCGCAAATGTCGTTGATTACACTTGGAATTGAATCTTCCTGCGATGAAACCGGTATCGCTCTTTACCATAGCGGGTATGGATTGCTGGCGCACGCCCTGCACACCCAGATTCCCTTACACCGAGAATATGGCGGTGTCGTACCGGAACTTGCCTCACGCGAACATATACATCGCGTCATTCCCTTGATACATCAGGTCTTAAATAAAGCGTCTGTTTCATTAAAACAGATAGACGCGATTGCTTACACGCAAGGGCCAGGCTTGGGCGGCGCACTGTTGGTCGGTGCGAGCATCGCCAACGCGCTGGCTTTTGCGCTGAACATACCCACTATCGGCATCCATCACCTGGAGGGGCATTTACTTTCCCCCCTGTTATCCGACCCCGCCCCCGAATTCCCCTTCGTCGCACTGTTGGTATCGGGCGGCCACACCCAACTGATGCGCGTAGACGGCGTAGGACAGTACACCTTGTTGGGAGAAACGCTGGACGATGCGGCGGGTGAAGCCTTCGACAAGAGTGCCAAGTTGTTAGGTTTGGACTATCCGGGTGGGCCTGAACTCGCAAAACTGGCGGCAAAGGGATGCCTCGGACGATACAAGCTCCCACGTCCCATGTTGCACAGTGGTGATTTCAATTTCAGCTTCAGCGGATTAAAAACAGCGGTACTGACATTAGTCAGGCAAAACGACAGCACCGAACAAACCCGTGCCGACATTGCCTGCGCGACGCAAGAAGCCATTATTGATGTACTGGCGCACAAGGCGGGCGCGGCTATGGCAAAAAGTGGCTTAAACCAATTAGTCGTAGCGGGCGGCGTAGGTGCGAACCAGATGCTGCGCAACCGTTTGAGCCATGATATAGAGAAGCGCGGTGGTAAGGTGTTTTATCCCGACTTGGAATTTTGTACCGACAACGGCGCGATGATCGCCTTCGCCGGTGCGCTACGCCTGGCGCAACGGCAAGGATCAAAGGACTATCGCTTCAACGTCAAGCCGCGCTGGGACTTGCAACAGATAAATTAAGGCTATGTCATCGTTAGTTGTTGAAATTAAATGTATAATTTATATTGTCTTTAATAATCAATAACTTACGTTTTTATGGTGGCTATCATTGCCTAGCATTCATAAGGCTTGCGTGACCACCACTATTTAACTGTGACATAGCCTAAATTAAATCGCGGCATTATCCAAATTATGCCGTCGGAGCTGCTTTTTTCTTACTGCCAATCTTGTTTTCCTTGCCCGACATCAGGTTTTGGATGTTGCTCTTGTGCCGCCAGATCAGCAGCATGGACATGATAGCCGTCGCCAGCACCAACTCGGGGCGCAGGTGAACCATCATGGCGTACACTGGTGCGGCAACCGCCGCGACCAATGCGGATAAGGACGAATAACGGAACACCGCAGCCATTACGATCCAAGTCAACAAAACCCCTAGCCCCATCCAAACATTTAACGCCAACAACACGCCCAGCGCGGTCGCCACGCCCTTGCCCCCCTGAAATTTTAGAAAAACCGGAAACAGATGGCCGAGAAACACGGCCAAGGCAACCAGCGATACCATCAGCAAACCTTGCGCATCATGTGGCGCAAATTTGATGGCAAGGAACATAGCCAGCCACCCTTTCCCGGCATCCCCCAATAAAGTCAGTGCCGCAGCCGCCTTCTTGCCGCTGCGCAACACATTGGTCGCACCGGGATTGCCTGAACCGTAAGTGCGCGGATCAGCCATGCCGAATGCCTTGCTGGTCATGACCGCGAAAGATACCGAACCTAACAGATAGGCGGCCACAACAAAAATTAGGGTCAACATCGGGAATACCTTAGAATTCGACAAACGCGGATTCTACTTGATTCGCCACTTAGCCACCAACCGACACAAACACATGGACATCATCTTTCTCCGCGAACTCAAAGTCACCACCCTGATCGGCATCTACGAACGTGAAAAACTCGTGCCGCAAACGTTGCAACTCGACCTGGACATTGCCATGCCCAACAGCCAAGCCTGTTTCAGCGACGACATCAATGACGCGCTGGACTACGCCAATGTCGCGCAACACATCCAGACCGTTTTGAGCGAAGGCCATTTTTCGTTGCTGGAAACACTCGCCGAACACATCGCACAAATCATCCTCAAGGATTTCAATGCGCCGTGGGTCAAGGTCAGCGTCGCCAAACTTCAGGCCATACGCAACTGCAAAATGGTGGGAATCAGCATCGAGCGAGGACAAATTACCCGGCCAGACTGAATTGACTGCTCCCGCCAAAATTCCCCCTGCCACCTTAGCCCGCCTCGCCAGGATAGGCATCCGCCATCGCGCGGATTTGTTGCTGCATCTGCCTTTGCGCTACGAGGACGAGACGCATTTGACGCCTATAGATACCGCGCAACCGGGCGAGACGGTGCAGGTGCAAGGCATCATCACGCATGCGGAAATTATTTTCAAGCCGCGCCGCACGCTGGTTTGCCGGTTGCAGGATGCCAGCGGCGAATTGTATTTACGCTTTCTGAATTTTTATCCCAGCCTGCAACATCAACTCGCCGTAGATAAGCAAATCCGCGCGGTCGGCGAGGTGCGCATGGGCTATTACGGACCGGAGATGGTGCATCCGAAATGCCGCTCGGTGGGTGATGGGACGCCGCTGCAAACCAGCCTCACGCCGGTCTATCCGACCACGGCGGGGTTGTCGCAGACCCATTTGCGCAAGTACATCACCAATGCGCTGGAGGTGGTCGCCGTCGCCGATGCGCTGCCGGAGCGTTATCGCAATAATATGAATTTATTGGGTTTTTTGGAATCAATCCGGCTGCTGCACAATCCGCCGCCGGATGTTCCAGCAAGCTGTCTGGAGGATAAAAGCCATGCGGCGTGGCGGCGCATCAAATTCGATGAGCTGCTGGCGCAGCAGCTTTCGATGCGCGTGCATCACCGCGACCGCAGTCTGCGCGGCGCACCCGCGCTGCCCGCTCAAAACCGCTATACCACCGCCTTGTTGGGCAAACTGCCATTTGCCTTGACCCGCGCACAGCAAAAAGTGTTGGCCGAAATCAGTGCCGATCTGACCAAACCGCAGCCGATGCAGCGTCTGTTGCTGGGCGATGTCGGCAGCGGCAAGACTATCGTCGCCGCGCTCGCCGCCTTGCAAGCCATCGAAAACGGCTATCAGGTCGCCTTCATGGCGCCCACCGAAATCCTCGCCGAACAGCATTTTCTGAAACTGGCTGACTGGCTGACTCCGCTCGGTATCCCGCCCGTCTGGCTGTCCGGCAGTTTGAAGAAAAAGGATAAGCGTCTGGCAGCGGAGAAAATCGCCTCTGGCGAAACCCTGCTTGCCATCGGCACACACGCGCTGTTTCAGGAGCAGATTACTTTTCATAAACTGGGGCTGGCGATTGTGGACGAGCAGCACAAGTTCGGCGTACAACAACGCTTGGCACTGCACGCCAAAGGCAAAACGACTCCCGCCCAAACGCTGCCAGAGGGAGGGAACATTCCGCAAGAACCGCACCAGCTGATGATGAGCGCGACCCCTATCCCGCGCACACTGGCGATGAGTTATTACGCCGATCTGGACGTGTCGGTAATAGACGAATTGCCGCCCGGACGCACCCCCGTTATCACCAAACTGGTGGGCGATGCGCGCCGCGACGAGGTGTTTGAACGGGTGCGCGCTGCCTGCATCACCGGGCAGCAGGCTTACTGGGTCTGCCCGTTGATCGAGGAATCCGAAGTGTTGCAATTGCAAAATGCCGAAGAAACTTTCCAGTTGTTGACGGAAACCTTCCCGGAACTGCGCATCGGCCTGGTGCATGGCCGAATGGACAGCAGCGAAAAAGTGCGCGTGATGGCGGCGTTCAAGGCGGGCGAACTGCAATTATTGGTCGCCACCACGGTGATCGAAGTCGGCGTGGATGTACCCAATGCCAGCCTGATGGTGATAGAACACAGTGAACGCATGGGGCTGGCGCAACTGCACCAGTTGCGCGGGCGGGTGGGACGCGGCGCAGCGCATAGCCTGTGCATTTTGCTGTATCAAAAACCGCTCTCCGAACTGGCGCGAACGCGGCTTAAAGTCATTTTCGAGAACACCGACGGCTTCATTATCGCCCAGCAGGACTTACAATTACGCGGCCCCGGCGAGTTGCTCGGCGCACGGCAAAGCGGCGTAGCCATGTTGCGCTTCGCCGACATAGACGCAGATGCAGATTTACTGATTCAGGCAAGGCAGGTCGCAGACGAATTGCTGCGCGACGAACCGCAAGTGGTGCGGGCTTACTTGCAACGATGGATGGCGAACAAGCATGACTTTTTGCAGGTCTGACGCATTTTGGCGCAGCAGTACGCAAGGCAGCGATTTGCTGTTGCGCCCCTGGCTGCACGACCACGGTTCGCTCACCGGACGCATCGTGGCGCGTTGCGAAAAGTTTAGCGTGCAGCCCGTCAAAAACGGGCTGGCGCGCATTGCCTACGACGAGGCGGCTGTGCTGGGCATCGCGCCATACCGACTGGCGTGGTCGCGTGAAGTGTTTTTGTATGCCGACGGCCAGCCGGTGGTATTTGCGCACAGCACCTGTGCCGTCCAACAGCTGCGCGGCGCGTGGCGTGCGATGGCGGGTCTTGGCAATCGCTCGCTGGGCAGTTTGCTGTTTACCCACCCGCTGGTGGGTCGGCAACCGCTGCATTTCAAGGTATTGCCCGCCCATCATCCGCTCTACTGTCGCGCCGCCGCCGTCCTGTCCGCCCCGCCAGCCCGACTATGGGCGCGCAGGTCTTTGTTTTATTTTAACAATTCCCCATTGCTGGTGACGGAAGTATTTTTGCCGGAAATCCTGCGACTGCACGCATAGCAGGATGCCATGTCATCATTCATGATTTGACATTTTGCAGGGCTCGCAGCCGATTTCAATCTGGATAGTCGCATGTTCGATGGCAAACCGGTCATGCAATTCGCGGCCAATCTGCTCCAGAAAAGCATCGCCGGGATGTCCCTCCGGCATGGAAAGATGCACGCTCAGAGCAATGTCGGAGGTACTCATCGCCCACACATGCAAGTCATGCGCGCCGCAAACCTGCGGCAGCGACACCAGATAGGCGCGCACCCGATTCAGCTCGATGGACGCAGGCACGCCGTCCAGAGAAAGATGTAACGACTGGCGCAACAAATCCCATGTGCCCAACAAGATCACCAGCGCAATCGCCAAACTAATAGCGGGGTCGAGCCAGGTCCAACCCGTCCAGATAAATACCGCCCCCGCGATCACCACCCCCAGCGATACCAGCGCGTCCGCCGCCATGTGTAAAAATGCGCCGCGCAGATTGAGGTCGTCCTGATTGCCCGACATGAACAGCCAGGCGGTGATGCCATTGATGAGCACCCCGATACCTGCCACCCACATCACAATGCTGCCCTCAATTGCGACGGGGTGGCTAAAGCGCGCGACCGCTTCCCAAGCAATACCGCCAATCGCGATGAGCAGGATCAGCGCATTGAATAACGCCGCCAAAATGCTGGCGCGCCCCAAACCATAGGTATGCTTTTGATTGGGGCGCAGCTTGCCGAGATAGAAGCCACCCCATGCAATCACCAAGCCCAATACATCGCTCAGGTTGTGACCCGCATCCGACAGCAAAGCGAGTGAATCGGCTTGCCAGCCGTAAAACACTTCAACCAGCACAAACAGCACATTCAGCGTGATGCCAATAGCGAAAGCGCGCCCGTAATTGGCGGTGTGATGATGGTGGTGTTCTGTCATGATTTTTACGTGGCCTCACACAATAATTTAAGGGCGGCAGCAGTCATCATTACCTGCCTGAATTGGCGGGCAGGGCACGCTACCGTAAGAGCAAAACACGCAACAATCGCCAGGCTTAGGCTTGAGCAGCGTATGGCAGTTGGGGCATTCATAAAACCACTGGCAGGCATCGGTGGGCATGGTCAGCATTTCGGCATGAGCGCAGGCAGGACAAGTCAACAGCGAGTTCAGTTGTATGTTCATGTTTATATTGAATTTTTAGTATTATAGCGCTACAGCCACCCGGCAATTTTGTCGCGGCTCGGCACACCGCCCACATGAACCACATTGCCATCCACTACTACGCCAGGCGTGGACATTACGCCATAAGCCATAATATCTTGAATTTCCTCAATTTTTTCAAGTTGAATTTCCACACCTTGCGCTTTAGCCATCTCTTCGATGAGTTTCATCGTGGTTTTACAGTTGGCACACCCTGTGCCGAGGACTTTGATATTTTTCATAAGATGCACTCCTAAAAAATCAGCAGCAGGATTTGCCGTCTTTGCCAGGCGTGCAGCAATCCGCCTTGCCGATGCCAAAAAACTTCAACACTTTGACCAGCGGGCAAAATCCCGTGAAGCCCATTTGAAATAGATTGAGTCCGACGAACAACGTCAGCCACAACCAACTCAGCTTGCCCAGGTCAATCTGCCCCATAAAGTGCGCCATCCCTAGGCTCGCCATCACTACGAATCCCGCGAAGATGCTGACGATACGATTTACTTCCATTGGTTACTCCTCTACAAAACACATCGCCAATCCGGGCGACATAAACGGTTATTCAAATCAATTTTTTCAGCCAGGCCTCAATCTCTTCGGTACGCGGCAGACCGCTGAATATCAGCTTGTCATTAAGTAACACGGCAGGCGTTTGCTGAAAGGAAAGCCCCATTGCTTGAGCGTCTTTACGTATCTCCACATCCAGCCAAATGCCCGCCCCACTCGCCGCACAAGACAACCGCTTCTCCATGCGCAGCAACGGCTCGCCCGTGCCCGCCAGGGTCAGGTGGATCAACGGCGCACCAGGGGGCGGAACGGCACAGGCCGACATCCTCACACCACCAGGTTGAACACGAAGCCGACCAGCATGATGCCGCTCGCCACCACCCCGAGGAAGGTGGCGATCAGGCGGGGTTTGAGCACTTTACGCAGGATGACCATCTCCGGCAAGGACAGCGCGATCACGCTCATCATGAACGCCAGCACCGTGCCCAGCGCCGCGCCCTTGGCCAGCAGCGCCTCGACGATGGGGATGATGCCGGCGGCGTTGGTGTACATCGGCACGCCGATCAGCACCGAGGCGGGCACCGCCCACCACACGTCCTTGCCCATGAAGCTGGCCATGAAATCCGCCGGCACGTAACCGTGGATGCCCGCACCAATGGCGATACCCGCCAGCACATATGGCCACACCTTGCCGACGATCTCGCGCACCGAGGCGAAGCCGGCCTGGATGCGGTCGGTCAACGTCAGCTCATCCGCGCCCACTGCGGCCTCGGTGCGTGCCATCTTTTGCACCCAGTCTTCCAGATGATGTTCCATCTTCAGCTTGCCGATGATGAAGCCGGCGACGATGGCAACCGACAGGCCCAGCACCAGATACAGCAGGGCGATCTTCCAGCCAAACAGCGCGAACAACAGCGCCAGCGCGATCTCGTTCACCATCGGCGCGGCAATCAGGAAAGAGAAGGTCACGCCCAGCGGCACGCCCGCCTGCACAAAGCCGATGAACAACGGCACGGCGGAGCAGGAGCAAAACGGTGTCACGATGCCGAGCGAGGCGGCCATCACATTGCCCACGCCCTCATGCCGACCGGACAGCAGCGCGCGGGTGCGTTCCGGCGTGAAGTAGGAATTCACCATCCCCATGACGAACACCACTCCAGCCAGCAGCAGCAACACCTTGGGTGTGTCATAGAAGAAGAATTGCAACGCGTCGTACAGATGACTGCCCGCCTTGATCGGCAGCGCGCCGACCAGAATGTGCGAAAGCGGCTCCAGGGTTTTGTAGAGACCCAGCCACAACCCAGCGGCGACCAGCAAGAAAATGCGCGGACGACTACGGGGTAAATTCAAGCTAAGACTGGACATCCTGTTCGCTCCAAAATTGTCGGTTGTACAGGGGAGACGAACGGAAGCGAAAAAGGATGCAGGATTTTTTCGATTATTTTGGGAATTCAGAATTCATCTGAAAGGAATTGTTGGATGGTCGGCCCTAACAAAAACATGGGTCACCAAACGGGAGCCGGTCTCGCTGAATAACATCCCCTTTGCTATTGTTCGCGGGAAACCGTGGTTAGCGGGGAGTATCAAGACAGTTGCTGTCCCCTATTACCTAATTCAACGTGCTAGATGAGGAGGCTCTCGGCCTGTAAGCAAGCAATGGTGACACCCTAACTCGCCTAGCTCTTTGAGTCCGAGTACTTCAGGCGAGCAAAGGTGCAGGCAAGGGGTGATACCGATCCAGCAAGTCTTTGAGCCATTCCGCGCCGGTTGCCAGCGCGGTATCGGCGGGGGTGTTCAACGCCTCCCAGTGTTTGTTGTTATAGTTCACCCGCGATTCATTGCCTTGCCCGTTTTGTTCGAGCGCCTGGGTTTCGGCATTGAGCCATGTTTGCACCGCCTGTCTGGCGCGGTCACGTTCGCTGCTTGGGGAATCGGAGTGCAGGGTTTTCAGGTATTGCCACAGCCGCGTTTCCAGCGGAAACTCTTGTTGGGCGTCTGTCTCGTAACGGTCGAGCACCTCTTCCTCCCATAGTCCTTGCACCACGGCCTGGCGCAAGGCTTGCGGCAGGGGCAGCACACGGCCAGCCAAGTCCGCATTTTCGATGGAAGAAGCGGCTGATGTATCCCCGGAAGGCGACGCGCGTAGCGACTCGGCAAAGGCAAGCCAGGCGGGGTCGGTTTCGGCGGGCGCGGCTTTCATGTCGGCGGCGGATTCGTCGTTGTCTTTGAAGACTGCCAGTTGGCCTTGCGCCACTATTTGCTGGCGTTGCAGCAAGACACGCAGATAACCTTCGGCGTTTACATTGCCGCGATTGCGGGTCACGAAGGACCGCAAGTGCTCTATGGCCGTTTGCAAATCGCCCGGCTCGTTGCGCCGGGCATAGGCTTGTGCCAGCAACACCGCAGAGGACTCATTGCCAGGGTCAATCCGCGAACCCTGTTGAGCGTGGCTCAAGGCTTGTGCCCAATCCTCGCGGCGAATGGCCAGTTGGACCAAGGTGGAATGGGCATGCAGATTGTTGGTATCCAGTTGCAATACTTGCTGCAACAGGCGCAGGGCTTGGGCCTGATCGTCGGGCGTGTCGGATGCAGCCAGCAAACGCGCCAGTTCCACTCTGCAAGGTAACTGATCTGGAAAACGCCGCGTCATTTCCCACAGCACCCACTGCGCGCGCTGCGGCTGCTCCGCCTTGCGCAAGGCCAGTTCCCATAGCATCCACAATCTGGGATTGTCGGCATCCATGCGCAGGGATAAGTGTATCCACTGGAACAAATGATCTCGCACCTCCGGATCGCGCAAGGAATAGTTATCGCACAGCGCTCGACCGCACCTATCCAAGTTGCGCACAAAGTAGTACGCATCGCCCGACTTGTGCATGAAGTCTTCGTGGGTACTGAGCAGGGAACGAATGGCTTTCCAAGCTTGCGCCAGACTGCCGGATTGACGCACGGCACGGACGGCTTCATCGGTCTCGCCGGTCATACCCGGCGGCTCAAGTTTGTAGAGTGAGCTGGATACAACTCCAGCATAGCTCTGCGCGACCTGCCCAAAGCCCACCAAGCTCAGCACCGATGCGGCTTTGTCTTCGCCCAGCGGGGCGAGCAGGGCGCTCAGGAAGGCGCGGCAGTTGCCCTCATCCATACTGGGGTTGCGCGCCATGACGCTGCGCAGATTTTCCGCCAGTTCTTCCTGGGCGGGCGCCCCCCAAGCCTTGCGCTGCTGATAGCGGTTGACGAGGGCTTGTACTTGCAGCCGCAGGTTGCGCAGGCTGTCATCTTCCGAAATCTTGAGCTTGGCCAAGGCCAGCAGGCCCAGGTTAAGGTAGCGCGATGAGCGGGTGCGACCCGCCTCCACTACGAACGACTGCCAGAAGAACTGCAAGTTATCGTCACGTTGAGCGGCCAGCACCTGCCAGTAGTCGTATTCCGGGTCGCGGTAGGCCGAGAGGGTGAGCGAGCCCAGCCAGCGTAGCCACAGTGCCCGGTCGGCCTGCAACACGGTGCGGGTTTGCGGCAGCGCGAAATACAGCGGCCATTGCAGCGCCTCACACACCTGGGCGGCGTAAGCGCCGAGCTTCCGCGCGGGCGGTAGCGCGGCCTCGCGTTGTGCCAGCAGCCAAGCCGACAAGCCGGTGTCCAGAAGGGCTGGCAACTCGGCGCTCATATCGGTTTTCGTCGAGTCGGCACGAGGCTCGCCGAGCAATGTCTGGTTCACGAGACGGCTACTGCGAGGCAGTACCGCCAGTAGGAATTCATGGGGGGCTACGCGCTCATAAGGGCTGATGTCCGCCGCGCCGCGCAGCAAGTCCGCCACAGCTTGCCGGGGCTCTTGGCGCAACTCGTCGGCCCATTGCTGCCAGCTCATGCCAACACCTCGCCGAAGGTGCCGCAATCGGGCAGGCATTGCAAGCCCTGCACATGCCGGTTGCGTGCCGCGAGTATGTCCTCGTCATTCTGGAGCGCATGTGGGTGCGAGATGAAGCCCAGCGCCTTGATGTGCCGGGGCTGGTATTCGATGGGGAAGGTCAGCAGTTCCGGGCTGAAGATTGCGGGAACCTCAGTACTCGCCAAATCCAGCGTGTGCCCGTAGCTTTTTCCTCCGGGCAGTAGCGGGGCGGGGATGAAGGCGGCGGACATTTCACCGTCCAGCACGGTGGGACGGGCAAAGCTGGCAACGGCCCCTTTTTTGGTGGCCATTGCGCGCGCCTGACGCACCTCATCCAGCGTATAGCACATCAAGGCAACTGGAAGCGGTTTACCCGTCGTGCTGGGCCAATGAGTCAAGCCCAGACGATCACGCAGGATATGAGGCCAGTCGGATTTGATCAGCTTCTCCAGATTGCCGCCCTCAAAGTTATTGAGGAAGGTCGCGAACATGGGGCGGGCCTGTATGCGTTGCGTATTCCATTGCTCAACAAAATCGGTGCGCAATACCTCGCTGTCGTCGGACAAATTATCCTTGCGCAAATCTTTTTGTGAGTTGTAAAAGCGGTCCCAGAAAGCGTTGGCAATGGGGGATACCAGCGAGTGTTCGAATAGTCGCCCCAGCGACTCCAGGCGCAACAAGATGGCGTTGTCCTGATGCTCGATCAAATGAGCCTGACCGTTGACAGCCATGAAAGACTCGGCACTCCTTGGGTGATCCTTGGCGACATGAACGAATGAATCCAGATAACTGTTGTGCTCCGCCTTCCAGTCTTTGTGTTGGGTTACGTCGCCGACATAAGTGTTGTACTCGTCGGCGCGCACATCCGATACAGCCTGCTCCCAGCGGAAGTTAGCTACAGCACAACGCATAGCAGTGCCCGCAGGGGACGCGGCTGCATCTGAAGCTAGCGGTTGAAGGTGGGTGCCAAGATTCATGAGAATAAGGATAGTACCTTAAATCGTGAAAAATAGGGGATAGACCACGGTTTTCTTGCGGTCATTCTTTCTCCCCCCAAAAAACAAGTATCTGAAGTTTGAACAGCGATTCGTCCCGACGTTGCGGGCAGATTTGCAAATTGGCGAACTCTATTGGATGCGGCGGCGGGTGTCAACTTTCATTCGCGAACACATCAGGGTCTTGCATTGCAGCATTTCCACAACCCGCGTAGGGCGGAACGCTTGCGGTTCCGCCGATTTGTTTGTTCGTGGCGCAACGCCCCACTGGGAGTGATAGGGCGCAGCATCGCAATAGTTTTGAGCAACGGCTGGTTTGTCCACACACTAGCCATTGACCCACATAAAGGCCACCGTCCGTTCATGCCTGTCCTCCGTCAACGCCTACCCGACCTCAATTTTATAACATTATAACATTGATTCATTTCGATTTATTCCGCTCATGGTTCGACAGGCTCACCACGAACGGAATAAATCAGTGTTTGACTAGCGCTGGACGTGATCGGCCACCTTGCCTTGTTCATCGAAACGCACTTGGCAAGCCGCGCTCATCTGGCCGCGCATGCGTTCTCTTGCGCGCAATAGACGGGATTTGGCGGCGGCAAGGGTAAGGTCGTGGCTGGCCGCATAGTCTTTTTGTTTCACGCCTTCGAGGTCGCATTGTTCAATGATTTCTCGATCCTCTGCTGGCAGTTCAGACAGCACGCGCTTAACGCATGCGCCCAGTGCTTGGATGGGTTCATGATCCGATTCGGGATGGGGGATGTCTTCGGGCAGTTCAATCGCCGCCTTGTCTAACCGATGGTGATCAATCAGCGCATTGCGCGCCACTTGGAACAACCAAGCGCGGGAATTATCAAGCGTGCAGAATTGTTCACCCTGCTGCATCGCTTTGACGAAAACCTCTTGCAGCAGGTCATCTGCCAGATGCTCATCCCCAGAACGGTGTCGGAGGAAATTGCGCAATTCGCTTTCGTGTGCGTTCCAATCCCGCAGGATGCAAGGGAAAGTCACGTTCACGACATCACCCATAGGGAATCAAAGGACATGATCAATGCGCATCTTCGGCTCGACTTGGCAAAATTCCTTATCTCCACTGTCATTTTCGCCTAGGCAGGAAGGGCTTGCGCGCTCGATCGGCAGCGCGCCGACCAGAAGGTGCGACAGCGGTTCCAGGGTTTTGTAGAGACCCAGCCACAGCACGGCGGCGACCAGCAGGAATATATGCGGTTGATTTTTAATAAAACTTTTCACTTTGCTTCCTTGTTGAATCGGACTGGGCGACCTGTGAAGCACGTCAGCCTTTGTTGTGATTGACTCAATTCGGCAGCAGGCACGCCGCCCTGCCCAAGTGCCGCGACGACTTGTTTGCCCCAAGTTGGCATGGTCGCCAGCCGATAAAATATCCAGCTCCCTTCACGGCGTGCCGCCACCCAGCCCGCCTCGCGCAAAATAGCCAGGTGGCGCGAGATTTTCGGTTGAATATCGTCGAGTGCCGCCCCCA
>Ga0210017_1003491_pt1 | contig 13172 bp, 19 predicted proteins | sample CryGeyCG2014_020_FD_183966 | JGI IMG/M metagenome (GOLD analysis project Ga0210017, IMG submission 183966) | Groundwater microbial communities from aquifer - Crystal Geyser CG08_land_8/20/14_0.20 (SPAdes) (version 2) | ecosystem: Environmental > Aquatic > Deep subsurface > Groundwater | place... | reverse complement strand
TTTTTCCTTTTGATGCTGAGCGTGCAAGCTCTTTTCTCTTTAAATTAGCTATCCTTGCCTTTATCAAACCAATGGCATGCTCTGTTCTCTTGTTGTATTTTGTGGTTGAGAGCTCCTGCTCAAGCTCTTTTATTTTGTCATAGTTGGTCTTCTTTTCAGGCCTTTTCTCAAGCCTTTCATCTGGTTTGATATGCATTGTTTTCTTTTTTTGTGCCATATTTCATTAAAAAATAAAGCCTATTTATATTATTTTCTAACTGATTTTTTCATAAAAAATCATAAGTTTTTTAAATGAATAGCTTCTGAAGTATGCTATGGAACCTGTAAACAATGCATCCCTTATTACTAATTCAATAAATGTTTTGCCTAAAATATTATCTAGTGTTTTTACTAAACTGGTTGTTGCAGTAATAATCGTGCTCATAGGTCTTGTACTGGGAAAGATCCTTGGCAAGTTTATTCAAAAAGCACTTCATGAGATCGAACTTAATAAAATTATAAAAAAAGCAGCTGGAATCAAGGCTTCTGTAGAGGAAATAATCTCAACCTTTGTTAGTTACTTTATTTATTTTATATTTATTGTGATGGCCCTAAACCAGCTTGGTATCACAACTGTTGTTCTGCATATGATATCAGGAGCTATATTAATTATAATAATAATCTCAATCTTGCTTTCAATAAAAGACTTTATGCCAAATATGTTTGCGGGATTATTTATACACCAAAAAAGATTTATTAAAGAGGGGGATATCCTTAAAGTTGATAATACTGAGGGAAAGGTTGTTCACATAAACCTTGTTGAAACAAAGATAGAAACAAAACAGGGTGATATAATTTATATTCCAAATTCCTTATTAACAAAGAAAACAGTTATGAAGCTTAAAAGGAAAAGGTTCAGCTAGTTTGAATTGTTTCCAGTAAAGATGCAATATTCAATATCTGTATTCTTGTGTATGCCTGCATGTTTGTGTCATCAGATATCTCATCAAGCCCATTCAAGACCTTATTGACTCTTATTGATAGGTCTGAATCATCCTCTAAAATCTCAATCATCTGGTTTATTTTGTTCTTTATGTTCTTAGGAACTGCTAAGTCATTGCTCAGCCCTGAAAGGGCATTAATAATCTCTTTTATTTTTTCTTCTGTCATCTTTTAAGGATTATTATTCTTTTATTTCTTTGAGAACTTCTTTTTGAATCTTATCTGCCTTTTCCTTGATTTTTTCCTCTTGTTTTTCAAGCATCTTTATCCTTAGCTCAACTGTTTCTTTTTTTGATTTTAGGTCTTTCTCTAGTTCACTTTTTTTTGAGGAAACCATTATATTGCCTACAATCTTATATGCAGTCTCAGAATTACCTAGCTCTTTTAATGCTGATTCTATCTCCATCAGCTGAGTTTGAAAGCTCTGTTTTTGCATTAAGAACTGTTGCATGCTTTGTTCAATAAGCTGCAGCTGCTGGATTTTTTGTTCTGTTTCTTTTGAGATATTCATTTTTCTTTTAGTTTATTTATCTTTTCATAAATAGTAAGCATTTTTATGATTGAATTAACTGTTGCCCTTAATGCAACAGAGTCTTTTGCCTTGATATTAAATTCAACATAATCCTTATATTTTTTGATAGTATACTTTGACCTGTCTGTTTTTAAAGTTTTTGATTCTGAACAAAAGCATTTGTAAACTATATCTGGATTTTTATAAACCCTTATCTTAGCTGAATAACTCATCTGGCCTTGACCTTTGTTATTGTTGTTCTTGGCTTGAAAAGTATTTTAGAGCCGCAGTAAGGGCATCTGATCTTTTTTCTTAGGTAATCTATGGATACCTTTTTATTGCAGTTAAAACATTTGTATTCTACCATTTAGAGCACCTTTTTCTCCTCTTTTGCAATTGTATAGGCCTTTCCTGTAAACTTAGCCTTGCATTTCCTGCAGGACCATATTCCAGCAGCTACTCTCTTGACATGCAGGCTACTGCAGTAGGGGCATTTGTGCTTTTTTCTCTGCTCCTTTTCAATCTTAGCTAGTTTCAGCTTAAGTGTTCTTCCATATCTTGCTCCAAAACGTTTTATTGAGCCTAATTCTTTTTTGATTTTTGCCATTTTTTCTCTTCATATTATTATAAACTGGGGCTGCCCGGACTTCCAAAACTCTTGCAATCAAACTTGGTGGGCCTGCATTTATGCAATGCCCCCTTTAAATATCAACTGGGCCAATGCTCAGTTGCGAACGAAGTGAGCTCGAGGGATTTTTTTGCGAAGCAAAAAATGTCGCTCATGCGTGCCAGCTTAGCAAGAAGCTGTTTGAACCGGGGTCGTCTGGTTTCTTGTGTTTAAACAACCCAAACCAGAAAGGATAAGCCAAGCTACCCTACAGCCCCAACCAATCTATTGAGGAAAAATGGACCATATTTAAATCTTTTGTTTTAAATTTTAGATAACCAACTTTTAGCAAAATTTTATATATTGCCTCTAATTCTTTTTAAATATGGCACTAAATGAAAAACAAAAGTATGAACTGAAGAAGTTTATTAAGAAGCTCGAGGTATTCAAAAGGCCGCACACTGAGCTTATTACAGTGTACATACCAACAGGATATGACTTAAACAAGATAATAAATCATTTAAAGCAGGAGCAGGGGACTGCAACCAATATAAAATCAGCTTCAACAAGAAAGAATGTTACAGATGGCCTTGAAAGAATGATCCAGCACTTGCGATTATTTAAGCAGACACCAAAACATGGCCTGGCTGTTTTCTCTGGAAATGTTGCTGAAAGGGAAGGCCAGATTGATTTAGAGGTATGGAGCATAGATCCGCCAGTGCCTTTAAAGACCCGAATATACAGGTGTGACAAGCAGTTTGTCCTAGACTTATTAAGGGATATGCTCGACACAAAAGAGGTTTACGGTCTTGTTGTGATGGATAGGAGAGATGCAAATATTGCTCTTTTAAAAGGAAAAACAATAATCCCTTTGGTTAAAACCCATTCACAAGTGCCTGGAAAGTTTAAGGCAGGTGGACAATCAGCAGCCCGTTTTGCAAGAATAAGAGAGGGTGCTGCAAAAGACCACTATAAAAAGGTTGCAGAATACATGAAAAACCAGTTTTTAACATTAAAGGAGCTTAAGGGAATAATTGTTGGTGGTCCTGGTCCTACAAAATATGACTTTGTTGATGGCGGCTACATAACAAACGAGGTTAAAAAGAAAATAATTTCCATAAAGGATTTGTCCTACACAGAGGAATTTGGACTGCAGGAATTATTAGACAAATCCCAGGATGTATTGGCAAAAGAAGAGGTAGCAGCTGAGAAAGAGATAATGGGGAAATTCTTTGATTTGTTATCAACAAAGCCAGGAATGGTAAGCTATGGCCTTAATGAGGTAAAGAAAAACCTTGAGATTGGAACAGTAGATGTATTATTGCTTTCAGAAAGCCTTGATGATAACACAATAGATGAAATGGAGAAGCTGGCAAAAACATTTGGCACTGCTGTTAATATAATCTCAACAGAAACAAGAGAAGGTGTTCAGCTAAGAGAGCTTGGCAAGATAGCTGCTATCCTAAGATATGAGCTTTGAAAAGATTATTATAGCTGTTATATTTCTTTTATAAAATGCAACTAATCAAAGAGGCTTTTGAGAAGCTTTATCCTGATAAGAAATTTGATTATTCTGTAAAGCTTAAATATTCTGCAAGATTCAAGCCATACAATGCTAATGTAAGGCACTATAAAAATAATTTTGAGTTCAGCTTAAGCAGGCAGTGGAAACATATAAGCAAGGACATTGTAATTGGATTAATCCAAGGCCTTTTTCTAAAAGTGTTTAATGGCAAAAAACAGACAATGAATATTGATTTGTATAATTCTTTTATAAGGAATCTTCATATTTCAATCCCCAAACAGAAATCAGACCCAATACTAGAAAGCTCTTTTAACAGGGTAAATAAAAAATATTTCTACAACCTTATTGAAATGCCAAATCTTGAGTGGGGAAACAGCTCAAAGAGAAAGCTTGGCTCTTATGACTATCACACAGACACAATAAGCATAAGCAGGATATTTTTAGATGCAGAGCCAGAGCTTCTTGATTATCTAATGTATCACGAGATGTTGCATAAAAAGCTTAAATTCAATAACAAAGACAACAGAAGCTATCACCACACAAGGGAATTTAGGGAAAAAGAAAAGGATTTTGAGGGCCACAAGGAGATGGAGGAAAAAATAAAGCTCTTGATTAAAAAATCAAGATATAAAAGGATTTTTAAATTATGTAATTACTTAGTATTCTGAAGCTAGTCGTCGGGAAGTTAATAATATCATTCAAACGAGTCTCGTCGGTGAGCTTCATAAAGCTAAATAGATACTAAATTATTTTAGCTAAAATAATGTATTAATAATGAAAATCAAAGAAATCAAAGCAAAATCAATTATAACTAAATCTGGCTTACCAGATTCAGATTTTGTAATAAATCCATATACTGGATGCCAGCACGGTTGTAAATATTGCTATGCAAGATTTATGAAAAGATTTACAGGCCATACAGAACCCTGGGGCGAATTTGTTGATGTAAAGATCAATGCTCCTGATTTAATCCCAAGAAACACAAATAAATACAAATGTAAGTCCATAACAATTAGCTCTGTTACAGACCCTTATCAGCCAATGGAAAGAAAATATAGACTTACAAGAAAAATTCTTGAAAGACTTATACCACTTCAACCACATTTGGGTTTGATGACCAAGTCTGATTTAGTAGTTAGGGATATTGATTTGTTTAAGCAATTCAAGGATTGTATTGTTACTGTTTCTTTATCAGTCCTGGATGATAAAATCAGGAGAGAATTAGAACCATTAACTTCTCCTATTGAAAAAAGGATAAATACTTTAAAAGAACTTCATAAAGAAAAAATACAGACAGCTCTTTTCATATCACCTATCTTTCCTGAAATAACAGATTGGAAAGAGATAATTGACAAAACCAAAAATTTTGTAGGTGAATATTGGTTTGAAAATCTAAACCTTTACCCATCTATCAAAGATGAAATTTATAGGTTTTTAAGAAAAAACAAACCAGAGCTTATACCAAAATATAAACAAATATATTCAAAACATAGTAATTATTGGAATGCTGAAGAAAACAAAATAAAAGAATTTTGTAAGAAAAATAGGATTAAGTGTAGAATCTATTTCCACCATTACTAGGGTTTTTCAATCATAAAATCGGCACCGTTGAAAATCTCAAAAGGTAATCCCTAAGCAGTTTTAATACATATACTGATATTACCAACAAACTTATTGTTTTTCAAGACTTTTTCAACGCAGCCAGAAGCAATAATAACTATTAATATAAATAACTCGGCTTTTCTCATGGTTTTTCAGATTGCCTTAAAGATTTATTTTTTAAGTATTTTCAACATAGGGCTTATTGCTGCCAAGACAAAGATTATTCCATACCAATACCATTCCAAAGCAAGAATTCCCGACCAGAGCTTTGCTACCATTAGAATAAATGCAGCAGTACTAAGCTTTACCATTGACATGTCATACCACTCCATTTTTTTTATTTTTTTACTTAGCCATTTAAAACAACACATTTGGCTCACCTCTTTATATGCTTTGATTTTGGAATTTATATAATTTGTGTTTGGAATTTATTCAACTTACTCATATCTAAGTGCATCCACTGGCTTGAGTGATGAGGCCTGTTTTGCAGGGGCAACACCTGATATAATCCCTATAAAGGTTGAGAAGGCCAATGCACCAAAGATAAGCCACCATGGAATAGAGGCTGCAAACATTTCAGAGCCAAGTGCATAGCTGGCAGCAGCCTCTGCTGCCTTGCTTATTCCTATACCAAATAAAACACCTATTGCACCACCAATCAATCCATAAATTCCTGCCTCAATTAGGAATATCTGCAAAATGTCTGAGTTCTTTGCACCAATTGCCTTCATAATCCCAATCTCCCTTGTTCTTTCCAAAACAGAGGTGTACATTGTATTCATAATGCCAACACCACCAACAAGAAGGCTTATTGATGCAATTGCAATTAATACTACTTGTACAACATTTAATATTACATTAAAGCTCTCTAATAGTTGCTCAAATGTCTGGACTGAAAATGTTTCCTTACCCTCTTTCTCATCCCTTGATTTCCTCAACTCCTTTTTTACATCATCTACAACATCCCCCGGAATTACGCCTTTTTTTACCTTTGCTATTATAGCAGCATAATCATCATCACCAAATATTTTTTTTGCTGCATCCAAGGTAACTATAACTGAAGTGTCACCTTGGGCAGAACCTATTTTTTTAAGTGTTCCAATAACCCTATAACTTTTTTCATTTATTATTAGCTTGTCCCTCACATCAACCTTCTTGTCAAAAATGTCCCCGTTGGCAACCATATATCCAATAACAACCTTGTTGTCATCACCCTTTTCCAAGTCCCTTCCTTTAACTATCTCATACTGTTGTATGTCTTCAATTATCTCCTTTGTCTCATCAACCGGAATACCTGATACAAATGTAAATTTCTTTTGCCCTTTGAATTCAACATTTGTGCTTTTCGCAATCATTCCTGCAACAAGGTCAATCTCCTTGACTCTTTTTATGGTCTTAACATCATCCTCAGTCAGCTTGCTTTCAGAAAAACCAGACATAAATGCTCCCCTCATTTCACTACTTCCTCCAGGGTATATAATAATCTTGTCAGTTCCCATTTTTTCAAACTGATATTTGATAGAATCCTGCAAGCCCTGGCTTATGGATATTAAAGAAACAACTGCTGTTATGCCAATAAATATTCCTATCATGGTCAGCCATGACCTTAACTTTCTGTTCTTAATTCCATTAAACGAGAATTTTAAGTAATCTTTTATCATTCTTACCTAAGGAAAGTGAGAATCATTTTATTGATTCTTCTTCTTTTTCCAGATTCTATAGCCAACTACACCGATTACCACAATTATAATTATGGTTAAAAATCCCCCATAGCCATTACCTTTCTCCAAACCAAATGTCTTTGCTTCTCCTTTATCATAAATCATTAAATAGACCGTCTTTTGTTTTTCATATTTGTTGTTATTTGGGTCAAGATAGTTGTAATTTAATATTAAGGGGACATTTGAATCTTCTGCATCCTTTATATAAACCTTGAATTCAGCAATCTCATAATCATCTGAGTCAATATTCCCCAAATAGGCTTTTTGAGAAGATATTACCTTAACATAATCACTTTCCTTTAGTTCAACATCAAGCAGCTTTACATCAGTTGTTCCCTTGTTTACAAAAGAAATATCCACTTCTCCAACCTGGCCTTTGGTGTATATGTTTGTTGAATCAATTACTGGTTCTATAATTGGCTCATCACCAACCACCACACCTATAACCTCTGATTTTGAATAATTTGTTCCGAGCTCATCAGAATATTCAATAGTCACAGGAATCTTATAAACATCTGAATCTGCATTTGGGTCTGGAATAAGTGTGAACTCAACTGTCTTTGTTTTTCCTGCTCCAATGCTTTTTATAACCTGCTGGTTTGTTGTTCCAAAACAAGAGAAGGGAAGCTCACTATAACTTACACTAGTTGCAGTTTGTAATAATGTTATCAAGTTGAGTTTTATTTTAATATCCTTGAGCAATGAATCTGCCATATTCTCAAGCTCAATGCTAAGAACAGTCTTCTTGCCAGGAGGCATAGGATCTGGAGCATAACTGACCTTTTTTACATTTAATATTGCATCATGTGTTCTTATGTTTATGTAAAACTTTCCTGGCTTCTGCCAGCTTACACCATTATCTAGGCTATACCTTACCTCAATTTCATTCTGACCCTCAACAGCATTTTCATCTACTTTAAGTCTGTAAGTTACCATAACTCCGTAATCACCAATTTGCCTTCCCCAGATACTTCCTATTTTTTGTGTTGCACTTTCTCCTAAATCAAGAGAAAAAGGGAATTTAGGCAGAACCTCAAAAATAACATTTTCCGCATTTGAAGAGCCAGTATTCTCAACTTTCCACTTTACCTCAACATAGTTTCCAGGCTCTGCAGGATCAGGATCCTGATTAATAAGACTTACATCAATGTTTACAGACTCTGAAACAGGAGCCAGACAAACAGATGCACAAACTATCAGCATTACAAATAATATTCCAATTGATTTTATTTCTTTTTTCATTTTCTAACCTCCATTAAAATAATCTTTCTTTTATATTTATTGTTTTATTATCACACCATCCTTTAAATATGCTATCCTGTCTGCATGCTTTGCAAGCTCAGCATCATGTGTGACCATTACAATTGTTTTTCCCTCTTTTTTATTTAAATCTTTTAAAAAATCCATTACAATTCTTCCTGTCTTTGAATCAAGATTTCCTGTTGGTTCATCAGCAAGTATTACATTAGGATCATTTGCTAATGACCTTGCGATTGCAACACGCTGCTGCTCACCACCAGAAAGCTCTGTTGGTTTGTGATTCATCCTGCCTTCAAGCTGGACAAGCCTTAATAATTTCTCAGCTCTTTTTTCTCTTTTATCTGCTGGAATGCCTTGAAATATCATTGGTAGGATTATGTTTTCTTTTGCTGTTAATGTTGGAATAAGATTAAATGTCTGAAATATAAATCCTATTTTTCTGCCTCTTATCTGGGCTAAAGATGATTCACCTAAGTGTGCAATGTTCTTTCCCTCAAGGTAAACATCGCCTTTTGTAGGAATGTCCAGGCAGCCAACCATGTTTACAGCTGTGCTTTTTCCAGAGCCGCTTGGGCCCATTATTGAAACAAACTCATTTTTCTTCACACTGAAATTCATTCCCCTGAGCGCATTTACATCTACCTTTCCCATTTTGTAAATTTTCCACACATCCCTTAGCTCAATTATTATATCACTCATTTTTTCAGTTTGTTTCTTACTTTATTTACCATTTCAATAATATTTTTTATTATTTCTTCAGAAACCAATACCTCTTTATAATAATTTTCTATTATCTTGAGCTCCTGCCTTGATCTTTCTGACTTTTCTTTTTTATATTTCTCTATTATTGAAGGCAGCTTTTGTTTTGTTGGAATAATTATTTTTTCATACTTTCTTTTCATTAAGTCAAGTGAAAATACGCTCATATCCTTTTCCATATAAAAGTATGCCTTTTTTGAGCCAGGATTTCTTATCCTCTTTATAAGGCCAATCCTTTCTATAAGCTTGGTTGCAGTGCATACAGCAGATAAGCTATACCCTGTTTTCTTTGAAAGTTCTTCAAGTGATATTTCTCTTGGCTCTGCGTAAAGCATGGCAATTATCTCTGATGAAAGCTCATCAAGGCCATTAACCTTGCAGTTTTCTGTCATCAGGTGTATAAACTCTTCCTTTGGAGTTTTGAAAACATTAATCATTTTATTCTTTTTTTTCTGAACTTTCAGTATTTTATGAAAGTTATGAAAGCTGATATTTAAATGTTTTTGTTTTCTGGTTTTTAAAATAATATTATAAAAATAAGAACTTATACAAATTAGTTAGAACTATTATTTTTTTCTTCGGAATTTTTATTATTCCCTTGTAATAAGGATGATATCCAAATCTCTAAATTCTTAAGTAAAGGTGTAACTTTTTTCATTTCATCAATAGTCCAATTCATCCAGTAGGTTTGATATTCAGATCTTGGTTCAGAATCTATAATCTTTTGTATTTCCTTCCAGGTATGGCTTCCGCCCTGATACTCCCTGTTTTCAAGAAGAGAAACAACTGCATCAATAGCACCATATTTCATATCTTCATCTGTCCACTTGTCATCTTCTCTGTTCCACATCCTATGATGTCTTTGTATTCGGTGCCTTTCAAGTGCTTTTTCAAATATTTTCTTTTTTTCAAGAGTATCTTTTTCTGCATATGCGAGACCATGCATAACTTTCCATTCTAGCTTGTTTCCTGGTCCAACTAGGTCATGTGGATTTTCACTCTCATCATCAATAGAAATTCCCAGCCTATCTAAATAAAAATGTACGCTCTTACTATGCTGCCAAACATTCCCAGCATATTTTCTTACTTCTTCTTCTGTTAAATCTGTAGGATTATGTTTTTTATAAAGTTTTACAGCATAATCTATTACTTCCTCTATTTTTGTACTCTTTGTTATTTCAAGCCTATCATTAAGATTATCCATTTTCTAGCTTGAGATTCATTGCTTATTAATAAACTTTGTCCAAATTAAATCCAGATAAGCCAAAATCCTGTGTTAAACCAAAAGATTTATTAAATAAAAACTATATTAAGGCATTTATGATACCACAAATCATCTTTTTGGGTACAGGGGGGGACTGCTTTATTGTTGGAAAGCAGTTAAGGGCCTCTGGAGGAATCATAATAAAAGCAGAGGATATGCAATTTCATATAGACCCCGGGCCGGGTGCTTTGGTAAAAGCCAAACAATATGATGTTAACCTAAGGGAGAACACATGTATTCTTGTTTCACATAACCACTTAAATCATGCTAATGATATTAATGCAGTTATAAGTGCAATGACTCATGCTGGCCTTGATAAAAAAGGGGTTCTTATATCAAACAAGACAGTTATTAATGGTGATAATAATATTGATACAATCTTACTGAATTTCTACAAGAACTGTCTTGAAAGATATATTCTTATTAAGGAGAACCAAAAAATTGGTGTTTCTGATATTGAGATAAGAACAACCCCAACAAAACATGGCATAGAAAATACTGGCTTTAAGTTCATAACACCAGAATTCAGTCTTTCATATATTTCTGACACAAGTTATTTTACTGGTCTTGCAGAGCCGCACAAGGGCTCTGACATATTGATTTTAAATATTGTAAATCCTTCTGGAGTTAATTCAAAGACAAACCTTAACTCAGACGACGCTGTAAAGATAATAACTGAGGTAAAACCAAAGCTTGCAATAATACAGCACTTTGGCATTAAGATGCTTGAGGCAGACCCAATGTATGAAGCTAGAGAGATACAGAAAAAAACATATACCCAGGTTATAGCTGCAAATGATGGAATGGCCATCAACCCATTATCATACTCTTCATCTTTAAGGCAAAAGACACTAAAGAATTACTGAAGCATCCTAATTTCTATATAAATCCTAATAAAAGAATAAAACCATAGCCAGCTAGACAGCCCAGGCTGAGGAAAGGCATTGCAGGATAAAACCTGTCTTCTTTGCTCTTAACTAATAAAATAAGTAGTGTTATTGAAACAAAGATTGGTATTATCAGGGATGTTAAAAAACCTGTATTTTTCATCACAACACCTGCAAATAATAATGGGAATGCAATATCACCACCGCCAAGGATTGCTGTCCTGACTTTTTCAATTTTCACAACTTTTTTTGTTTTTTTCTTGCCTTCTTTTTCAGGCAGCTCGTATGGAATTGAGAGCCCTGCAAAAGCCCTTGAGCTTGTCTGGAACTTAGCTAGTTTTATCATGTGCTTGCTCTTCCAGACAGCATAGATATCATAGATAGATATAAGCAATAATAACATAAAAACAGCATATAGGTTCATTATGGGAACAAATATTGCTGCAAAACCACTATAAATAAAGATTTCTGTGATGTTATGCACAAAAATATTTGGCCTGACAACCTTAAAAAATGCCAGAACAAAGCCTATTGCTAATGCAATCTCTTGTTTCATAAATGGCTTTAGTGCTATTGTAAGGAATACTACAACACCTATAAAGAACCAGAACCTCCACCAGTTAACCTTCTTGAACTTTATTAATAACATTAAAAGCCCTGTTCCCAAAAGAACTGCTATTATGATGTATATAAAAGAGCTGCTTTCCTCTAAAGGCGGCCTCTCAAAATTATAAGGCAATTCCTCCCATGTTGTAACTCCTGTTTCTGCTGTTTTTTCATGGTTAATATACTGGTTTGTTATTGCAAGTCCAACAACCTGCGATAAAAAAAACAATAACACAAGCATTACTGTTATCTTTAGGGTGTGCTTCATAAAATAATAAATCTAACCAAACCTATTTAAACTTATTTATTTTAATAAACAATATGTTAGCCCATAACATATGCCTAACTGTTTTCTGCAAACCAGAAGATGATATTGGGCTTATAACAAAAAAGCTTTTGTTTCTTGTTCCATTTGACCTTAAAAAGCAAAAAATAGAACTGAAAAAAACAAATGCAACTGGCTTTAATGAAAGGAAAATCATTATTTTAGAGATTCATCTTGAAAAAGAAGCCCATACAAACTTTTTTTTAACTAGTTTAGGAAAAAACCTAACTGATGAGCAGAAGTTATTGATAACAAGGCAAGCAGAATCAAGGCTTGATGATGAGCTTAAGTTCTTTTTGAGGCTTGACAAAAGCAAACTAATCAATGAAGACAAGCTCTGGCTCACTGACAAGGGAGATTGTTATCACATCAAGATAAAAATAGCTGCCTTTCCAAAGAAGAGAGAGGTTGCTTTAAAGATAGTTGAAAAGATATTTAGTTAACATGAATTTTTTATTTCTTAGTTTTGCTTTCTATCTTGCTTTCTTGCTCTACTTCATGCTTAAGTGCCTGCATTATACTCTTAGTAGCAATATATGCCCCTTCACCAAACATTTCTTCAGCTATTTCTTTTTTAGACATTTCTTTTAGCTCTTTTTTTCTTTCCTGCCATACATCAGGAAATACTTCTTCAATTAGACTATTTGTCATTTCTTCGGGAATTATTTCATCAGCCTTATCCATGGGAATGTCTACATGCACTTTTGATAAATCTATTGGCATTTCTTTTATATCCATATTTTGGAAGCATTCAAAACACATATGTTTTTCTGAGCTTTCGAGCATATCTTCTGGGCATTCAATTTCTTTTCCACAGAAACTGCAGTTTACTTTTACTAATTTAGGCTCGTTTTCCATTTTATTTTAGACTACCTCTAATTTTCTCCTTCATTTTAGACTAGCCTCAATAATTTTCTTCTCTTCTTCTGTAATACCGTATAAATCATAAACCATTTCATCAATTTCCCTATCAGTTTTCTTTATTCCAGCTTCCAACTCATTTAAAGATTTGAACTTTTCTTTTTTGCTTTCATCTTTAAACCATAAGTCCTTAGTAAGATGATTAAACTCCTTCATAACATCTTTTATCTTATCAATATTCATCTTTACATTAGCCACATAAA
>Ga0210017_1003487_pt1 | contig 13175 bp, 10 predicted proteins | sample CryGeyCG2014_020_FD_183966 | JGI IMG/M metagenome (GOLD analysis project Ga0210017, IMG submission 183966) | Groundwater microbial communities from aquifer - Crystal Geyser CG08_land_8/20/14_0.20 (SPAdes) (version 2) | ecosystem: Environmental > Aquatic > Deep subsurface > Groundwater | place... | reverse complement strand
TCCTTGGTTTTATCGTCGGGAAAGGTTATTTTTCTATTGAGGGTATTATAGCAGATGGTTAACCTTTTTCAATGTTTTTCTCGACGGTATCTCGACGACAAAATCTAAGAGGTTGCGACACAGCCTCTGATAGATTGGCGCGCAATTCCGTAGATGGCGGAAAGATTATCTTCCTTTTAGATCGTGGCATAATTAAGGACTTAAAGTTTCCCACATACCGCCTTGACAATAACGCTCAGGGTAAGTTTATGCTTTCTATCGCATTTGGGCAAAGCAAGTATTACATTGATGCGCTCTCTGAGAATATCAGGCGTGGGATAAGATTGAAGTTAAGCAAAGGTATCTGGCCTCAATGGGCGCCAGTAGGTTACCTTAACGACCGCAAGACACGCACGATTATTATTGATGAGGGCAAAGCTCCTTTCATAAAGAGGGTTTTTGAGCTTTACTCTACTGGCAATTATACGCTTGAAGAGATACGAAATAAAATAAACCCTCTTGGCATGACTGGTAGAAAGAATAAACCATTGAGCCGAAGTCAATATCAAACTATACTCAAAAACCCTCTTTATTACGGCGTATTCCGCTATAAGGGCGAAGTGTACGAGGGAACTCATGAGCCGATTATCACAAAGAAACTTTTTGATAAATGCCAAGAAGTAATGCTCAGGCGCGGCAAGCCAAAGAAATCAGTAAGGTATTTTGTCTTACGCGATTTAATGATGAGGTGCGGTGAATGCGGACGAATGATAACCGCTGAAACGCAGAAAGGATTTGTTTATTATCGCTGTACTAAAAGGGCAACCAACTGCAAACAAAGATATACTCGTGAAGAAGAGCTTGCCGCGCAAATCAAATCTTTCATTCAAAAAGTTTCTTTGTGCGATGATTGGACAAAGAAGATTTTAGAGCAGTTAGAAAAAGACAAGAATAGCACTGTCCAATCATCACGCCCCCAGCAGCAAAATTTACAAGCAAAAATTACAGAGTTAGATAATAAGATTAATAAACTAATAGACATCTACCTTGAAGGCACAATTTCGCTTGAGGAATATCAACGCAAGAAAGAATTTTTTATTAACGAAAAGAGGAGATTGCAGGAAACCTTGCAGGATTTTGCTGCTGGGGGCAATAATTGGTTCGAACAGGCGAAGGAATTTGTAACCTCTTTAAATAGAGCGCATTGTGCGATTTCGGAAGGAAATTTAGAATCCCAGAAAGAATTTCTGGAAAAGATTGGTTCGAACTTTATTTTAAAAGAGCGCCGCCTCGTTTTCTCGTCGGAAGCCCCCTATAGGGGGCTTCTTCAGAGCAGTCCCTTTCTAACCTGGCGGAGAGAGCAGGATTCGAACCTGCGATGACCTCATCGGCCATGGACGCTTTCGAGGCGTCTGGTTTCAACCGCTCACCCATCTCTCCAGAACTTTTATACTAAGTTAGAAAGGCGAGAAAATTCTTGAGGACTACTTTCTTAAAACAATGAATGACACTATAGAATAGACAATAAGAAATAAACCAAGCATAACCCGTTTTTTTACTAGCCAATTTTGAAAACTATAAATATTAGTTTCTATTTTAGGTATCAATCTTTTTTTAATACCTACCTCTTTATCTAAGAATTGCTCTAATTTAATGCATTTGTCTACTTTGCCAGTTAACAAAAATATACCTGCTAAAAAAGCCAGAGGAGTCAGCCATAATAAAATTGTTCTCATAACCTCAAAAATTGTAATTTGTTCTTCCATTCAAATCGCCCCCTTCCTCAACTGGCGGACGCGTCTGCAACCAATTCGAACCACATCCGAAGCCCAGGTAAAAATTATAATTCAACCTTTGCAACGAATCCCATTATATCAAAAATTGGCAAAAAAGGTAGAGGAATTACTTTTGCTAGGGATGTCGTTCAGGGCTATAGCAAAAAGCTTAGGGGTAAACCCCGTTAGAAATACCAAAGCTATAGAAGAGAAAAACAAGATTTCTAACGGGGTTCATATTAAATTTCCCGTGTCTTTCAGAATTTTCTTAACAGAGAGACAGGCAGGAGAATCATCGGAAAGTTCTAACAGCGACTTGCCATTTAAGTTATACCCCCTTAATTCTTTGTCGTATTCTATCTTTCCTATATAATTCCGGGTAACCTTGCGCAAATAATTTTCTGCCTCCGGGTCAAATTCATAATTCCCTACAATATAAAGATGTTCATAGCGGATCCCAACGGATTTAGTTATGTCTTCTACCCTCTTTATGTGTTTTATTGATTTTATCGAAGGGTCTAAGAAAACAAAAAGCTCGTCTATATCTTGAGTTATTTTTCTATTTAAATGCTCCACGCCTGCCGGTGAATCTATTACCACGCTCTTATAATTTTTGGCCAGTCTTGGAATATTTACCTTTAGTAAATCGTCCGGGACACAATAGCAACCCTGGACTAACTTCGTACCCAAAGTAAGTAAATCAAAATCCTTTCCCTCATATAGACAATCGCTTTGAAGCAAATATTCCATTTGGTTATGCAGAGGCGTTGAATTAAACTCGGTGACGTTCTTTCTTTTTTGTATGATGCCATAAAGCGCATCTGAGATAGTCATTATCGAGCTATTTTCCAGATCTATGCCGAGCATATCCGCCAAATTTTGGTCAGGGTCAAGATCAATAAGAAGAAACGGCGCTTTTAGATATCTGGCAGCCAATGCCACAAATGTAGTCTTTCCGGTTCCGCCTCTTCCAGTAGAAAGAATTATTTTAGCCATTTTTCGCCTTTGGTTTCCTTAACGAAAAGCAATTGATTCACCCAGCCCTTGCGTGCAAGGGCTGGGTTCATTTTTAACTCCCTTTCATGTTTTTAAGCAAAATGGCCATCGTAGTTGTCTTCAGCGTTTTATATAACTTTTTTCAATATCTTTCATTTTTGCCATCAATACACAATCATCGGGATACGGACAAACATCTTTTTCCAACAAACAATCCATAATATCCGCTTTCCCCCTAAATATCTCTATTATGTCTATAATACGCGGTTTAGAAGGCTGCATATTTAAAACAAACCCTCCGCCTTTTCCTTTTAAGGATTTCAGTATTTTGCGTCTACTTAAAACCTACAAAATCCTCTTTAAAAAAGCCCGACGCATATTCAACTTATTTACCAATTCGCTTAGAGAAATTACCATATCGGGTTCTTGCGCAATATAAAGAAGAGACCTGATTGCATAATAAATATTCTTGGTTATTAATCTCATACCATATCAACTCAATAGGCCTTAATGCGACTTATTTTTTATCTCTTTCGCCAAAAATTTTACTGCCTATTCTTACAATATTTGCCCCTTCTTCTACGGCAATTTTATAAGAGTTTGTCATCCCCATAGAGAGGTATTTCATTTCAACGCTTGGTAGATTTAATTTCCTTATTTCGTCAAATATCCTTCTTGTTTCTATAAAATATGGCCGAGAGTCCTCTGGATTGCCAAACCTTGGGCCCATAGTCATAAGTCCAAGTATTCTTATATTACTAAAAATCGAAATTTCTTTTATTAAATCTATTGCATTTTCCGGCAATACTCCGGATTTCTGTTTTTCTTTCCCGCTATTTATTTCAATCAATACAGGCATTGTTTTGGAAATTTCAGCGCACCTCCTATCAATCTCTTCTGCCAATTCATAGGAATCAATTGTTTGTATCATATCGAAAATCTCTACCGCTTTTTTGACCTTATTCTTTTGAAGATGACCGATAAAATGCCAGGTTACTTTTCTTCCTATCACCTTAAATGCATCCAGCGCTTCCTGGACATAATTTTCCCCGATAATCTTTATCCCGGTATTTATTGCTTCTAAGATTTCCTCCGGAATTCTTGACTTTGCTGCGGCAACCAACTCTACCCCTTTTGGTAATTCATCTAAAATTTCTTTTACATTTTCCTCAATCATATCTTTCACAGTTCATTGTGTAATTTTTGCCAGTCTTTTTTACCAATTCAGATAATCCAGGGGTTCTTAACGCTGCAGCGGGGTGGAACATTGGGATTATCTTTATATTTCTGTTTGGATTAAACAAGCCTTCGGCAGTTACAGAAAAAAGCTGTCCATGAATTTCTGAAATTCTTTTTTTAGATAAACCCCGCCCCTGCTCCCAGGGGCGGGGTAAATTATATTTTCCAAGGGTATATTGCGTGGCTATAGAACCTAAAGGAATGATTGTCTCCGATTTTATCATCTCTATTTGCTTATCGAGATATCCGGCACAGGCATCTACTTCCTTCTGCCCTATTGAATAAGTAGGGGCATGGCACTTTATGATGTTAGTGATATAAACCCCTATCTATTTTAGCTAATCGCAAAAGCTCATTTAAAAAATCTCCTGAAGGCCATATAAATAACTTTCTGCTTGAATTTTCCTCTCTTCCGGGAGATAAACCTACGAGCATAATCTTGGCATCGATTTTGCCCTCAGCAAAAACAAGTTTATCCCTGAATTTAATTTATGAGTAACTTAACCTTAATAGAAAACAAAGCTCAGGGACAGTCCCCTGCGGGGACAGTCCCTTCGGCAAAACCTGTTCTGGCAAGGACAGTCCTTTCTATTCAACGTCTGTTGGATGTAAGCCGGAAGTATTTACAAAGATTGCTTCGGGAAAATAGGGACAGTCCCTTCGGGGTAAAAGGTTCGAATTGGTATCAGTTTCGGAGGAGAGAGGATTCGAACCCCTGAGGCACCTTCCAGCACCTAACCGCTTTCAAGGCGGTCGCTTTCAACCACTCAGCCACTCCTCCAGAAATTTATCATAAAAACAACTGTTTAAATATAGTATAAAATATACTTTTACCGATCTGGAAGGAATTGTTGAAGAAATTGACAAAAGAAAACTCTTTGAATATAACAGTTAAGCAAAAGGCAAGCAATACCAGATCAATAATATAAATAAAGGAAAATCCAAAAATATAATTTGCTTTCAGAAAATCACCTTGTTTAGAACGTACAGACTTGGCACTAAAAATAAGATGCAAGGTTAAGCTGAAACTAAATAAAAAAATAAAATAGCCGACGGATTCTTTGGTTTTAAGCGCAAAGGAAAATATTAAATATAAGATAAATATAACAATTGTATAAATGGGCAGTAAATACGGCGCAACTCTTACCAGGGGCTTAAAGAAATTAAAAACTATCCCCAGTAATCTCTGGCCCTTATTGTAAATTATTGCGGGTTCATAAACAAACAGGTAAATAATGATAAAGCTTATGGCTCCTGCCCAGAAATAATTCTGCAATAATTTTTCTACAGCACCAAATTCATTTAAAAATGCTACCGAAACAGAATAGACAAAAGGTAAAAGGCAAATCCCTATAATAAACTTAACGATACCTAAGGTCTTATGAGAAAAAATAGCCATCTTAGACCCGCCGCCCCGACCCTCGTCAGCGCCAATCTTTAGCTTATCCAGAATATTATTATTCTCTTTTTTAGGGAATTCTTTCTTTTCCATTAAATGAGCCCACAACTTACGGAGCGCTCCGCCTTTGGCGGAACAGCGAACGTAAGTTGTTTGGGCGAATTCACCCCGTTGAGTGTGCTAAAATTATCGAAGAGAATTTTAGCACATCTTACGAGGCGGGGCAAAAGATTGCTATTTTATTACCTCCTGACCGCCTAAATACGGCCGTAAGGCCTCCGGGATAACTACTGAACCGCCCTTTTGCTGATAATTTTCAAGTATCGCCACAACCGTCCGCGCAAGGGCAACTCCAGAGCCGTTTAAAGTATGCACGAAATCTAATTTCTTGGTATCTTTCCTTCTAAATTTTATATTTGCGCGCCTGGCCTGAAAACTTTCAAAATTGGAGCAACTGGACACCTCCAGCCACTGGTCTGTGCCTGCGGCATAGGCCTCCAGATCGAAACAAATACTGGCAGCAAAACTCAAGTCCCCGGTAGGTAAGATTGCTACTCTATAAGGCAGCCCCAATAATTGCAAAACATCCTCGGCATCCCTTACTAATTTTTCCAATTCATCGTAAGAGTTCTCGGGTTTTACGAACTTAACCATTTCTACTTTGTCAAACTGATGCACGCGGATTAGGCCTTTTGTATCTTTGCCATAAGAACCTGCTTCCCTACGAAAACAGGCAGTATAGGCAGTATAATAAATCGGCAGGTCATCTTCGTTTAGTATTTCATCGCGGAATATATTGGTTACCGGCACCTCGGCAGTGGGAATAAGAAATAAGTCATCGTCTTTCAAGCGATACATATCTTCTTCCAGCTTGGGTAGCTGGCCTGTGCCGGTCATTGATACGCGATTTACCAAAAAAGGCGGGAATACTTCCGTATACCCGTGTTTCTTGGTATGTAAATCCAGCATAAAATTAATCAGCGCCCGCTCCAGTTTTGCTCCCCAACCTTTATAAAGCACAAAATTTGAGCCGGTAATCTTTACTGCCCGGCCAAAGTCAATAATATCCAGATGCCGGCTTAATTCAATATGAGTAACTGGTTTAAAATCAAATTTAGGCAGCTCGCCCCACGAACGCACTGTCTTTTTGCAAGAGGCATCGCCAACAGGAACTGAAGAATGCGGTATATTAGGAATGGCTAATAATGATTTATCCAATTCCGCATCGATTTTTTTTAGTTCATCCTCTAACCGGTCAATTCTGTCTGCGGTTTTTTTCATTGAGGCAATCTTAGGCTTGACATCTAACTTTTTCTTCAATAAAGCAGCTATCTCATCGTTTGCCTTATTTTTCTGGGCCCTTAAGTCTTCAAGCTCACTCAAGGCCTTGCGCCGGGAATCATCGAGCTTAATCAAAGTATCTAAGTCTAATTTTAGACCACGGCCTTTAATAGATTTTTTGACTAAATCCGCATTTTCCCGAATGAATTTTATATCTAACATAAGTGAGCTCACAACTTATAGGGCGATAGCGAACATAAGTTGTTTTGAGCGAACTTACCCCACACCCAGTTACTACTGAGAGACGCTACTATGTATCTGGGTGTGGGGTTATCCGTTCATTTAACCTTTAATCACTCCCAATGGCCGCATCCTACATACACGCTTAGAAATCCCCACGTTATGCACTACGTTTACAACTTCATTTACATCTTTATACGCTTGCGGCGCCTCTTCAACAATGGTCCCCCGGCCGGATGCCTTAACCATTATACCCTTAGATTCCAATTCTTTCAATAGCGCATCTAGATTTATAGATTTAGTAGCAGCAGTGCGGGATTTCACTCGCCCGGCACCGTGACAATTCTTTACTAAAACAGGAACAAAAGTTTTAGTAAAGATAAAATAATTGTGATTATCTTGAACTTCTATGTTATATAATTCATCTATTCCTAAATCATCTACTTTCTTAACTCGTTGCATTCTTAAAGGCGAATTGGTTATCTTTATGATCTTCTCTTTGTTATAACGCGAGCTGGACTGCCAAGCCAAGAATCTCAGGATCTTCTCGCCTTCCATTAAACAATTTCTATCAGATTTTCTTTTAAAAGGCCATTTTATATCGCCTGATTTCCAATTCTCAGTAAATAATTGGCGGACAGAAAATAATTTACTGCCATACTTTTGTCTATGCGGCATACCCTTTACTCTTTTTGTAAATCTTAACAATTCTTCTATCCTTTCAGATATCTGAATTATATAACAATTTTCTCTTTGAACAGATACATACGGTAGAATTCCTAATTTTAGGCATGCCAAAACAACCGCCCCAATTACTTTTTCTTTTCCGGCAAATATATCTATCACTTTGCGTGCGGGATTCCATGTGCCATCGCCGTCAATAACGCCTGCTAAAAAATTAAAAGTGCTTTCTGTATTTAATCCCAAAACCCATGTCTCTATATTATCAAATATAGATATTATTTCTTCTGCGGTATGTTTGCGACCGGTTGAAAAATCTGTAGCGGATCCCGTTATTACTCTTCCTCTTATATCCCCGGAAGTGAATTTAGTTTTACCTTCATTTAAACCGTACTCAAAAACATGCTCAAATGAAGACCTGACATATTTTATAAAATTTACCTTTTCTTCGCATTCCTTTTGAGTAAAAACAACCCTTTCATTTTTTCTATCAATATAACCGTCTGTGGCAAGAGCGCCAACTAAAAAGGCTAAACGAGGAAAAAATAATTTCCAACGAATATCTAACCTATCTAAAACACATACCATTTTCTGATTATCTATAATTTTATGCAGTTCATCAAATTTAAGTTCGGCATTATCAAAAATAAAAAAATTGTGGTCAGAGGTAGTATCTAAAGTACTAAATCTAGACCGATTTGTCTGTGAAACAGAGATTCTTATCGCTGGACCCACTCTTTTGCTCACGCTTAAGATCGGTTTCCATTCAGTAGATAAGGTATCTTTATTAAGTGAGAAGGCATTATAGGCTAATCCTAATTTATTAAATTCGTATATTTCTTTTAGAGTAACGATTCCTTTATCGGTAAGGATTCTCATATCACCAGTAAAGCAGGTTGAACCAAAAGTCTCCTCTTCTGCTTTTTTTGTCCCAACGAGTAAATAGGAATTCCTGCCCATATCACCCGGAATAATCACCGGTTGGCCTGTCTTCTTATACCTTTCCGGTAATGCCGGATGGCCCGGCCCGAATGCGCGCGTAGCGCCTTTACGGTGAACGCATAAAGTTTTTTCTTTACCATCAATAATATATTTTTCTATCTTGGCAATATTATGCGCGACATCATAAATTAAATACATCCCCATCTTTTGCCAAGATGCGCTAAAGACTTTCTCAAATACTTTGCGTGTAAGATACATCAGGCACTGCCGGTTTGCCCAGGCATAGTTAGCCGCGCATTTCATTGCCCCCAGATAGCTTTTACCTTCGGGAGAATTAACCGGCGCGCAGGCGAGTTGGCGGTCAGGGACATTGATACTGTATTTCTCCAGGCAACGGATCATACTTTTGGTATAATCATCGCAGACCTGATAACCTAAGCCCCGCGAACCGGAATGAATCATTATGGTTATCTGACCTAAAGTTAAACCAAACTCATCGCAGAGGTCGCGGTCATAAAGCTGGTCAATAGCCTGTATCTCTAAGAAATGATTTCCTGAGCCCAGAGTCCCTGATTGCGCCTTGCCTCTTTCATATGCCCGGTCGGAAACCGCTGCGGGATCCGCCCCCTGTATGGCGCCATATTCCTCAGTGCACTCCAGGTCTTCTTTTGTGCCATACCCTTTTTCTACCGCCCATTCCGCACCCTTGACTAGAATTTCTCTTTCTTCCTTTGCGCTCACTCTTATATCGCCTTTTGACCCCAAACCCGAAGGTACATCCGAGAATAACGTATAAACCAAATCCTTTATTTTATTTTTTATCTCTTCATATTGAAAATTAGTTTTTAACATCCTGACACCGCAGTTGGAAACCACAAAATTATTAGCGATAAAATTGTGATGGGCGTGCTCAACAGTGAAATCATAAACATAGCCGTAGAATTCTAAATCACTAATAGACCTGATGCGCTCCCAAACCATTCCTGAACAACCCAGGCCCTTTGTGGCTTGCTTAATATATTCTTCGAACGTCGGATTGTCACCCCACATCCGTGGCTTAGCCTTTCTCGGTTCATAAAGCGAACGTTCAATAAATCTTTCATTGATATTAGTAAGACTATCCAGATAATTGCATAATTCTTCTCTGTCCCATTTTCCTGAATTATATAACTTCGGCGCTAATACTGCTACTCCTTCTTTCTCTCTAATAATCTGCCTCTTTAGCCTCAAATAGCCAACTGCACAATTTGCTAAGAATTTTCTTTTCTCATTATATTCAAAACTAATCTTACTATAGAGATTTATTAGATTTTCTGTTTCAGAGGTCATCATTAACCGCAGTCGATAAGAAATTATGCCTTGCTTATTTACAAATTCTTTTCTCTGAGTTATCTTATGAAATGAAATGCCGAATTCAGATAATAATTTAGAGAGCCCCTCTAAAAATTTATATCCACTATCTAAAGAATCTTGTATTTTATTCATCGAAAGTGTGGGGCAGTAAAAATTATAGCCATGTCCAGTCATTGTAGCCGGCGAAGACAATTCTGCGCCAAACAAACTGGCAAGAAATAATCTCTTCTGCCAGAGACGGATTTTAAATAGCCATTTTGGCAATTCATACTGTTGGTAACATTTATTCCCGACAGGTGTGCCTAAAGCAGCCAGAAGCGCTGCCAAGGCACTGGAAGAACATTTAAGCCAAGTCTCCCTTCTGTCAAATTCATAAACACCATAGAAGGTTCTTATTCTGTGATGCCTATGCCTGGAATAAATCCCTGAATTAAAACCAATCCTGATTAAATCTTCTTTTATGTTTTTTAAATCTTCTTCTTTGCCATAAAAACAAACTGTGCCTCTCTTCCTTTTGCCAGTAAAGTATATTAGACCGTCTCCAAAACAATAGCCCATAATCTTAAGGAGGTACGGCAACTGAATAGAGTTATATCGCAAAGGTAATAAATTTCTTTTTTCAAGATGGCCTATTATCTGCTCCCTTGCCCTGCCACTGGACCCCTTTCCTAATTTTGAAAGGAGTCTTTTGATATCTCTTTTATCAACAATAACCTCAGAGTTTGGCTCTTCATATATAACTCCCTCAAAAGGGTAAATAGCTACCTCTTCGCCTATCTGTAATTCGCTGGCTTTTCTCATTCCGTCTTTTGTATAGAAAGGGTGGTCGCTAGTAGCGCTAATCCCTCTGTCTGTCTCAGTAAGGATATTTAGCACGACAGTGCGTGGCCTCTGTTTTAAGAATTTTAATATCGTGGTAGAATCTGATTTTTCTTTGTTAAAATCCATACAAATTAATTTATCTTTATTTAAGTTTTTCTCATAATCTTTAATTCTAATTCTATATCCCAATTCATTGCAAATAAATGTATTTCCGTCGAGGCAGTTAATGTCAAAACCGACTCCACCGGGCGAAATCACACCGCCCTGCTCGATATCCGTCGCTGCCACACCGCCTATACTAAAACCATACCCCCAGTGCAAATCCGGCATGGCTAAGGAGGCATTGACGATTCCCGGTAAAAACGCCACATTTGCGACTTGTTCAAGTGCTTTATCATGCCGGATATCTTTCAATAACTTTTCATCCGCATAGATAATACCCGGCACACGCATCCCTGGTTTATATGATTTTGGTATGCGCCAACGATAATCGTCAATTTTTTCTAAAGGAACTTCCCGGATATCTGCCATAGTTTCGCCTATTCCAATCGCTTAATTATCAGGGACAGTCCCGCCTTTGGCGGGACAGTCCCTTTATACATCAAAGATTACTTCTGCCTGCCAGCCAGGTTTTGTCTCTTCGATTTTTAATTGATGATAAGTAGCGGCTTTGATTTCAGTGTTTACTTTATAATTTTTAATATCTTCGCCTATTGCCACCGCTTGTAATGAGTTCTTATCTATTTTATCTATTTTAAAATCAGAAAATATTAATTCTTCGGTTGCGGATAAAGAAAGTAATTCGTTTAACCAATTTATAAATAATTCATCTAAATTATCCGCCTTTTGCTTTACTAAAATCTCTTTGCTCTTTGCTCTTTGCTCTTTGCTCTTTTTCTCAGCGATGATATCAAACATTGCAGAGGCAGCATTTTTGAAGAGATCCTTTAAATCATTGCCTTTTACCCTAATACCTATATCTGCAGTATGTTCGATAAATTCGTAGTTTTCCATTAAATAAAAATGGGCCGTGCAGGAGTCGGACCTGCGACCCTCTGCTTAAGAGGCAGATGCTCTACCAATTGAGCTAACGGCCCAAATTCTATTATTTCTGATGTTTTATTATAACATAAATTTATATTTTTGTATGGGGATTTTAAATCAGGATAGAATCTAAACAAGACAGCCTGCCTGCTATTAACCAGCTTGACGGGAAGCTACGAAGCTAGATAAACGCGCCCGAGTGGAGTCGAACCACCAATAGCCAGTTCCGAAGACTGGTGCCTTATCCATTGGGCGACGGGCGCAAACTAAATTATCTCACACTTCTCGCCTAAGATTTCTTTAAACTTCTCGAGTCTTTTCTTATCTACGGCTAAAATATTCTCTTCTGCGGTTGTGCGCACCGGCGAATTAAGCTGTATTTTATCGGGATTTATCTTATCAATAATATCCTTCAATTTTCTGATATGACCCAAATCATCATTTATGCCTTTGACCAACATCACTTCAAGCCAAATCTTGCCTTTAAATTCCTTTCTTAAGCCTATTAAGCCGTTTATTATCTCCTCTATTTTTATATCTTCTTTGGGCCGGTCAATCTTTGTAAATATTTCAGGGGCCGCTGCATCTAGGGAAGGAACTATTAAATCCGCAGCGAACAATGCCTGGCGCACCACAGTTAGATTCAATAAGGAAGCATTGGTGATAACCGCTATAGGCACAACAGTAATTTTTTTTATTTCCGCAATTAACTGGTCTATTTTAATATTTAATGTGGGTTCACCTGAACCTGAAAAAGTAATATAATTTAAATCCTTTGCCTCTAAAATATTATTTTGCAGCCAGAGTTTTAATTCATTGATGATTTCCTGTATCGGGATATATTCTCTTCTCTCGCTTGTTGTGTTTATCGTCTTACCTAACTGACAATAAACGCAGTTGAAACTACATATTTTATAAGGAGTTAATGTAATACCCAGGGATAAACCTAATCTGCGCGATTTTACTGGTCCGTATATGTATTTCATTAAATGAGCGCATAACTTATGGAGGCGATAGCCGACATAAGTTATATGCGCGAATTAAATCCCGAGCTTACGCAGAAAATTTCGCAGAAATTTTCAAGTGCTTAAGCGAGGGATACAGGTTAATGAGCACGTGACTTATGGAACCACCGCTATGCGGCAGGTGAACATAAGTCACTGTGCGAATTAATCCCGAAGCTTACGCAGAAAATTTCGCAGAAATTTTCAAGTGCTTAAGCAAGGGATACATGTTATCAATCGCTCCCGGCTCATAAGCTATGCCAAAATTCTCTTTGATAAGGCCCTTCCCATAAGGATGGGAAGACCTATCCTTTCTGGATAAGGCCCTTCCCATAAGGATGGGAAGGCCTATCCTTTCTGGATAATTTTGGCATATTCGCCCTGAGAAATTCATAGAATTTCTCAGGACTAGTCCTGGGC
>Ga0210017_1003486_pt1 | contig 13176 bp, 12 predicted proteins | sample CryGeyCG2014_020_FD_183966 | JGI IMG/M metagenome (GOLD analysis project Ga0210017, IMG submission 183966) | Groundwater microbial communities from aquifer - Crystal Geyser CG08_land_8/20/14_0.20 (SPAdes) (version 2) | ecosystem: Environmental > Aquatic > Deep subsurface > Groundwater | place... | reverse complement strand
AAAGCGAAAACGGCGGAAAAAGGCATAAGGAAAAGGCCGTAAAGAACTATTCCCGAGCAAAGGCGGCGCAGGGTCTGCAGAGGGAATCGCAGATAATCGCCCCAATAATTGAAAGCCTCGGAATGAACGCCGGCCGTGGAACCCGCGAGCAGAGAAGCGTCCGAAGAGTTAAGCCACAGCCACCAGCCGGCCAAAGCCGCCGCCGAGGGGAGCCAGATTATTAAAAGCCGCCGCAGTTTCCCCTCCCGGCCGAAAAGGATTTCCGGCGAGAAACCGGCCGGCGCGAGTATCCCCGTGGGCCTTACGAGGGAAGCCGCGGCCGAGCTTAAAGAAGCGCCCCATAGCGCAGGAAACTTTTTTTCCCCGTTATGCGGGAACCAGTAAACCGACAGCAGAACCAGAAAGAGGTAAGGGACCTCGGTCATGAAGGTCATGGAAAGAGAGAAGAACAGGGGATTGAAAGCGAGGCAGAAAGCGCCGAGAAAAGCGGTCCGGGGACTTACTTCGAATTTCAGCAAAAGCCTCGCGAAGAGCCACACGGCCGCCGCCGCGAAAAACAGAGTGGACATCCTGAGCGCGCCGAACGAAAAACCGAACAAAGCGGTCCAGAGCCAGCCCCAGGCGACCTGGAAAACCTGGGTGTGAAAAACGTCGAAAAGCCGCAGACCTTCGCCCGCCAGCAGGTTTTTTACGGGCAAGGCGTAGATCCAGTCGTCGTTCAGGGGGAAGTTGCGGCTCCAGGGCGAAAGGGAAACGGCCGCGGCGGCGAAGACTAGACCGGCCGCGAAGGAGGATAAAATTTTATAAAGGGCGGACATACCGTGCTCAAAGGTTGAAAAAAAATCTTATTTTCGAAAGGAGATTATGCTGTTCCGCGGCCAAACCCCGCGCGGCGTTCTCCCCGGCGAGTTTTTCCCTGGCTTCGGCCAATTCCACGCGCCTTTTGGCGAGTATGGAGGCGATGGATTCCGCTATCTGCGGCCTTCCCGCGAGTACGTCGCGAAAGCCCTCCCTGTCCAGCCGGTAGCAGCCGGTCTCTTTAAGGGCCACCGCCGTCGCCGAACGGGGTTCCCCCGTAAGCAGGCCCATCTCCCCGAGGAAATCTCCCGGCTCGAGCGTTTTAACCGCGCGGTATTTCCCGGACGCGCCTTCCGAATAGAGCCGCACTTCCACGCCGCCTTTGTAAATTATGTAGAGCCAGTCGGCCGTGGCTCCCTGTTTCATTAAAAGTTCCCCGACGGCGAACGGCGTAGATTTCAGCAAGCCGGCCAATATTTCCCGTTCGCTTTCCGTAAGCGCCTGCAGTATATCCACGCCTTCGATAGCCGCGAGTCTGCGCTCCCGCTCGGTCCTGGCGCTTTTTTCCGCGACTGCGGCCGCTCCGTCGCTTACCACCACCGCTCTAAGCGGAACGGACATTTTTATCCCGGCTCGGGAGAGCGCGTAGTATATCCTGAGGCGCACGTCGGAATCGGCGCCGGAAGGAGAGGACAGGTCGGCGAGATAATACCGGACCGCGTAAACCATGCAATTGGGCTGGAAATCTTTTATCGCGCAGCAGGGAGCGGGAGAAGCCGCCACCCGCGCGGGAGAATCTTCCAGAAAAACCCTGTTAACGGCTTGAATCACTTCCCCCGGAGCGATGTCGTAATAAACGTTGAAAAGAACCTCCCGCCAGCGCGTATTGCTCATGGCCCGGCCCATCACGGTGACGGCGCCCTTCATAAGGGTGATATTCGGTATTACCACGAGGTCGCCGTCCAGCGTCTCCAGGGTGGTCTGCCTCCAGCGTATTTCCCGCACGAAGCCTTCATATCCTTCCACGCGGACCATATCGCCGGGCATGAACGAATTTTCAAGATGCAGCACCATGCCGCCGATAATATTGCCCAAAGTGTCCTGAAGAGAGAAAGCCACTACGCCCGTCACGACCGCGGAGGTGGCCAGTATCCCGCTGAGGTTCGCGCCCGAGGCGGAGAGCACCGCGAGTCCCGCTACCGCGTAGGCGCAGGCGAGCGTCAGGTCTTCCACGAACCCGGAGATCCCGGACTTTATCTTCGGTATAATGAGGGAAAAAGCGACGACACCGAGGACGTTTATGGCGGCTATTACGGCGAATAAATGGGAAGCCAGCTCGACCAGTTTGATCAGGCCGCGCCCGCCGGAACCGCCCATGAATTTTACGGCCAGTATCCCCAAGATAGAACAAACCGCCAGGAAAGCGGTTATACCCAGCCTCTTGCGCGATTCCCGGACCGAGCGGTAAAGCAGGAGCATGGAAAGGAAAAGAACGGAATAAAACCCTATTATCCGGGAGCCGAATAAAACGGAGATGCTTTCCATAAGGTATATTTTAGAAAATATCGGACCGATTACCCAAACTACATTTTTAAAAACCGGAAGGCGGGAATTTCATATTCCGGTTCAGGGGAGACCCGGGGCCGCAAGGTCCAGCTCGAAAACTTCGGCCTTTTCCTCATAGCCCTTGAACTCCATCTTACCGACGTTCTTATAGGCGTAATCGGCGGAAGTTTTTTCCTTTACCGCCGAAGAAACATACACCGCTCCGGCCGGAGCTTTGCCCTGGAGACGCGAGGTGAAATTGACGGTATCGCCCATCACCGTGTAATCCATGCGCGATTCCGACCCCACCTTGCCGGCTATCACCGGTCCGCAATGCACGCCTATGCCCACGCCCAGAGTTCTTTTTTCCGCGGAGGCCTGTTCGCGGTTAAATCCCGCTATTTTAGCCTGCATCTCGGCGGCGCAGGCCACGGCTCTTTTTTCCGCGTCGGTCTGCTCGAAAGGATCGTTAAAAACGACTATCAGCGCGTCGCCTACGAATTTATCCAGCGTGCCGTCATGCCGGAAAACCACGTCCACCATGCGGCTGAAATAGGCGTTCAGAAGCTCCACGAGCTCCTCAGGGGCCATAGCCTCGGACATGGGCGTAAAACCTCTTATATCGGAAATGAGAACAGAAACATGGGCGCGCCGGCTTTCGCCTATGGCCGTAGCCCCTTCCGGGGAGTCGAGTATTTTCTTCGCCACCTGGCGGGAAACATAGCGGGAAAGGGCCGACTCGGCCTGTTCCCGGCGGACGAAATTTTCCGCGAACTTAAGCACCAGTCCCCGCATTTTCTTTACCGCGTAGCCCGCGGCGAACCCCATCAAAACCATGATCAGCATATGTATGACGGCCGCGTAGGCGGAAATGGGAACGAGGCGGGGATTACCGTAGGAAGATAACCAGACTACGGCGTAGCCTGAAGCGGAAAAACAGGCGGCGGCCAAAATCGCCCGGACGCTGTAGCGCAAAGCGCAGATCACTATTAAAATGTAAAAAAGCGGGACCAGCGGACCGTTGTTCCCCTCCACCGCCACTATGGTCAAAGTCAGAAAAAAAGCGTCGGCGGCGGCCGAAACGTACTTTACCGGGCGCGAATAAAGCCCGCGGCGGTTTACCAGCGACCAGGTCAGGACCGAGTAAGCGAGCCAGGCCAGCGCGGCCCAGACCGCCCGGTCGTGGAGGGCGGCGTCCACCACCTTCAGCGCATAAAAATTAAAAAACTCGTTGGCCAGGAAAACCGGCAGGAAAAAAAGTCTCAGCAGGTTTATCTTTCTCTCTCCGGACCGCTCTTCTTCCAGAAAAAAAGCGTCAAGTTTTTCCGTAGTCATAGTAAAATTGTAGCACAATGCCCCCGGCCGGTAAATCCGGAAATAACGCCGGCGCGCGTGAAACCGTCCTTCGCGGAGGCCGCGCCGGGAAGGAGAACGAGGACGCAGCCGGGACCGGGGGGGCGGTTGGAGTTTAACTTTTCCCGGACGCGATAAAATCGGAGCGAAGGCGGGCCATCTCAGGCAGAGCGCAGCCATTTACTGGGATATTCCCTGGCCCAGTTCCGGCAAGTCCTCTTTCCAAACCTAAGCGCGGCGATCCTGAAGAAATCGGCCGGTCCCAGCTTTTCCCCGCAGGAGGACTTGACATAGAAGACCGGTTTACCCCAAAGCCACAAGAGGAATCCCCTTTTCGCCGGTTCCCCGCGTTCGGCGATAAGCGGTTCCGGTGCCGAAGCGTCCGAAACCGCGGTTTTCTCCAGGGCCGCCTCAAAGGCTCGCAAATCGAGGGCCGTGAGGAACTTTGAAAGGACCCTGGACCCGCCCGCTTTAATTCCAAACCCTCTGGCGAGTGTTTCATACCGCACAAAAGCGGAGAACCAGCCGCCGCCGGCGCCGCGTTCCGCCAGGAGCTTCTCCCCTAAGTCGGAAAAAAACAGAAGCGAGGATTCGACCCCGCCGGGCCGGGAAGCTTCAGTGACCGCGCCCGCTTTCCTGAATTCCTCCATCGTTTCAAACAAGGTCAGCCCGGAAGCCCGGGACAGAAGGAGCAGGGAAGCCGGAACGAACCAAAGAAAAATATTGCCGTAATTTTCCAGAAACCGGCAGGCGGAGGGAGAGACCCCGTTCAAATTCTTAACGGAATAATGGAAAGGGAATATCCGGGGATGGGCTTCGATAAGAGCTTCCAATACGGCTTTATCCGCTTTAAATACGCTGAGCCGGTTGCCTTCGTAAGTGGAGAAATTGGAATAGATCCGCAAAAATTCCAGTTCGGCCGAGGCGGCGATCGGCGTTTTAGGCATCACCGCCAGCAAATGCAGGGCCGGATGCGCCCCGGCGAGGCGCAGCCGCAAAGCCAGGGACAAAGTGGCGTTCAGGTCCGCGGCGCTTTCTTCTGGAAAACCCAGGATGAAAGAGACCTCCACACCGGTCCCCCCCTTATTGAAAACAGCCAGCGCAGAAAGTATTTTTTGGAGGTCAAAAACTTTCTTTATCCTTCTGCTTATCGAAATGGAACCGGTTTCCAGTCCGAGAAAGATGGAAGAACAGCCGGCGGCGACCAGGCGTCCGGCCAGTTCGGCCGAAACCGGGCCCGGCCTGGAACGCAATTCCCAGAGAGTTCCGGGGTAATCTTTCAGCAACACCGTCATTCTCTTCAGAAAATCCGACAGCCATGCTTCGTCCTGCGTCAGGTTATCGCTGGTAAAGCAAAATTTCACGGGCTTCTCCCGGGCAGAAATCAGATAAGAACGCATCCTTTCTATCACGCCTGCCGCCGGCAGCAGGCGCGGCGCCCCGTTCCCCCAGAAAAGACTCGTCGGACAATAGGGACATTTTGCCGCGCAGCCTCTTCCCGCCTCCATCATTACCAGAAGCGGTCCCGGGGAAGGACCGCGGTCTTCAACCGGAATAAAAGGCAATTTTTCCAGGGGGAACGGCTCCGCAGCCGGAGGATTTGAAACGACGTTTCCCCGACGGTCCCGGTAAACGACGCCCGGGACGCTTTCAAGCGCGTCAGTTCCCGATTTAAGCAGTCTGTCGACCAATTCGGGAGCGGAGACGTCGCTTTCCCCGCAGCAAATAACGTCCACGAAAGGGAAAGCTTTAAGCGACTCTTCGGCCGTGGCTGAAGCCTGCGGTCCGCCCATGAGCACCAGCGTTCCGGGAGAGAGAGCCTTGACCGAGCGCGCTATTAACAGGGAATCCAAATAATTGCAGGCGAAGGTGGAAAAAGCGACGATAGTCGGAGCGTAAGACATGACCTTGGCCGCGAATTCCACGTGGGTTTCAGACAGGGCATCGGGCAATACGCACCTGAGAACCTCAGTTTTTATACCGGCGGATTCGAGATAGCTCCGCAGAAGTTTAATTCCGTAAAGCCGTTGTCCCGATTCCGGATAGGAGGAACTAAGCGTGTCGATGAACAATACCTGCGTAGACCGCTTATTTTGTTCCGGAAAAGTTTGCATTATCCCTCTTATTCCCTGAAACCGCGAACGAGATGCCATGGCTGATATTACAGGCAAGCGGTATGCCGGTCATGGTCGGGAAGGCGGCCAGGCCCGGCAATAGTTCCGTCCTGAGGTTGGCGCCGCGCTCCGCGAATTTAAAATAGACTTTCATTTTAACTCCACGCCTTCTTTTACCGCGCCGCGTCTTTTCAATAATTTTAGCACAATCGACCGGGTCTGGCAAATTCAGGGCCGCGAATAAAATCTTCGGCGCCGAGCCCCTTGAGGGCCTCTTTCTTTTGGTAACATTGAGTTCTGAATACCGCGTGAAACCGTCCTTCGCGGAGGCCGCGCCGGGAAGGAGAACGAGGACCGCGACCGGAACTAAAAACCGCCGCGGCGACCGTATTACTACCGAGGGGGACGGGCAGAATTCCCTATAGCTACCGGGGCCGTTAAGAACTATACTTATCTCTCCGGTGAACCGGGCGCTTTACGGAAGGCGTCTCCGGGCGGACAAACCGCGATACGCGGAAACCGGGAGGAACTTACAATGCAAAAAACCCCAGCAAAAAACATACACACAAAACGGCGCGGGTTCTGGGCGGGAAGACTGAAAATTAAACCCGACTTTCGCGGCGAACTGACCGAACACCGCGCGTGCCTGAAACGGCTGATCACGACGGCGCAGGAGACGACGCTTCAAATCGGCACGATATTGAAGGAAAAAGTAAACGAGCAGAACAAGCTTAAAAAGCAACTGGATGCCGCCTTCAAAAAAACGCCGTCTACAGCGCATCGGAAAGCGCTGAGCAAGACAAGGACGGACCTGGAAAACCACCTGCATCACACCATGCGCGAACTGGACCTTAAAAAGGCGGAATTAAAAGAAATTTACCACGAAGCGAATTACATAAAAGAGCGCCTGAGGAAAGGCTGAGCCCGAGGCGGCGGCGCGGAGCCTGAAAATTATTCAAGGGAGATAAAATCATGAAAAACGCTGAAATTATCATGTCATCGGCTTTGTTTGCGTCTATTTTTCTGTCCGCCTGCGGCCGGCCCGAAGAAAAGCCCCGCCCGACAAACCCGCCTGAAAAGACCTCAACGGCCGGGACCGGAAAATCCGGCGAAAGCGCCGGGAAGACCTCTTCCCCGACGGAATTCGTTCCGCCCAACAAACTGGTTCCGTTTAAATCCTTCAGCGAACAATCCTCCGGCGAGCGGCCGGGAGTCTTCCAAAGCACGGTCCCGGCGCTTTCAGGCGCCCCCGGAACTTCCGTGGTCACGAATATTACGAATAATCCCGGCGTAGCAACTTCTACCGCGCCGGCTCAGGCGCCGGCGGCCATCCCGGTACAAAAACGCCCCGTATACCCGCATTAACCTGAATTCCTCAGTTGTCCCGCGGGGACTATCCCTCCCTTAAGAGTTTAAGGAAATGGGATGAGGAATTCAGGAGTTCCATGTTGCATGTTGCAAGTCACAAGTAACAACGAAAAAAACGTGATTTTTTTGTCATTTTTTTAACTTGTCCCTTTTCCTTGGTTTTTATAAGGAGAGGGACTATCCCGTCCTTAAGACTTATAGGAGATGGGATGTGACATGTGACCTGAGACTTGTCCCTTTTGCCTTTAAAAGCGTCGTAAGGGACTATCCCTTCCTCAAGACTTATAGGAGATGGGATGTGACACCTGAAAATTGCCGAATATTTTTATTCACAGGTTTGTGAATGAAAAACTGTTTCAATTGCAATTTTCAGGTTAATTTACCGGTTCGGGAGCGGTCTCCAGGGAAATTTCCGGCTCCGAAACGTCCGTCTGGCCGAAAGACTCGGCGAAGCGTTTTACCGTCTGAAAGGGGGCTTTGTTTGAAGGCGTCGTCATGCCGCCGGGAACCTGTTCTACCATATCGGATTCCGCGTTCGCCACCAGGGAATCGAACTGTTCATAGGGGGTCAGGGGCCAGCCCATGCCGGTTTCATAAGAGCTGTCGGTCGGATCCAGCCCTACCCGTTCGTAGATGTGCTCGGCGTAGCCCACGCAATCGAATTTAGGCCCCTTCTGGGAGAGGTGGAGATTGTCGTAGCGCAGTCCCTGCGTTCCCATTTTCAGGACCAGGTTCGCTATGGCGTTCCTCTGCGAGGGCGTAGGCCTGGTTTTAGAGGTCCTGTTGCCGTAATAGGGATATTTGTAATGGTGGGTAAAATAATACCAGGAGTGGACTATCCGTACCCCGGGGGGGACGAAGTAGTCGGGAACGCAGTCGGAAATGACCAGCTTTATCCTGCCGTCTTCGGTTTTGGTGCCCGCGAAGATGCCGGGATGGCCTATGGGCATGTCGGGGCTTAAGGAACTGAAGATAGAGCCTATGACACCTCCGGTCCAGAATATGTCGCCTTTTTGCGCGCCTACTTTTTTGGACGGTACCAAATTGTCCAGCCTGGCCGGAGAGCCTGTTTTTTCCAGTATCTCGAAGGCCGTGGCCCTTACGATCTCCGTTTCCCGCGGGTCGCCGGCTATGGAATAAAGGTAGGGGGCCGCCTTGGAATTGTCTTTAAGCTTCCCCATGCCGATTATAAGGTTGACCTTTATTATGTCGTCGGCCGAATCGTAGAAAGAAAAAAGCTTGTCCATAAGCTGGGGGTTGCCGAGCTCGCCGAGCGCCCAGATGGAGTTTATGGCGGACAGCCTTTTTTTAAGGTTGTCTTCGAAAGGCCCTTTGCTGCCGGCCGCATTCAGGTAATCTTCCACGTTCCTGACCAGCAGTTCTTCGGAAAATTCATTACGCTGTTCTCCCATAACCCGGGTGGCGCAGACCTGCACTTCGGGGTCCGCGGCCAGTCCGGCCATCGCTTTTTTAACTTCGACGTCCCGCGAAGAGCCGAGGAGAGTTATCGCCCGGCAGCGGCTGTCGGGGGAGTTCGAGGAATCCAGGGCTTCCGTCAGCGCCGTCCGGACCTTCTCCGCGTCCTGAGCAGCGCCGGTTTCCCGGTTCGCGTCCGGAGAAGCGAAAGAATTAGAGGCCAGAAAGAGGGAGATAAAAACCGCAGAAAAAAAACCCGGGCGTTTAGCCATGCAAACCTCCGCGCGAAGAGTTCATGGGGATATTGTAGCCCTGAAAAGGGGTTTTAGTAAGGTGCGGGAGGCCCAGACGCGAGAAAAAAGAGTTCCCAGAGATATTTGGGCCTTTCAGGCCTCGCGGGGAAGTCTGGTTTTAAAATTCTTCGTGGTGATGTTTGACTATTTTGGCCGAAACCATGTAAATTATGTCTTCGGCTATGTTCACGCAGTGATCTCCTATTCTCTCGAGATGTCTGGAGATCAGGATGAGGGCCAGCGCCCTTTCCGCAGCGGCCGGGTCTTTCTTTATGAAATTTTCGGTAAGTTCCGCCATGATTTCGTCCCTTATGGAATTCACCCGCGCGTCCGAGAGTATCACTTTTTTGGCAAGTTCATAATCCCTGTTGGTGAAGGCTTCCACGGAGTTTTTAAGCATGAGTTTAACCAGCCCGGCCAGTTGGGGGATTTTTACGAGTTCCTTCAGGGGCGGCCGGCCGGAGATTTCCAGGGTCCTTTCGGCTATGTCCACCGCTAAATCCGCTATCCTTTCAAGATCGTTGTTGAGCTTAAGAGCGGCCAGTACGAACCGGAGGTCCCCGGCCAGGGGATGATGGCGCAGGATTATTTCCGCGCATTTCTCGTCCACGCTTATTTCTATCCTGTCTATTTCCCTGTCTTTTTCTATCGTCTTTTTCGCCAGTTCCGGGTCCAGGTTTTTCAGGGCTTTTATGGAGTTTTCTATCTCTTCCTCCACGTAAGCGCTCATTTTCAATATGGTGTTTTTTATGTCTTCCAGCTCGTCTTCAAAATGTCTGTACATGTTTCCTCCACGGATACCGTTTAAACGCGGTTTATCCGAATCTTCCCGTTATATAATCTTCCGTTCTCCTGTCGGAGGGGTTTTCGAAGATTTTTTTAGTCGTATTGTATTCTATCAGCTCTCCCATTAGAAAAAAAGCCGTGTAATCCGAAACCCTCAGCGCCTGCTGCATGTTATGGGTCACTATCACTATGGTGTAGTCCTTTTTTAATTCCAGTATCAGTTCCTCTATTTTGGCCGTGGAAATCGGGTCGAGGCTCGCGCAGGGTTCGTCAAAAAGTATTATTTCCGGCTCTATGGCTATGCACCTGGCTATGCAGAGGCGCTGTTGCTGACCGCCGGAAAGTCCCAGGGCGTTATCCCTGAGCCGGTGCCTTATTTCTTCGAAAAGGGCGGATTTTTTCAGCGAATTCACCACTTTTTCTTCTATGTAAAACCTGTCTTTCGCGCCGTTTATTTCGAGTCCGTAGGCTATATTGTCGAAAATACTTTTAGGGAAAGGATTCGGCTTCTGGAAGACCATGCCCACTCTTTTCCTTATCTCAACGGGGTCGGCCGTTTTCCCGAAAATATTATTTTCGTCTATAAGTATTTCTCCTTCGGCCCGGGAATCCGCCACGAAATCGTTCATCCTGTTCAAAAGTCTTATGAAAGTCGATTTGCCGCAGCCGCTGGGTCCGATTATGGCCGTAACTTTTTTTTCATAAATGTTAAGGTTTATGTCCTTAAGGGTATGCGTTTTTCCCTAATAGAAATTCAGATTTCCGGCCTTTATTTTGGTTTTTTCCGGAAGAAAATTGCCGACCTTGTTCAAGGGGTCTTTTATTTCGGTATAACCCATATCCGCGGAATTCGTTCTGTTTTTAGCGTCTAATTTTATCATAATGGCTCCTGTGCCGCTGTCTTATGCGTATCGCCGCCATTGAAAGAAAAAGAACCATAAAAAGGAGAACGAGGCTTGAGCCGTAGGCGATTTTTATTTGCGTTTCGGGATGCGTGCCTTCGGTTATGAGCGCGTAAATATGGTAGGGAAGCGCCATAACCTCGGAAAAAAGCGATTTTGGCAGTTCCCTGGTATAGAAAACCGCGGCCGTGAAAAGTATCGGCGCCGTTTCTCCGGCCGCCCGGCCTATGCTTAATATTACCGCTGTTAAAATGGAGGGCGTAGCCTGCGGAAGCACTATCCTCCGGATGGTCGTCCATTTGGTGGCGCCAAGGGCCATGGAGGCTTCCCTTATGGACTGGGGCACCGTCATAAGGGCTTCCTGCGTAGAGGAAATTATGAGCGGAAGGATTACGATGGAAAGGGTCAGGGAGCCTGAGAGTATCGAAACTCCGAAGCCGAGTTGTTTTACGAAAACCGCCAGCCCGAACAGCCCGAAAACTATGGAGGGCACGCCGGCGAGGTTATTTATGCTTATTCGTATGATCCCCGAAAACCAGCCTTTTGGGCTGTATTCATTGAGATAAATCGCGCACGCCAGTCCCGGCGGGAGGGAAAAAAGCACGCTAAAAAAAACCAGATAAAAAGTGCCGAGTATGGCCGGAAAGATGCCGCCTTCCGTCATCGAATTTTCCGGCGGTTTCGCCAGAAAATCCCAGGAAATTATTCCGGCGCCCTTCGCGAAAAGAAAGATCAGTATAGCCGCGAGAACCGTAAGGGCGGCGAGAACCAGGGTTTTTACGATAAAAAAACCCAGGGCCTGCTTGAATCTTTTATTCATCTGGAGGCCCCCAGTTTAAGACGGAATTTTTTAGCTATCATTTCCGCCGCCAGGTTGAGGACGAAGGTTATGCCGAAAAGTATCAAAGCTATCGCGAAGAGCGAATGGTAATGGGGGGTGCCGAAAGCGGCTTCGCCCATTTCCGCGGCTATGGCGGAAGTCATGGGTCTTACTGGTTCCAGAAACGATTGGGGCAGTATGGCGGATCCCCCGCTGATCATGAGCACCACCATGGTCTCCCCTATGGCTCTCCCCGTGCCCAATATTACCGAGGTTATTATGCCGGACGCGGCCGAAGGGATTATCACCCTCGTCACGGTTTCCCACCTGTTGGCGCCCAGGGCGTAAGAGGCCTCTTTGAAAGCGCGCGGCACGTAATTAAGAGCGTCTTCCGAAAGACTCGCTATTATCGGGGTGGACATTATCCCCAGCACTATTCCGGCCGCCAGGGCGCAGTAGCCGGTGGAAAGCTCCAGATGTTTTTGCAGGAAAGGGGCGAGAAAGACCATGCCCCAGAAACCGTATACGACCGAAGGTATGCTGGAAAGGAGTTCCAGAGCGGGCTTTAAAAAGGCCTTTTCTTTCTTCCCGGCCAGCTCGCTTATGTAAACCGCGCCGGCCAGGCCGAGCGGCACCGAAATGAGAATGGAGATAAGGGTTACCAGAAAAGAGCCGGCTATGAGGGGCAGGATTCCGAAATCCGGCGGGTCGTAGGTCGGGTACCAGTCCCTGCCGGCTATCATTCTAAAAAACCCGATGTCCCTGAAAGCGGGCAGGGATTCCCTGAAAAGCGTTACGACTATCCCGGCCAGAAAGACCAGGGAAGCCAGGGAAAGGGCGAAAAGAAAATATTCTATAAGTTTCTCTTTTATCTTTTCGCCCTTTTTTGCCATGGCTCAAAACCTTTCAGTTCTTTTTGAGGGCGATAAACCCCTCTTCTTCCACCAGCTTCTGGCCTTCCGGACTTTTCAGGAAGTCGAGAAAGGCTTTGACTTCTCCTTTCGGATTCGGGACGGTGTACATGAACAGGGGCCTGGCCAGGGAGTATTTGTTTTTCAGAACGTTTTCTTTGGTGGCTTCGGCGCCGTTATATCTGACGGCTTTCACCTTTTCCGAAAGATAGCCTATGCCTATATAGCCTATGGCTCCCGGGGTCTGGGCCACGAAGTTGACTATACCCTGGTTTGAAGCCTGGACCAGCGCGTCCGGCCTTACCCTTTTTTTGTCCAGAGCGTATTCCATGAAAGCTTCGAAAGTGCCGCTGGAACTGTCCCTGGAAACGGGGACTATTTTAAGGTCTTTTCCCCCGACATCTTTCCAATTCTTCGTTTTTCCGGTGAAGATGTTCTTTACCTGCTCTTTTGAGAGTTCCTGTATCTCGTTTGAAGGGTGTAATACGACGACTATGCCGTCCATGGCTATTATATGAGCCTTTAATTCCCTGCCTTTTTTTACGGCGTTATCCAGTTCTTTCTGTTTTATGGCCCTGGAAGCGTTGGCTATGTCGCAGGTGCCGTCTATTATGGAGGAGATGCCTACGCCGCTTCCTCCGCCTCTTACCGTTATGTTGCTGCCGGGAGTTTTATTCATATAAACCTCGGCCGCTTTCTGGGCTATGGGAAGAATCGTGGTAGAGCCTTCCATAACCACTTTTCCGGCGTAGGCCGCCGGGGCGAGCAGCGCCGAGCAAACCGCGCTTAGTATTATCTTTTTCATTTTTTCTCCTTTGCCCCATAAAGAGGGGCTAGTTCTTGCCCCGTAAAGAGGGGGTAGTTCTTGCC
>Ga0210017_1003485_pt1 | contig 13176 bp, 13 predicted proteins | sample CryGeyCG2014_020_FD_183966 | JGI IMG/M metagenome (GOLD analysis project Ga0210017, IMG submission 183966) | Groundwater microbial communities from aquifer - Crystal Geyser CG08_land_8/20/14_0.20 (SPAdes) (version 2) | ecosystem: Environmental > Aquatic > Deep subsurface > Groundwater | place... | reverse complement strand
GGAGCTTCTTCAACGTCTGATACAGATAACGCCTTACAAGAACATGCTTGAGTTTCTGAAGAACCATTTTCACCGCGTAGGGGAAATCACGGCGCAAAAGTTTCTGGTATTCAGCAACTTAAGCCCTTCGAAGAATCCGAAGAAACTCACTCATGAAGAGATTGTCAGACTTATGCATATGCTCAAGAAGTACGAGGAGTTCTTACCTCCAGACGCAAGCTGCCTCTCACCTTTAGGCGAAGACTTGTTGAAAGCTGGAGTTCTTAAGGAGTTGAAACCCGAATTTGTGGTGGTTCATCAACGCAAACCTGCAACCTACGCTGGCCACCCATTTATCGTTGAGGTTGGACTCGCCTATGGCGGAGAAATTCCCAAGAGGGGAAACTTCATTATTTACCGCTTTGCCAACCGCATCCCACTACTCTACGATGAAGCCAGCGACGTCTCGGTAAGAGTCATAACGGCCATGAACTGGAGAAGGTACAAAGTCAGCCCAGACATGCCCGTTGCGATTCTGGTGCACATCTGTAGCACCAAAGTTCCATACAAAACAGTGGGCAAAGAGTTCATCGCCGACAGACCTGAGGTCAGAAGAGAAATTGCCAACGGACTGCGAGAGGTTGCCCGCCAGATCCAGCACTTCATGTCGAAGAGGGAGCATGTCGACCGAGAGCGGAAGCGGCTTGGAGTCTTCAGCAAGTACTTACCGAAAATAGCGCAGTTCTCAACTCAGCTTGCTGGAAAACAAAAGCCACCTGACATAGAGAAATTGTTAGCGAGTGTGAAGAAATATGGCGCAGAAGAAGCATAAAAGCAGCATCCTAGAGAGAAGGAAGGAAGTTTTAGAAAGTCTGTCAGGGCTCGGAGGAAAAATCTACGACCAGCTTGACAGCGGAAGTTTCCCGTCAATAACGATGCCGAGCCGCTCAACAGAAAACATTTACTACGACCCGCAAGTCAGACAGTTCATCTTGGGAGACAGGAAAGTCAAGCGGAGCGCACGCAACATCCGCCACGTGAAACCTTTCACACAGCTCACGTGGGCCGCACTCTTTTCCAATGAGCTGACTTCGCAGCGCAAAACGTCAACCTTGAGAGATGTTTACTATTCTGCACAGGCGTATGAAATGACTTTCAAGGATCAGCAGGAATCGAACAACATAGTTACAGACTTGGAAACCATCCTGGGATTCTCACGCGAAGACTTCAGCATCTTCCCTGAAGAACGCTCAGCCATCTTCGGAGACCTGACAATAGAATACACCGTGCCGGGCTACGAGGGAAGGACAATGAACCTGACTTCGCACCCCGACGGCGTCATGATTGGCCCAGCGTTGACTTCATCCGAGTTTGTGAAAACGACGGCGGACAAGGTGATAGCCATAGAGAAAGGCGGTTTGTTCACGCGGTTCATAGAAGAGAGCGTGCACAAGAAGTTCAATGCACTGCTTGTGTTGACGGCTGGACAGGCGCCGAGGGCAACACGACACTTTCTCAGAAGGCTCAACGCTGAGCTGAACCTTCCAGTTTACATTTTCACGGACGGCGACCCGTGGGGAATGCACATAGCCATGGTCATAATCTCCGGCTCAGCGAACGCCGCACACCTAAGAGAGCTGAACACTCCTGACGCCAAGTGGAGCGGCGTGTGGGCAACGGACATCGTGAATTACAAGTTGCCAACTGACCCGCTTGACGAGGTTGACATGAAAAGGCTTTACGAGCTGCAGAAGGACCCGCGGTACAAGGAGGATCCGCTGTGGCAGAGGGAAATCAAGACCTTCATGAAAATCAGGAAGAAGGCAGAGCAAGAGGCTTTCAGCAGATACGGCCTAACATATATTGTTGACGAGTATCTTCCTGCAAAACTTGAAGAGACCAAGTAGGCAAGGGAAATTTAAAATAACCGTGTGTATGCTTTATGTAGAAAGCGCATTGAAAGGAAAGATTGACATGAGTGAAGAAGGCAGCTTCGGACTGTCATTGGCCGAGAAATTTTTCGGTTTGATAATCCTTGCTGTAGGCGGCATTTCAGCATATTACACTTGGACAAGCAGCCAATCATTAGACCCGTATTTCGGCTTGTTTGCATTTCTGACCATCGTACTGCTCGCAGTGGGAATAGTCCTGCTAACTGCGAAAACAGAATAGCACTGCAATTCTAGAATGGTTTTATGACTCGAAGAGATACTTGTAGTAGTGCGGTGGATGACTGTTTCACTCTCTTCTTTCGACGACCACCTTGCAGTTCGTCGCCAAAGCTGCTACTACGCCCAACGCGGCAAGCCAAGGAGCAAGAACAACACCAACAACCCCAACAGTGGCGGGTATCTCAAGCAGAACCTTGCCCGCCTCGTCTTTGACAATTATTCTCGTGACGTTTCCTTCATGAAGCAGCTCTTTCACTCTTTCAATCAGGTTGTCAGCAGAAACTGAGAATTCCTCTCTGACCACCTTGCTGGCAGGAGCGCCGCAAGAAGAGCAGAACTTGTCACTGTCTTTCAATTTTGCTCCGCATTTCGCGCAGTAAGGCAAATTGTTTCACCTGCCAGAACGGAGTCTAATAGACGTTTAAAAGCGTTGTTAGCGGATTGGTGAGTGTTTATTAGGGTGATAGCTTATAGATTTTGAAACGCAGTATTGAACTACTGGCTTGTCCAGTCTTGCCAAAGGAGATGCAGGTATGCCTACCCGCCAACCAATCGTCTGTGTTCTAGGCCATGTTGACACTGGCAAGACTTCACTTTTGGACAAAATCCGCAAGACAAGCGTCCAAGCTCGAGAGGCTGGAGGCATCACACAACAGATTGGCGCAAGCTTCTTCCCAGTCGACACGCTTCGACAGCTGTGCGGCTCCATGCTCTCGATGGTTAAAGGCGAAATAGAGATTCCTGGCCTGCTCATCGTAGACACTCCTGGGCATGAAGTCTTCACCAACCTCCGCAGAAGAGGCGGAAGCGTTGCAGACATAGCCATCCTTGTGATTGACGTCCTGAGAGGCTTTGAAGCCCAAACCTACGAGTGCATAGACATTCTGAAAAGCCGAAAAACGCCGTTTCTCGTGGCTGCAAACAAGATAGACCGCGTGCCAGGGTGGAACAGCTACCCCGACACGCCGTTCCTGAAGGCATACCAACTTCAAGACCCATACGTGAGAGAGGACTTGGACAACAGAATCTACGACATTATAGGAGTGTTTTCCCGCCTAGGATTCAACACAGAGCGTTTTGACCGCATAAAAGACTTCACGAAAACCGTGGCAATAGTGCCCACCAGCGCCAAAACGGGCGAGGGAATACCTGAGCTTCTCTCAGTTCTTGTGGGCCTGACTCAGCAGTATCTGAAGAAGCGCTTGCAGACCACCAGAGGCTCGGCGAAAGGCACCGTCCTAGAGGTCAAAGAGGAGCAGGGGCTGGGACTCACGCTTAACACGATAATCTACGACGGGGTTCTCCAGAAAGACGACTTGATCGTGGTAGGCGGCAAGGAAAAACCCATCGTGACCCGAATACGGGCGATTCTGGTTCCTAAACCATTGGATGAGATCAGAGACCCGAGAGACAAGTTTTCTTCTGTCAAGTCTGTTGCTGCCGCGGCGGGCATCAAAATCGTTGCGCCAGACTTGGAAGGAGCTCTGGCCGGCGCGCCGTTGTATGCTATTCCACAGGGCGAAAAGCCCGAAAAGTATGCGAAGCTTGTTTCTGAAGAGATTGAAAAGATCAGAATAGCAACCGACGCCGATGGTGTTGTTCTGAAAGCAAGCACGCTTGGCTCGTTGGAGGCCATTGCTGATATTTTGAAGAAGAACGGTGTGCCTATTCGGTTGGCCGATGTTGGAGACATTTCGAAAAGAGACGTCGTGGAAGCTTCAGTCGTGAAAGACCACGAACCATTGTACGGTGCAATCTTGGCCTTTGAAGTCAAAACCTTGCCAGACGCTGAAGAAGAAGCAGCAGCCAAAGGCGTTCAGATTTTCCGCGAAAGCATAATCTACCACGTAATAGAAAACTACCTCTCCTGGTTCAAGAGTCAACGCGAAAAAGAGCTTGCACAAAACTTCGACGCACTCGTCAAACCTGGAAAGGTCAGAATACTCGAAGGCTACGTTTTCAGAAGGGCAAAACCAGCGATATTCGGCGTGGAAATCCTGGCTGGGAAAATCAGCCCCAAACATGCGCTTATAAGAGCTGAAGACGGCGAGGAAGTGGGCGAAATAGCGCAGATTCAAGACAAGGGCAAGGCCTTGCCAGAGGCTGAAAAAGGAATGCAAGTGGCCATTTCAGTGGAAAAGCCCACAGTTGGCAGGCACATTTTCGAGAAAGACATCCTGTACGTTAAGGTGCCAGAACAACATGCGAAAGTGCTGGTATCAACGTTCATGGACAGGTTGACGATGGAAGACCAAGAGGCGCTCAGCGAGTATTTGGAGATAATGAGAAAGAAAATCCCCTTCTGGGGAGCATAAAAGTTCTCTATTTACAGTGGAAGCTTCGTCCCAACCTTCGATTTCTTGGCTTTTTCATAGACGAGCGTAGCTGTTGCCATGTCTTCGATGGCTAAGCCTAGGTGCATGGACATGATGCGTTCGCTAGAGTTCTCTCGTCCAAATCTCTTTCCACTCACAATCTCGCACAATTCTGCGTACGCTTCGGGTATGTCGGAGAAATAGCCTTGCCGCTGATAATATCGAAGCTGCTCCACATCGTCAGTGCAGAACTTGTCCATGGAATGCATGGCTTCTGGTTTCCAGTAGGAATCGAAATCCAGTGGGCACGTGAACCCGCCTTTCTTGAACCATGATGCTTCGATCACGGGTTTCGGATGCTTGAGAATAGGGCCTGCAGTGACCACTATGTCGCAGTTCTCGACAGCCTTTCTCGGCGAGCTAGCTGGAACAATCTTCAGTCCATGTCTTGCCGTCATCTCTTCCACGTATTTTTGCAGGTTTTCTTCACTAACATCATAGGCTTTTACCTCTTCCAAACCCTTGCAAGTCACGCTCAGGGCTTCAAGGTTGCTCCTGCCCTGTGCACCGCAGCCCAGAATGCCCAAAACCTTCGAGTCTTCTCTGGCTAAGTGTTTTGCCGCAACCGCCGTCGCTGCCCCTGTGCGTTTGGCAGTTACCCAAGTGCAGTCCATGATGCAGATGGGAAAGCCTGTTTTTGAATCGTTTAGAATGAGTATGCCGGATATGTAGGGCAAACTATGCTTCGGGTTATCTGGGAAACCGCTAACCCACTTGACACCTGCTGACTTCATTTTCGGTATGTAAGCGGGCATAGCATGGATGAAGGCGTCTTTTTCAGGGTGAATTCCAGGTTTAGGTGGCACTTCTGTTCTTCCAGCCGCTTTTTCAAGAAAGGCTTCTTCAACGACTCGAATAACATCCTTCATCGAGATGCTCAGCCTTTCTATGTCCACCCTCGAAAGGTATAGAACATCACCCATCGAACTCATAACAGACACTTCAGTGAACGTCGTGTATTGAAGAATAAAACCTTATTGAAGAAACTGCCTCATCTTGCTATTGCGTCGCCGATTAGCCCGCCTATCAGATGAGCGAAAACTGGCACCCACCATCCGAGAACCGCAATGATCACGAAACCGACGAACGCCCCAAGCCATAAATCACCCATGGAAGTCACCGATACTCAGTGTTCGCTTTTACATAAAACACTTATCATTCAAGAAAAGCCGCGTTAGCCGCCGCCGACAGGCGGGATAATCGCTAAAACATCGCCGTCTGCAAGCCTCGTGGCCAGTCCCTTAAGTGATGATGTGCTTCTGCCGTTGACCAAAAACTGAATGAAACCCTTAACCTCGCCGGTTTTGCCGTCATAAACGTATTCAACAAACTCCCTGCCATAACGTTGAGTCAAACGCTTGAGAACCCTGTCCACCGTCACAGTTTTGCCCTTCGGAAACTCCAAGGTCTCTTCCTTTTTGCCAGTTACCTCCCTCAGAGTTGTGAAGAACCTGACTGAAACGTGCAAGGACTTGCTCACCAATACAGGAAGTGCTCGGGCTGAAATTTAAAGAGTTATGCGTGAAGCATGAGGCTCATTGTTGTTCTGAGGTAAAAGTTTATATTTCCGAGGCCTTCTGCTTATTCCAACAGAAATATTGTTAACTTTGAATGGAGAGAGTTTGTATGGCTTACCTAACAACCACAGCCACTGGACAACCAGTCCTGATTCTTAAGGAAGGAACATCAAGAAGTAGAGGGAAAGAGGCTCAGAGAAACAACATAATGGCAGCCCGAGTGATCGGCGAAGTGCTCAAAACCACGCTTGGACCAAGGGGCATGGACAAAATGCTTGTCGACAGCCTAGGAGACATAACCATAACCAACGACGGGGCAGCAATCCTCAACGAGATAGAAGTGGAACATCCAGCAGCAAAAATGATGGTGGAAATCGCGAAAACACAGGACGACATGGTAGGCGACGGAACAACAACCGCCGTAGTTCTCTCAAGTGAGCTGTTGAAGAAAGCCGAGGAACTGCTAGACCAGAACATCCACCCAACAATAATCGTAGCCGGCTATAGAAAAGCAGCGCAAAAAGCAATCGAAACCGTGAACAAAATCGCAATCTCAGTGGACATTGAAGACCGAGAAACGCTGAAAAAAGTGGCGTTGACATCCATGGGAAGCAAGGCAGTGGGTCCAGCAAAAGAGCTCTTTTCAGAAATTGCGATTGACGCTGTAAAACAAATCGTTGAAAAACGCGGAGACAGAACAATCGCCGACATAGACAATGTGCAGATGATAAAGAAGACAGGGAAAAGTCTGTTTGAGTCGCAACTTGTGAACGGAGTGATAATCGACAAAGAAGTGGTTCACACTGGAATGCCCAAGAGAATTGAAAACGCAAAAATAGCGTTGCTAGACTGCCCGTTAGAGATTGAGAAGACAGAAATGAGCGCTGAAATAAGAATACGCGACCCGCTGCAAGTCAAGGCTTTCCTAGACCAAGAAAACAAGATGCTCAAAGAAATGGTGGACAAAGTCAAAGGTGCAGGTGCAAACGTTGTTTTCTGCCAGAAAGGCATCGACGACATGGCACAGCACTTTCTAGCAAAAGAAGGCATAACAGCCGTCCGAAGAGTAAAACAGTCAGACATGGAAAAACTGGTAAGAGCAACAGGTGGAAGAATAATCACAGACTTGGGTGACTTAGGCTCAAAGGATTTAGGCTTCGGAGGCATCGTCGAGGAACGCAAGGTTGGCGAAGACAAGATGATCTTCGTCGAAAAATGCAAGGACCCACGTTCAGTTGCTATCATCATAAGAGCTGGACTTGAAAGAATGGTTGACGAGGCGGAAAGAGCCATGACCGACGCACTGTCCGTAGTCTCAGACGTTGTGGAAAACAACAGAATAGTCGCGGGCGGCGGCGCAGTGGAAGTGGAAATGGCCAAGGAACTTCGGAACTACGCCACAAAAGTAGGTGGAAGAGAGCAACTTGCCGTGCAAGCCTTCGCCGACGCAGTCGAAATCATACCCAAAACCCTAGCCGAAAACGCAGGCCTAGAAGCCATAGACGTAATCGTGGATTTGAGAGCTGCACACGAAAAAGCTGACGGAAAGTACATGGGAGTAAACGTGTTCACTGGAAAGACCGAGAACATGCGAGAAAAAGGAGTCGTCGAACCAGCCATAGTGAAAGAACAAGCAATCAAGTCAGCCGCAGAAGCAGCGTCAATGATACTCCGCATAGACGACGTAATAGCCTCAACAAAACCAAAAGAAGGCCCAGGAAAAGGACCGCCGCCAGGCGGACCCGAAGGCGAAGACTAAAAGCCTTCACCCTAGTTTTTCTCATACCTCACACTATTTTCGCCATCAGAAATTTAAGTCCTAACCAACATTCTAAGTCTAGCTGCTCCGGTAGTATAGTCCGGTCAAGTATAGCGATATGTTATTTTTCCAAGTCCAGAGACAGTATTGAACGAAACAGGCCCAGATTATGGATTAACTCAATCATCAGATTCCTTGCAAGGACCACCCATTTATAAATCACAGTCAAGAGACAAGACAACGATGAAACAACACAGACATTCCAATACTCTTTCAGACAGTAATTCTGTCAAGAAACCAGATGTAGCTCATTCTCACCCTAAGGCTGTCACCATCCCGAGACACTCGTGCGATTTTGCAGAGTTTCTCGGCATCTATTTTGGGGATGGCAGTGCTCGCGAAAATCCACCAGTGCTTGCAATATCGCTCTCTCTTTCCGAGGAAAAGGAATATGCCCTCTTTGTCAGTGGACTAATCAAGAGACTGTTCAATATTAGCGCAGGTCTAGCAGAAAACAGGAAAGTTGACAATATACAAGTTCGCATTTACCGTGTAAGCTTAGTACGCTTTTTTCATAAAAATATTAGAAAGGAATCTGGCTTTCCCTATTGGGTCAAAAGAAAACTCACCTATCTAATGGCCTTCTTGCGAGGCATAATAGACACCGAAGGCTCGGTCTACAGAGTCGAAAGAGAGAAGAAGCGAATTCGCATCGAGATAAAAATGTACAACAAGAAACTGCTTCAGGATCTATTTGAGGCTCTAAAACTGCTCGGCTTTCGCCCTCGAATCTACGTCCGGCGAAACAGAGTCACGATCGCGCGGCAGGATGACGTGGATCGTTATTTCAACAAAGTGTGTTCTCACAATCCTAAACATGTCAAAAGATATTTATCTCTTAGAGAAGACCACTCTTTGAATGCTCCGGTAGTATAGTCCGGTCAAACTTGAAAAAGGACCATGTATAGCGGCCTCTCGACACCACAGGTGAGAGACAGTCGCGGACCCGGGTTCAAATCCCGGCCGGAGCACCACAAAATTAGGCTCATTTCCGGCTTATTTTAGTTAGAAGAGCCTAGTCTGAGCGATTTCAAAAATATGGTTGAAATTGGGGCACGAATTTGCTGGTGAAATCATTTGGGAACGATGGCACGAGCTTCAGATACAGACAACACAGCAGACAACCTGTGGCTGCCGAAATCAATGATTATGCTTATAAATGAAAAGCGGTCAAAAGGAACAATTTGGAGACATGAGTAAGCCACCGCATTGTGACACGTTAGATGGACCCGTTGTTAAGGCTGCAAAGATGGCTCTATCGAAAGGAAACGTCAACCTGATACTTCCACGGGTACCGTAGAAGGCTGAGGGCAGACTGAAAAAGGCTTTCGAAAAGACCCTCCCGTGAGGAAACTGGACAAACAAGCCAGAGACCTTGCGGATACTGGTTCTTCGAAACTGCAGTGCGTTTGCACAGAGAAGGAGAAGGCGCACCCTACACTGGACTGAAACCTGCTGGGCTTGATTGGGGACCAGTAGTTCCGAAAGCCGAAAGAGCAAGCGCGAAAGAAGATCCGAAACAGGTGATACAGCTTCTGACGCATGCTATTGAGGAAGAACTTCAGAAAAGATTCAAACAGGTCATGGTGAAAAAGAAGTACGACGTGAACGACGTTGACGCTGCGCGTGCGCATCAGAAGCTTTACGAGCCCCCAGTCCAAACCCTTTTCACCTCAGCACAGACGAGCGTCCGCAGTTTCTTTTAGGTGATGTGCGAATCATCCACTATCTTAATTTTCCTCTGTTCGCCTTTAGAAAGCTTTAATTCTTGCAGACTTTTCTGTCATAAAAACAAAAAGGTGAAGCGCGTTGGCTGGCCTAGCTCAGTTGAAATTTGCGATGGGAACAGGTATATTCATCACAGCCTTCATATTCGCGGCGTTTCTAGCATTGGTGCTGTTCATCATCCAAGTGATCGTTGCGCCGTTAACGTTAGATTTTGACGTGATTCTCCTAGTAGCCCTTCCACTCCTCTTCATACTGTTCCAGTACGCCATTGGGCCCTCAATCGTGAAGATGTCGACGCACCTGCGATACCTCAAGCCGGGTGAAAACCCGTGGCTCGAATCCACCGTGAAAGAGCTCGCGGACAAGAGCAAGGTGCCGATGCCGAGGCTGGCCGTCGTTCCAGACAACACGCCCAACGCCTTCGTTTTCGGCCGAACCGCCCACACGGCCACTCTAGCAGTTCACGAGGGGCTGTTGCAAAACTTGAACGAAGACGAAGTAAAAGGCGTAATCGGCCACGAACTTGGACACATAAAACACAAGGACTACGCCATTATGACGTTGCTTTCTGCGTTGCCGTTAGTGGCCTATCTTGTCGCGCGCGGAACAATGTCGGCAGCATGGTTGTCCGGTAGATCTTCGAGAGAAAGAGACCAGGGCGGCATAGAAGCAGCCTTGATCATCATCGCCGTACTCTCCTTCGTAGTTTATTTCATCTCACAGCTAAGTGTAATGCGCCTCAGCAGACTGCGAGAGCATTACTCGGATGCTTACTCGGCATATGTGACGGGCTCTCCTAGAAGCCTGGAAAGCGCCCTCGCCAAAATCACCTACGGCCTGTCGCTCTCACCAAAACCGCCTTCAGGCGCCAGGGCGTTCTACATAAGCGACCCGGTGCAGGCCAAACAAGAAATCCATGAGATAATGGACAAGAAGGAAGACTACGACCTTGACCACGACGGCGTACTGAACGAGAAAGAACTGGAGTTGGCCATGGAGAAAGAGGCCAAGTCCATGTGGAAAACAGTCAACACGTGGTTCTCAACACACCCGCCAACCTTCAAACGCATAATGCTCCTGCACGAAGTAGAACAAGAAATGCAGAGCGGAAAATACACGGACGACCGCGTCTACGCCCACGTCTGACAAAGCAAATTCTTTTATTGCTTTCAGCCCAAAATGAGGAGAGAGGACAGAATTTGAAGGTTAAGCTTCTTCGCTATACTAAAGACGCGGAGCTTCTGTGCGGAGCAGCGGCATCAACATCAACCAGAAGCGGAACCCCCTCTGAAATTCTCGAAAAAATGGACATGGAAACTGCAAAACGACTCATCAAGCGGGTGACAGGCTACGGGCATGGCTCAGTTGTGGAACACGCGTTCTTCACGTTCAGCATTGAAGGCGTTTCGAGATCCATGACGCACCAGCTCGTCAGACACCGCATCGCGTCATACACGCAGCAAAGCCAACGCTACGTCATCTACAACACGTTGGAAAGTTACGTGACACCGCCAAGCATTGCACAGAATGCTGAAGCCAAGAAAATGTTCGACCAAACATTGGAAAGAATCTCCCAAACCTATCAAGATCTGCTGAAACTGAAAATTCCGAAGGAAGATGCACGGTTCATTCTTCCAAACGCCGCCAAAACAAACATAATTGTCACAATGAACGCCCGGGAACTTCGACACTTCTTTAACCTTCGATGCTGCGCACGCGCGCAGTGGGAAATGAGAGAAGTCGCAACTCAAATGCTGAAGCAAGCACGGAAGGCAGCACCAGCACTGTTCGAGAACACTGGACCATCATGTGTGGAGCTAGGCTACTGTTGCGAAGGAACAATGAAGCCGACTGAATGCAACGTCGAAGAGATAAAGAAACGATTCAGGGAACTATAGATCCAGCAATCGCGGAATTTTTGGCGCATGCAATGACTCAGAGGTCGTTGGGATAGCCTAACCTTGAAATGCTGAAACCTTTTAAGAAGCATGATAAAATGACTAAATACAAAGCGTTAGCCGTCAGCACGGGATATTGGAGGCCTGGAGAAAACTACAGAGAAAAGATTGTTGAAGGCGTCAGAGGAAAAATACGCGACGGAGACTTCATTGCCATATCTGAAAAAGCAATAGCAACTGCAACAGGCAACATCGTTGACGAGAGTGTTGTCAAGGCGAGTCTAAATGCAAGGTTGATTGTCAGATACTGGATGCGTGTAGCCTGGGGTCATCTTCTGGGTCGATTGTGCCATTTCCGAGGAAAACTGTTGCAGAGGCTTCGTGAATATCCACTAGAAACCGGCAGCCGTCACAAGCAAGTTGCCTTACAGCATTTCGGCTTGCTACAGGCGTTGATGTTTGGCTCTGAGGGAGGAATTGATGGAAGCAACTTGGCATACTCCTATGTTAGCTTACCGTTGAAGGATGCGCACGTTGCTGCTAAAGAGATACGGAGGCAAATATGGTTGAGGCTTCGAAAGAAGGTTTTCGTGCTAATCGTTGACACTGACAAAACATATTCGTTCTGGAATTTTCATTTCACGCCGCGTCCGCGACCCGTGAAAGATATTCATTCTTTCGGAGGATTCATCGCTTATGTGACGGGAAGAATGTTCAGGCTTAGGAGGAGGGCGACGCCCATTGCTGTGTCGGGTTGCAGCATGTCTGTTGAAGAGGCTTTGGAAGTTGCAGAGATTGCAAACCGCGCCAGAGGTTATGGCGCAGGAAGGACGGTTTGGGAGATGGCTGAGAGATTTAACGTAGATGTGGATGATGTGAGTTGGGAAATGCTGGAAACAGTAAGACATAAACCCATAGTTATTGTAAGAGGAAAAAGGTGAAAAAGGGAATGGATCCCTCGGTTAGGCAACTGCATGCTTTCTTCAATCCCCGCTCGGTCGCCGTGGTTGGAGCTACAAAAAGGATAAACAAGGCAGGCCACGTTATTTTCAAGAATTTTGTCGAGAACAAGCGAAGGGAAGTCTTTAAGGGAGAGATTTTCGCCGTCAATCCAAACGAGCAATCGATCCTTGAAATTCAAAGCTACCCATCACTTAGAGACATCCCAGCGGAAATCGAACTTGCCGTGATTGTTGTTCCTGCAAACGTCGTGCCTAATGTGATGAAAGATGCAGTGGCGAAGAGGGTCAAGGATGTTGTCATAGTCAGCTCAGGGTTCGGCGAAATCGGAAATCATGAACTCGAAACCCAAGTCGCAACCATAGGCAAGAAGGCAGGGATTCGGATTTTGGGACCAAACTGCCTGGGAGTTTACGACACGAGAACCGGGGTGGACATGCTGTTCTTGCCCGAAACGAAGATTCTGACGACGGGCGATGAGGTCATTGCCACGCCACGCCCGATACCTGGCGACATTGCGATAGTCACGCAGAGCGGTGCTTTCGGCGTGGCAGCGCTTGACTATTTGACAGGTCGACAGATAGGAGTCAGCAAGTTTGTGAGTTTCGGCAACAAGTGCGACGTGACTGAGACGGAGATGCTGCATTATCTGCTGTATGACGAGGAAACTAAAGTGGTACTGCTCTATGTTGAGGACATCAAAGAGGGGAGAGAATTCATCAAAGTAGC
>Ga0210017_1003484_pt1 | contig 13181 bp, 13 predicted proteins | sample CryGeyCG2014_020_FD_183966 | JGI IMG/M metagenome (GOLD analysis project Ga0210017, IMG submission 183966) | Groundwater microbial communities from aquifer - Crystal Geyser CG08_land_8/20/14_0.20 (SPAdes) (version 2) | ecosystem: Environmental > Aquatic > Deep subsurface > Groundwater | place... | reverse complement strand
AGTTTTTTCAGTCTTTCTTCCACATATTCCTTCTGCCAGTTTTCCCCCTCCGCATTCCTGAATGTCACAGAAATCTTCATGATCGGTTCCTCCCGTTTCTGATTTCACCCGCCTGTTAGCAAGTGCTGAGTGCCCAGCACTATGTTTTACTCAGTCCTCAGCACTATGCTTTACTCATCTCTTCGCCGTGTCAACGCTTTTTAAAAATATTTCTTCCGCATGGAAGAGGGCAGAATTCCCATCATCTCCCTGTATTTCGCAATCGTCCGCCGGGCGATAGAGATTCCTGAATCCCCAAGACGCGCGACAATGACCCGATCGCTGAACGGTTTGCGGGGATCTTCCTTACCGATGATCTTCCGGATATCGTCCTGGACGCTCTTGGATGAAACGTCGTCGCTTCCGGGCTTGTGAATGCCGCTGCCGAAGAAGTATTTCAGCTCGAAGAGACCCCGCGGCGTATGCATGTATTTGTTCGTCACGACTCGACTGATCGTGGATTCATGCATCTCCACGTCATCGGCGATGTCCCGCAGGATCAAAGGTTTCATGGAGCTGATCCCACGATCAAAAAATTCCCTCTGAAACCGGACGATGCTCTCGGTAACCCGATAGATCGTCTTTTGCCGCTGCTGAATGCTCTTGATCAGCCAAGTTGCCGACTGGACCCGCTCCTTGATATACTTTTTCCCGTTTTCTTGCGTCACCCCGGCACTCATTCCGCCCATGATCTCCCGGTAGAAATTGCTGATCCGGAGTCGCGGAAGCCCCTCGTCGTTCAGAACGACCTTGTAATCATCGCCGCTCTTGAAGACATAGACATCGGGAACGATCGCCTGGATGCGTTCCTCATTGTAAACACTCCCCGGATGGGGATCCATATGGCTGATGATCACGACGGCCGCCAGAACGTCATCGAGGGGCTCCTTCAATTTCCTGGCGATCTGGGGATAATTCTTGACTTCAAGATCCTTGAGATAGCCAAGGATAATCCGCTCCACAAGGGAACGCGCATCCCCCGCCATCTTCGCCTGGATGAGCAGACACTCCCGAAGGTCGCGGGCGGCAATCCCGACGGGATCGAATTCCTGAATCTTTTTCAGCACCTCTTCTACAAAGGCCGGCGCCACCTTCTCCTGGACGGCAATCTCATCCAGTGTGGCAACCAGATAGCCGTTCTGATCCAGATTGCCGATAATCTGTTCGCCAATGCGGTACTCAGCCTCGGTAAAACGGGAAAGAAGGAGCTGCCACATCAGATGGTCCGTAAGCGAGGTTTTCACGACCGGGAGATTGTCCCAGGAAGGAGCGCTCCCCTCCTGCCGATCGTAGGTGACCCCCATCGGCCCATAGTCTTCCAGATAGCCATCCCAGTCGAACTCCTCCCGACCGTCCCCCTCGCCTGTCAGCTCCCCTGTCCGCTCGACCGGTTTGCTCTCTTCCCGATCGCCCTCCTCGGTCTGTGCGGGTTCGATCTTTTTTTCGGCTTCGGGGTCCTCATCGGAGACGACCTCTTCCAAGAGCGGATTTTCCTCCATCTCCTGGTTGACCATATCGACCAGATCCAGTCGAGACAACTGCAGGAGCTTGATCGCCTGCTGAAGCTGCGGCGTCATGATCAATTGCTGGGTCAGTTTCAGATTCTGTCTTAGTTCAAATGCCATGCTTCAACTGCGCTGCCTTCCATTACCGATCAGAATTTAAAATCGTCGCCGAAATAGATCTTCCTCGCGATCTCGGAGCCCGCGATCGATTCCGGCGTTCCCTCCTCAAGGACCTTCCCCTCGTTGACGATGTAGGCGCGATCGCAGACGGAAAGGGTCTCCCGGACGTTGTGGTCGGAGATGATGACCCCGATCTCCTTCGTTCGCAGCCGGGCGATGATCCTCCCGATATCCGCCACCGCCAGCGGATCGATCCCTGCGAATGGTTCATCGAGAAGAATATATTTCGGCGAGGTTACGAGCGCCCGCGTGATCTCCACCCGCCTCCGTTCGCCTCCCGACAGAGAATAGGCCTTGTTGTCCGCTATTTGGGTTAAATCCAGCTCCGCAAGAAGCCGATGCAGACGCTCCTCTCTCTCTTCCGGGGCCAGGGGAAGCGTTTCGAGGATGGCCATGATGTTCTCCCGCACCGTCAGTTTCCGGAAGATGGAGGGCTCCTGCGGCAGGTAATTCAGCCCCTTTCTTGCACGCACATACATCGGAGAGCGACTCAGATCCTCGCCATCGAGGAAAATCGCCCCCCCATCCGGTTTGATCAGCCCGACGATCATATAGAAGGTCGTCGTCTTCCCGGCGCCATTCGGTCCCAGCAGGCCGACCACCTCGCCGGGATTAATCTCAAGGTGGATTTGATCGACCACCCGTCGTCGGTTGTAGATCTTGATCAGACCTGTCGCCGTCAGTTTTCCCATGAAAAGATCCCATGATGCCGACTGGAAGAGGTCACCGTTTTTTCGTCTCCCCCGGATAGATTGTGGCCGTTACGCGCCGGCTCTCGGTGCCTTCGACCACTCCCCTGTTTTCGTTCAGGAATACGACGATTCGGTCTCCCCGGATGATGTTGTCGCCCTCGCGCAGGACGGCGCTGCCCGTCATCGTGATTTTCTGCGCATCCTGTTCGAAGAGGGCCTCTTCTCCGGTCACGACCCGCTCGCCTTCCGTGATCGTAACGTGCCCCTTGGCCTCCACCCTTTCCAGATTCCCCGTCCCTTCGCCCACGCCACTCACGGTCGACCGGCCGGTCTTCTTTTGATCATCCCGATAATAAAGCGTCAGCCGTTCGGCGCGGATCGTCCGCGCGCCTTGCGTAGCCACGGCATTGCCCGAAAAAACGACCATCCGTTTCTCGTTGTAGGCATCCATGCGGTCGGAGACGATCTGAATCGGCTGATCCTTTTCGATCCCGGGTTTCTGTTTTGTCTCGCACCGGGCATCCCCCGGCGGATAGAGGATCGTCGTCAGAACGCCGATGCAGAGAATGATTCGGAAGATACTTTTTAACATCTTATTTTCCCTGTCACCACATGGGGACACCTTGCCGCAAGGTGTCCCCATAGCTCGCCCGAATCTGCGAAAGCAGCGTCAGCTTGCTCTCGTCTAAATGAAAGATCATCCCCACGCCGCTGATTCGGACATTCCTGTTTTCCATCGCGACGGGCCGGTCTGTTTCGATCCGTCGGGCGGCGTTTAGGTACCGAAGACGGTCCGTCGCAAAGCGATCCCCGTTTCCCGAAACGATGCCGACATTCCCGTCGATTTCCATGTCCCGCGATTGGGTATCGAGCCGCCCCTGATCGCCGTTCATCACGAAGGTCCGACCATCCTTCATCACCAGCCGGACCGTCACCTTCTCAAAGAGGGCCAGGTTCTCCTTCTTCAGATAACGCGCCGTATCGGCGGTGATCTCCCATTTCATGCCGGAATCACCGACCTCCGTATAACGGACATTTTTGATCTGCAGATCAACCTTGTCCGCCATGATCTTCAGAAGCGCCTTTTCCGGCGCCACCCGGAGGCCGATCACGAAAACCACGGCTATGGAGAGAATCACCGTCAGGATCGCGACGATGAGCGCCGTTTTTCTTTTTGTCTTCATCTCAAGGGGGACATGATGCTGCATCGTGTCCCCTTCATGATGCCGCATCGTGTCCCCCTTGACCTCCGCTGCCGGCCATCCTGCGTTCTTCCGCACCTATCTGAACTTCTACCATCCGCGCCCGCGGATGTAAAGGTCAAACGTCGTTCCTGGGGACATGATGCCGCATCGTGTCCCCTTCATGATGCCGCATCGTGTCCCCCATGGGCTCCCAATCTGTCCCCCATTTCATGCAAATTCATATCTCACGGCCACATCCGGCCAGCGGTTCTGCGCCTTGAGGATCACCTCGCACACCTCGCGAACAGCCCCCCGGCCTCCAGGATGATGCGTTACATAATCGACGATCTGCCGGGCCTCCAATACGGCGTCGGCCACGGCCACGGAAAACCCCGCCCGCCTCAGGAGCGGGATATCCACCACATCATCCCCGACACAGGCCGTCTCCTCCAGGGCGATTTGCCTCCGGTTGAGAATCTCTTCAAAGGCCTCAACCTTGTTCCAGATCCCCTGATGAACCTCGGTGATCCCCAGATCGGCGGCGCGGCGTTCAACCACCCGTGATTGCCTTCCGGTCAGCAGCGCCACGCCGATTCCGCATCTCATCAGGATTTTCAGGCCATGGCCGTCCTTCACATCGAACTGCTTGCTCTCTATCCCCGCATCGTCGATAACGATCCGGCCGTCGGTCAGAACCCCATCCACATCCAGGATCAGGAGCTTCACCCTGCGGATCTTGGTCAGAAGTCTCTCTTCGATCACCTCTTCAACCATATTACCCCTCATTTCAATTGGACAGATTCAGTCCTGTTTTGGTCGCACCGCCGCATCGATCTTCATGAGCGTCGCGAGAAGCTCCGGCAGGCTGTCCAGGGCCAGGGAATTGGGCCCGTCGCAGAGCGCACAGTCCGGGTTTGGATGAACTTCAACAAACAGACCATCGATCCCTGCCGCCACCGCCGCCCGTGCAAGACAGGGGACCATCCGGCGGTCTCCCGCCGAGGCCTTGCCGGCCCCGCCCGGGAGCTGGACGCTGTGCGTGGCGTCAAAAATGACCGGATATCCCGTCGCTCGCAGAATCGGGAAGGAACGGTAATCGACGACCAGGTTGTTGTAACCGAAGCTGACCCCCCGCTCGGTCAGCATGATGTTATGATTTCCGGCCGCCACGGATTTTTCGACGATATGGATGGCGTCCCACGGGGCAAGAAACTGCCCCTTCTTGATGTTCACCGCCTTCGCCCGGCGGGCGATCTCGACGATGAAGTCGGTCTGCCGGCAGAGAAAGGCCGGGACCTGCAGGACGTCGAGGACGGCCGCCGCCGGAGCGATCTCCTCAAAGCGGTGGACGTCGGAGAGAACGGGGATTGCGAACGCATCCCGGATCCTCTTCAGAATTTGAAGGCCCCGGGTCAAACCCGGTCCGCGGTAGGCGTCAAGGGAGGTCCGATTCGCCTTGTCGTAAGAGGCCTTGAAGATGAACGGGATGCCAAGCTTCCCCGTCATCTCCTTCAGATCACGGGCAATCTCCATGCTCTTTTCTTCATCCTCGATCACACAGGGACCGGCGATGAGCACAAGGGGAGCGCCCCCGCCGACCTCGAAACCACCGATGCTGATCTTCTCCATGCACACACTCCTTATGCAATTCATTGTTTCTGCCGCAAGATCCGAATCTTCATCTGGGGGATCTTCCTGGCCGCCGTCGCCGAATCGGGGTTCAGTTCATAGGCGGTCGTGTAGGCCTTCAGCGCCTCCTGAAAAAGCCCCTTCTTCTCATAGGCCGCTCCAAGATTCACGTAAACCTCGTCGTCCTCCGAATCAAATTTAAGCGACTTCAGGTAATATTCGATCTGCCGGTCCGGATCACCCTTGAGTCCGTATGCGTAAGCGACGCTCGCGTAGCCGGCTGCCTTCTTCGGGTTCAATGCGATCAGCTTCTTATAGATCCGGATGCCCTTGTCGTACTGTTTTTCCTTCATGTATGCGTCCGCGAGGGTGTTCAGGAGCTCGGTCGTCGGGTTCGCAGCGGCAAGCGTTTCATACATGGCGATCGATTCTTTTGTCTTTCCCGTCTGACTGTAGGAAAGGGCCAGACTCTGCCGGAGATGGGGATCCTTTGCGCCGTATCGGATAGCCTGCTCATAGTTTGCCGCGGACTGGGCGGGTTTCTTCAGCTCGGCGTAGGCAAAACCAAGACGGGTATAAATCACCGCTTTCCGGGGACTCATCTTCACCGCCTTCTCATAAAGAGGTACGGCCTCGCTGAAACGCCTCGCCTTGAAATGGAGATCGCCCAGCCTTTCCTGGGAATCAGAATCCTGGGGTTTCAATTCCAGGACTTTCTGGTATTCCCGAACCGCCTCCGGCTCCTTTTTCGCCTTTTCATAGGCGGTCGCCAGGTTAAAGTGAACCACCGGATCGCCCGGGTTCAGTTCGATCGCCTTTCGGTAATTCTCGATCTCTTCCCGGGTCAGCCCCTTGCTGCCGTAGGCCAGGCCGAGATTGGCATAGGCGGCGGCATTCTTCGGCTGTCTCTTCAGAACCTCCCGATGCCAGCGGATCGCATCGTCATAATGCCCCAGCTTCAACGTGACGCTTGCCAGGGCGACCGCCACATGATCGGCCTTCGGCACCGTTTCCAGCACCCGTTGATATTGTTCTGCGGCCTTTCCCAACTGGCCCGTCTTCTCATAAGCCTCCCCCAACTTGAACATGACCGCGGGATTGCCAGGTCGCGTCTTCAGAGAATCCTCATAAGCGGCGATCGCCTTTTTCCAATTCCCCAAATGTCCCCAAGCCAGGGCCATATCGGCCAGTGCGGCATCATCCTTCGGATTGGCTTTGACAGCCTGCACGGTGATCCGGATGGCCTCCTCGTACTGTCCGCTTTTCAGATAGCACTTGGCCAGCTCGGACAGGACCGCCGTATCATTCGGCTTCAGCGCAAGAATCTCCTGATACTGTGCAATCGCATCCCCCGTCATGCCGGCATGGAGATAGATGGAGGCGAGCATCCGGCGCACATTCGTATCTTCCCGGTTCAGGGCGATCGCCCGTTTGAGGTATTCGATCTGGACCTTCTGATTTCCGGAGCTCCGGGCATAGCGCAGCCAGTCCTGGGGGGTGATCTGTATCCGGATCGGAATGGCCGCAATCGGTTCTCCCCGATAGGTAATCCGCAGCGCGTAATCGCCCGCTCTGTTTTCCCCGACGCCGCCCCGGCCGGTCAGGACCGCCCTGTCAACCAGGTCGATCCCCTTGAGAAGCTTGCGAAAAACGTCCTTCCCCCCGATCCCTTCGATATCCACGGCGACGCCGCCGCCGAAGAGGACATCCGTTGAAATCTCTTTGATCACAAATTCGTCCCGGTAGAAAACCTCAAAGATATCGCTTGCGGTCAGGCGGTAATCCTTCCCGTTCTTTTCCAGGACAAGCGAGTAGAAATGGGGTTTCCGGTCGAGGACGATAAAGGAAAAGGCATTCTGAACGCGGTTCCATCCTGCGGCGATCGCCCGCACCTTTTCCGGATAAAGAAAAACGGCCGTTAGGCTGACCGCCGTGAGGATCACGAGGATCAGAAGAACGACCCCGATCCTCGCCGATTTTCGTCCCTTCCTTCCAGATCCCGATGCCATACCAGACTTGTATTCCATGAATTCCAACCTCTCGGCCACCGCTGACCTTCTTGCTTTTTATCGCCCGGGGATGCCGTCATCCCCGGGGATGATACTTCCGATGAATCTCCTTGAGACGTTCCCTGGTCACGTGCGTGTAGATCTGGGTCGTGGAGATGTCGGCATGACCCAGCATGATCTGCACGGAACGCAGATCGGCCCCCCCCTCCAACAGGTGTGAGGCAAAGGAATGCCGGAAGGTGTGGGGATGAATCGCCTTGCCCAGACCTGCCTTTGCAGCATACTTCTTCACGATCTTCCAGAATCCCTGCCGGGTCAACCCTTTTCCCGAGCGATTCAGAAACAACCGATCACACTCGCGCCCCTTGAGAAGAAGCGGCCTTGCCCCTTCCTGGTACCGCTTGACCCGCTCGTATGCGGTCTGACCCACGGGGACAATCCGTTCCTTCTCCCCCTTCCCCATGGCGACCAGATACCCCACCTGCCAGTTGATGCTGTTTACGGTAAGCCCGATCAGTTCCGACACGCGGATTCCGGTCGCATACACGAGTTCGAGCATGGCGGAATCCCGGATGTCCGCCGGCGTCTCCGCACCGGGTTGCGCCAACAGCAGGGCCATCTCTTCACGACTTAGAACGTCGGGAAGTCGGGTCCAAACCTTGGCCAGTACGATATGGGCCATGGGGGTATGGTCCACCTTCTTCTCCCGGAGCAGATATCGATAAAACCCCCGAATGGCCGCCAACGCACGGTTCACCGAATTGGCTGCCAGACCGTCGCCGTGCAGAGACGCCAGGTAGGCGATTACATCCTCCGTCCCGATCCCGCCGATCTCCCGGACCCCGCGTTCTTCGACAAACCCCGCATACCGGTTCAGATCCCGGCTGTACCCGTCAATCGTGTTGGGGGAGGCCCCCTTTTCGACCGCCATGAAATTCAGATACTCGTCGATCAGATGATGCATGTTTTTTTTTAACGTAAATGGCGGGGAGAAGCAAAGACTTTTTGAAATGCCAGTTTCTTGAGGAGAATCGGAAAACAGACTACAGCAACCCTTTCGTCCGCAAGAGCGGCCCGGCATCGACCATCAGTTTTTCCATTCCGAGAGCGGTGGACGGCGCCCCCAGGGCGATGCCGACCAGTTGGGTCAGGTAGATGACAGGCATCGCGTAGGGTGCGCCTGACGAGTTGGTCAGCCCCTTCTGCCGGATGTCCAGGTTGGACTGGCACAGAGGGCAAACGACGGCAATGCAGTCTGCAGAAGCCCGCGCCGCGCTTTCGAGTATCTCGCCCAAGAGCCGCTGTGTTATATCCGGCCTCGTGATGGAGAGGCCTGCCCCGCAGCATTCCACCTTGTGTGTCCACTCAACCGTTTGCCCACCCAGCGCCTCGATGATCTGTTCCATCAGGCTGGGTTGTTCCAGATCGTCGGCCGCTGCCGGGAAAAACCGGGTCAGACAACCGTAATAGGAGGCGATCTTAACCCCTGCGAGCGGTTTTTTTACCATCGTCTGCAGGCCGCCCAACGTTATCCGGTCACGGAGGAAGTCAAGCAGGTGGTATATTTTCAGCCCCCCCTCGTGGGTATAACCGGTGACATCGGCGAGACGTTGTCGGACAAGGGCGTCCTTTGCGCAGGCTTCCTCCGTATGGCTGATACTGTAGAGACAGGAGGGGCAGGGGATGAGAAGCTCCTTGATGCCGTGCGTCATCGCTTTTTGGATATTCTTGTAGGGCAGCAGGTGGGAGAGTTCCTGGGAAGTAACATGGGTGGGACTCGTACCGCAACAGATCCAGTCGGGAATCTCCACGAGCGCGACGTCCATCAAGCGGCACATGGTTCTTAACGAAATATCGAATTCCCTTGATGTGCTCTCCAGTGAACATCCAGGATAGTACCCTATTTCCATCCTCGCACCTTCATCCTTTCATAAAGGGTTTCCCCTTTTTGAAGAGCTCTTTGACTTCGTCTGCCGCCTTTGCCTTGTGCGGCAGGAAACCTATCTTTCCCTTTTTCAGTATAGCCGGCAGCAGGCCAATGTCCCTAAATGTTATTTACCCCGCTCTGAAGGTGTTTACCGGGAAAGGATTTGCGTGGTGTTTTAACCGGTGCTATAGGGGTGGGCAAAAGAGTGAGGTCAGGAATTGACCTTGGAAGATTGACCACCCTGACCAAGGAGGCAGGTCCGAAGGTTTCAGCGCCAAAGACCTACCCCCTTGAGACAAGGCAGACGAACCATACAGATACCTTTTCTTAGCACATTCGAGAGTATTTGGGAATACAAAAATGCCTTTACCTCTGGGATGATAGATTGTTTGTCGGAGATCGGGCCTTCATGTCCCCTTTGCGGGAAGAGGCATTGCTATCGAGAGATCACTCCCTATTGGCGATACGCCATTGATTTATTTCCCCAATTCAGGAAGGAACGGATTCCCGTTGCCCGTTTTTTATGTCGCAAGTCTGGGCGGACATTTTCCCTTTTACCGATACATCTGATTCCGTATGTGTTGTACACCGTGGGTGCCGTGTTGGGGACGTTGCTTGCGGGGTTACGCTGCCGGCGTTCGGGTGTTCAGGGTTACTGGGGGGCATCGGTTGCAGTGGACCCGGACAGTTCGGTAACTCCGTGGCTTGTGTTGACCTGGCTTCGGATGGTATTTTCCGGTCTTCAGCGTGGCCATCGGACGGTGAGCCGATGGTGTGATTTACGTTTCCTGTCCACTTTCGGGAAGCCAAATCTCTGGCAGACGGTGGGGGCTTACTTTCAGGCTTTTGGTTGGGAAGAGGATTCTTCCTGGCGGTGTCTTGGTGATGTTTTGAGCCGTTACAGTCGAGAAGCCCGGGCGTTTCTTTTTGGCTGTCCTTCCCAGGGACGGCGCCGTCAGGGCATCTTGACTTCTGTGTGATCTGCGGTCTGAGGTTGAGGGGTTTCCGCCGTGGTGGATGCACAACCTGTCGTGATGAGATACCTCCTGGCCCGAGTGTAAAGGGGCAGGAACTCTGTTTTACCCCTTTTCATCCTCGACAGGGGACTATCCGTCCCTGTTTTTCCTCAAATCCTTCTTTCGTTTTGTCCTGGAACCTCTCCCTTTAGCTTGACCGGAACCTTTTGGTCATTTTGCGGCAGGGTTTTGGGAGAACTTTGTACAGAGCTTTGCTAACGGATGTTTTTCCAATGGGTTATGTAGGCGCCGTCTACCGCGGTAATCCAAGGGGGTTACCCAAAAACATTATGAAGGAGGACGCACCTATGGAAAAGGACATTCGGGAAAGGATCGCTCTGGCGCGCTATCAGCTCATCAGCCCCGTGCTTGCCGAGCCGGGGAGGGCGCAAAACGACTACTTCCGAAAACAGGCCCAAGGGGTTCATGACTTTCCCCGGTATGGGAGGAAAAAGATCAGTGTCTCCACCCTGAAGGCTTGGCTTCGGGCTTATCGCAAAAGTGGGTTCGAGGCCCTTAAACCCCGGGAGAGATCGGACTGTGGCAGACCCCGGCGACTGGACGGGGAAATGATCCAGGCCATCGGGATCAAGTGTAATGCCTATCCGCACTGGACGGGACAGCTCCTTTACGAGGATCTGAAGAACCAAAGATTGCTGGGGGATCCTCCCGTCCACTACAATACCTTTCTCAGGCTGGTCAAAGAGAAGGGATGGCTTCCCATCGGGAAAAGAGGGGATGTGCGCAAGGCCTTCGAGGTCGATAACGTAAACGAGCTTTGGGTGTGCGACTTCATGCACGGTCCCCAGGTCAACGCCGCCGGCCGGTTTGCCAAAGCCATCCTCTGCGCCATCATCGACGATCATTCCCGCATGGTGGTCGGCCATGCCTTCAGCGCGTCGGAGACGATCAGCGCCCTCACCGTGGTGCTCAAAGAGGCGTTTCTCACCTACGGTACCTGCAAGCGCCTTTATGTAGATAACGGTCCCAGCTTTTCTTCCGATCTGCTCACCAGAAGCTGCGCCATGGCAGGAATCTCACTGATCCATTCCAAGCCCTACGACAGCCCTTCCCGTGGAAAAATCGAAAGATTCTTCCGCACGGTCCGGGACCGCTTCCTGGCCGGGATACCGGAAGGAATCCCCCTGGATGAACTCAACGACGCCTTTAGGCTGTGGCTTCAGGAGGACTACCATTATAAGCTCCATGGCGGCATCGGCGAGCGCCCCGTGGACCGCTACAACGCCTCCATCGCACGGGTGTCGATCCGTCGGCTTTCCAAAAGCGAACTGGATGAGATCTTCCTCGTCCGATACGAGCGGGTCGTCAACAACGATGCCACGATCAGCTTCAAGGGCGACCTTTATGAAGTCCCGCCCGCTTATATCAGGCACCGTATCGAGATCCGCCACCCCGTCGATGATCCCCGAGAACTTTATCTTTACGACAACGGCATCCGGGTGGGAAGAATAAAACTCTTAGACAAACAAGAAAACGCCCGCACCTTCCGGCCCGGGACCGTCCGCAGCGCCCTTTCCTTTCACAAGGGGGAGGTGCTGCCATGACTGATCTCCTCGCCTGGTTCGGGCTCAAGCGTTTCCCTTTCGATAAAACCATCAAACCCACCGATGTCTTCGATACGGAATCGGTGAAGGAGTGTACCGCACGGCTCGATTATATCAAACGAAGAGGGGGCGTAATGCTTCTCACCGGCGATCCCGGCGTGGGGAAAACCCTCGTATTGAGGCGGTATGTCGATACTCTGAACGAAAACCTGTTCAAGGTCTTCTACACCCCCCTTTCCACCCTGAGCCGCGCCGACTTGCTTAGCCACATCAACCGACTCCTCGGCCTGGACCACAGGGTATCGAAAAGCGCCACCTATCTCCAAATCCAGCGCACTCTCCTCGAATCCAAAGAGCAGTTCGGTAAAACCGTCTTTCTCATCATCGACGAGGCCCATCTCCTCCAGACAGGCCCCCTGGAGGAACTGAGGCTCCTCACCAACTTCAAAATGGATTCCTATGACCCTTTTGTCCTCGTCCTGGCCGGTCAAGGCGACCTGAGAAGAACCATGGACTTCGCCGTTATGGAACCCTTCAGCCAGCGCATTGCCATCCGTTACCACATGCCGGGATTAAGCGCCGGGGAAACGGCCTGCTACATCGCCCATCACCTCAAACTGGCGGGGGCCGCCGAACCCTTCCTTGATGACCACGCCGTTGAAGCGGTCCACGAACTCTCCTTCGGAATCCCCAGAAAAATAGGGGCCATTACCGAGCAGGCACTCACCTACGCCATGTTCGATCACAAGCGCACGGTCACCGCGGACATGGTCCTCAAGGTCAAAAACCTGGAGGGATAAAAACGAATATGCCTGGGACGGGGATAACGATATCCCTGCCCCAGGCATCGGGAAAGTCAATAAAAATACCTATGGGTAGCACATCTTTCAGCAAGACTGAAATCGAGAAAATCGTCGCACTGGTAAGGCTCAATCTATATAACAGAGGCCGCATGAATGGGGCCAATGCTATACTCCAGGAAATGGAATCCATGGGGGTCCGGCCATTGCCTTCCCCCAGGAGCATCGTTCGAATCCTCGCACGGCTCGGTCTTACCCACAGCCGTACCGGCCATTATCTATAGCCCCCTTTCCAGAGGGCCATACCAACGACCAAGGCTCTTCATCCCATTCAAACAAATGGTCCGGAGAAAATGATCTTCTTCGCCATGCCCCCTTTCGGCTGGTTACATCATTGTGATAAAAATCGCCTAAAACAGAAAAATGCTTTCGAGAAACAGACCCCAAAACAGGACCACTTCAGTCAGAATAGAACCTCGAGAAAGACTCAAAAGAGCGTTGTAATCAACACCGGGGGCTTTTGCTTAACTGGTTTCGGGTCAAAGATCGAATTGCCCTGGGTGCCGTAGAGGGCTTTAACAACAAGGCGAAATTGACCACAAAAAAAGCCTATGGTTTCCGTAGCTACGAGGTGG
>Ga0210017_1003481_pt1 | contig 13184 bp, 13 predicted proteins | sample CryGeyCG2014_020_FD_183966 | JGI IMG/M metagenome (GOLD analysis project Ga0210017, IMG submission 183966) | Groundwater microbial communities from aquifer - Crystal Geyser CG08_land_8/20/14_0.20 (SPAdes) (version 2) | ecosystem: Environmental > Aquatic > Deep subsurface > Groundwater | place... | reverse complement strand
CGGTGTTTTTGAAAACTGTACAATCCCTCCAAATCCAGCAGGTGCCATTCCATCATTATCAATAAAATAAATAGGGTTGTCAAAAGCATAATTATATGGAGAATGCCTTCTCATTTGTTCGGCTAGCGGGTCAACATTCATCCACCTACCCAAAGCAGGGTCATAGTTACGTGCCGTAATATCTATCCAACTTAGGCCAAGCTCTTCTTGTTCTTCTTTATTTCCAAAACCAAAGTTGTGGTCTCTGCCATTTTGAAGGTTATTATACCCTTTATGTTTAAGTCCAAAGGGGTAGTAGTTGTTTTCTTCCACTATTTGCAGGCTTGGCGTGCTTGTTAAACTTATGTCTTTATAACTTAATCTAATATTTCCCAAATGGTCTTTATATTGATAAACATAAGCCCCCTCTAGCTCCCCCGAAGGGGGAGAACTAATTTCTACATAACCTTCGGGTTGGTTAAAGAATTGCAAGACATTGTTCTCATAAATAAAGTTACCGGTATAGTCTGTTGTGGTTGTATTCACGGTTTTTCTAAGTTTAACGCCTGTGGCATCGTAAACATACAAAATATTTTGACCGTTTATGGTAACCTGCGTTGGTAAATTTAAATAATTATATTGAATGGCGGTAATGTTTTTGTTGGCATCGGTTTTTAGGTTGCCATTGGCATCGTAAAGATATTCTGTGGTGAGGTTAGCGCCGTCTTTAAAACCATAGGTAGCATTACCTATATCGGTAACTTTTACTAATTTATTACCAGCGTCATAGGTGTATCCTAAGATGTCCATATCTCCAAAAAGTGTGGCATTAGCAGGTATATTAATTGGGGCACGAGCGTGACGCTCGCGCCAGCGTGGGGGTGGTTTGCCCAAAGAAGTTGTTATTGAAGATAAACAGGCACATGAACAGTTACGTTTGATTTCTGAACTTGATACCGATGATAGGGCTATCATCTTTAAGATGATTGACAAGATGCTGACCTCTAAAAAGTTCAAAGACTTCTTTTCTAAAAATGTTGCTTCACTTTAGGGCATAAGAAAACCACCTCGTTAAAGGTGGTTTTCTCAATTACTTTTGATAACATAAAAGCGATTCAAAATTTTGTCCTTATTGTCATATTCAATTAAGTAATAACCCGTACGAGGTATGTAAGATATTTTAGGGTCAACTACTTTATCTACTATGTAAAATTTTATAGGCAGCAAGCCATTTCTTTCCTGTGAAAACGTCAATGCAATTTTACAGTTATTGCTAATTTCCTTATCATCTAACTCTACATAATATTCTTTGAAAAAATTAATACTATCATAACTTTTTTTGATTTCTTTAAATTCTACATCATTCTGCATCTTGTATTTCTGAAAAAAAGATGTTTTGATTAACTGATTTTTCCTGAAATACCCAATGCTTACAGGACTGACTTTTTGTTTCGCTTCAAAATTTAAATTCACGCATTCTTTTAAATCAGGATAATACCTTTTTAATCTTCCAACGAACGCAGTATCATTATTTATATAATTGACAGCTTCTTTAATTTTGCTTTCAGATAATAATGAAGCAGTTGTTTTTTGGCTGACTTCTTTTGTCGAATTACACGCAAACAATATATAAAACATCAGCATTACAACAACATATCTTTTCATCTTCTAATATTTTATTGTTTTATAGATTTGATTAAGCATTTCACTATTACTGTTAGATACTGTCCAAACTATTCTAGGGGTTGGGTTGCTCCTTAAAATACTCAAAGAGGAACTCGAAAAAGGGATGTAATTACTTCCATAAGAATTTAAAGAAGCGTAACTCATTCTTTGCCCATAACTAGACCCTAGTTGTCTTCTAATTTTATTCATCCTGTCGACAACCGTTCCTGTTAAGCCAAAAGTTGTACTTTCTGCTCCGTGTCCTGTTTTGCTTAAACCAATATCAGTATGGTCTATTTCGTGCATCAAAGTCATTGCAAAACCAAAAGTTGTATTATTTAAACCTTTGCTTGAGCCATCTATCATACCTTGTATTTTAGTAGGGTCTAAAGCTATATATTGCTGTCCGTCATCTGTCTCAAATGATACTCCTGAACCTTCTTTAATTTCTCCAAATTCAAGATTTACAATTTTGCTATTATTCAAAGCTCCAGTAACCAAACCTCTAGCTTCTGAACTTCCTATATCATTACCGTCTGCATCTTTTGATATAATAGCATTACCGTCTGCATCTTTTTTATAAACCAGCTTTCCGTCCTTTAGGGTAAATGTAAGCCCTGTTTTGCTCTGTAAATCCTTTACGATTGTCGTTAATGCTTTACGGTCTTGTTTTAACGCCGTACTAACGTCTAGACTATCTCCCTTAACCTCACTAAAAAAGATAGGGTTATTTGCTGTAAAAGCGTAGTTTGATACTGAATAATACTTTTCAGCAAACCTATCAATCTTATTAAATCTACCAATAGCTGGGTCGTAATCTCTCCATTGGAACGCTAAAGTGTTTTTCCCAAGCTCCTCTTCAAGTTCTTGACCATTGAATGTCTGATAGTTATTTTCCGTACCAACTATCACATTATTATACCCTTTATGTTTAAGTCCAAAAGGATAATAGTTGTTTTCTTCTTTTATTTCGGTAGAAGCGGTAATAGAACCATCATGATTGGCATCTGAATAACTCAACCTAATATTCCCTAAATGGTCTTTGTATTGGTAAACATAAGCCCCCTCTAACTCTCCCAAAGGGGGAGAACTTGGCTCAAAATAACCCTCTGCATTTGTAAAAAACTGCAAGACATTATTCTCGTAAATAAAATTACCTGCATAATCTGTTGTAACGCTGTTCACGGTTTTTCTAAGTTTAACGCCTGTGGCATCATAAACATACAAAATATTTTGGCCGTTTATGGTTACCTGCGTTGGTAAATTTAAATAATTATATTGAATAGCGGTAATGTTTTTGTTGGCATCGGTTTTCATATTACCATTGACGTCATAAATATATTCTGTAGTGAGGTTAGCGTACCACCCGAAAGGATTCGGGCGGTAGCGGGGTGGTAGCGGGGCGCCCCCTTAGAAAGCTTTCCACCTCTATCTTGGTACATTTCCGTGCCATCGGGCTCTGGAAACTAGCAGAAGTGGAAGATTTCGTAAAATAGCTTTGAACGACTCCTAAAATATCACCAATCCAAGCTATTTACTAACTTTAATTATCAATCTCTTTTACATATACTATTTTTTCAAAATACATTTTATGTTCTAAATAATAAATATCCTCAGCCAAACTGTCTTTTTGATTTGGTTTATGAAAGATATTTTCCTCAAGTACATACCCCTTTATTTTTTTTTGTCCTTCTTCCTTAAATTTAACCCATAATTTAGCTGGTTTATCAATTGTTCCATAAGAAGAATCAACTGGTATCACATCATTATTAAGATAGTCTGTGTAACTAAAATATATTTTAAAAAAACTAGTGCTTTTAGACAATAAAGGCAATAGTTTAAGACTTCCTATTTCAAGCATATTTACTCGTATAGTGTCTTGTAAATCAATAGTATAAAAATTACTACTATCACGAACTATTTCACCTTCTTCGTCATAAGAATATATTTGATTTATATGTTGTTTTTTGTTTATTAATAAGTATTCTATTTTTTGCTTAAGTTTCCCATTATTTCCATAATAGTACCACCAATTAACTTTTGATGTATCTCTAATTTCTCCCTTAGCAATAATCAAATTACTTTCATTTATTGTTTCTTGAAATACTTTATCATTATCCCTATATTTCAAAATAGATATTTTACCATTTTTCTTAAAATATTTTGTAGTATCTATCCAAGAACCATTAATAAATTTTTCTACAGACCTTAATTCTCCTGTTTTATAAAATTCTCTGAAAAAACCGTTTTTCTTGCCATTTCTATAAGAACCAATTCCTTCAAGTTCTCCTGTTATATACATCTTTTTTATGGTTCCATCATTTTCTCCTTCCTTATTCAATTCTATTATTGAATAAAGTTCTCCTGTCGGATAATAATACCTTTCTTTTCTTTTACAACTAAAAAATAAAAGAAAGGCTAAGAGTAAATATATATTTTTCATCACTATCGTTTTAGTTTTTTCTTAAAGAATCTAATTTAGAAGCATGGATACTATCCATTTTTCTTTCTTGTTCTATTCTTGAAGCTTTAGCTGCATTTAAAATTCCTTTAACTTCTGATTTCGAAACTGTGAAATCTACATTCTTTGTATCTAGTGTTGATGTAACTTGGGTACTTGAATTTACTGTAGTTATGATACCATTTGCAAACTGTGTCGTAAAAGTAGTATCCACATCTACTCCTGATGATGCGCTTCCCGATGATGTACTTAAAGTACTAACAGTTTGTTCAAAAGCTTTAACAATATTATTTCCTACGGATATTCCGGTTTCTAAACCGCCTAATATTTTATTTGAACTAGAACTTACCTTTCCTGATATTGCGCTGGCTGCATTTATAATGACATCTCCATTAATTGTTTTTATACTATTATCTCCTTTTCTTTGACCAGAATTAGTTCCATATTTACTAACTATATTATAACCATTATTGTCAGTCTTGCTAGATTTACTACTAGATCCTGAACTTCCTCCTCCACTATCGGTAAAAAATGATTTTAAAACTTTTAATCCATTTGATATACTTTTTCCTACACCAGATAAATCTATTAGTGGTTTTTTACCTGTTAAGAAATCGTTACAGCAGTCCTGTGGCGCCATTCCATCCGCATCAATAAAATAAATTGGATTATCAAACGCATAGTTATATGGCGAGTGTCGGCGCATTTTTTCTGCCAACGGGTCAAGGTTCATCCAACGGCCTAAAGCGGCATCATAGTTTCTTGCACCAAAATCATAGGTATTTAAACCGAGTTCTTCTGAGAGTTCTTTACCGCCAAACATATATTTATGGTGGGTACCATTTATGGCAGTATTATACCCTTTATGCTTGAAACCAAAGGGGTAATAGTTATTTTCTTCTACTATTTGTAAATTAGGAGTGCTTGTTGTGCTAATGTCTTTATAAGAAAGCCTAATATTGCCTAAATGGTCTTTATATTGGTATACATACAAAAACGGTTTAGCTGGGTCTGTTGTAGGTTCAATATAACCTTCAGGTTGGTTAAAGAACTGTAATACGTTGTTTTCGTAAATAAAATTACCAGCGTAATCCGTAGTTATTATCATACCGTTATCGTTAACCACTTTCTTTAATTTTGTGCCTGAGGCATCGTAAATATAGTTTATATTTTTGGTAGCGCCAAAACTCACTTGTGTTGGTAAATTTAAATGGTTGTATTCAATGTTTGTGATTGCTTTGTTGGCATCGGTTAGCAAGATTCTTACTCATCGGGCACGGAAAATAGTTCCGCGCTAGCAATTCGGGTTTTATATTAGAGCTATCGGGTTAGTCTTTATTGATTATCAATATTTTCTATAGTGTTAATACTTTTCATTTCTCTATTTTCTTTCACTATATTAAAAAAAGCTTCAAAATACTGTATTGTCTCCTCTTTAGTTATTAAAGTATTATTTTTAATGAACGTAGATAATTCATTAAAAGCTTTGCTAAAATCATCATCAACATACAAAACTTTATAGCTGTCTTTACTTAAAATCAATAAATTCGTAGTAGTATGAGTTATATTCGGTGACACCTTATATATTCCCACTTTTCCATACGTAAAATTAGAGGTACCTATTAAATCCGTTATTGTAATTAATTCTTTAAAATTATCTAATATCTTTTCCTTATTTTCTTTTTGTATTTCATTTTTAGATATATATAGTTCAACAATATCATTTTGTATAGATTTAAATGTCGTTTGAGAACTACACATTGTAGTAAAGATTAATAATAAAATTGTTATTGACTTCATCTTTTTAATTATTAATTACAGGCATTTCTATTGGTTTTATTACTATTGGCATAAGTGTTATTTTAATAGGTTTTATTACTATTGGCATAAGTGTTGTTTTAATAGGTTTTGAACTTGGTGTTTCTTTTAGAATCTTTGTTTCTATAGCTTCGGGCTCTACCTCTCCAGCAGCACCAGTTAGTTTCTGATTTGCTTCACTTGTAGCATGTTCAATTTCGTGACCAGCTACAGCTGCGATTTTTTCATCATTTGTTGTTGTATTATTGTGAAATAATTGATTTTGCTCATCTAATTTACTTTCAGTACCATTCTCATAATATTTGTTTATAGTTTCCATCATATCATTTATTATTCCTTCAAATATTACAATACCCGCCTTTTTAGTTTTTCCCGTTGTTCCATCTACAGTTCTCTCTGTTTGTCCTGTTACATATGAAGTTCCTTTAGAAGGACCTTTTTCAGAAGATATTTCTGTGGTAATAGGAATACTTGAATTTACCAATTTGCTAAATTGTTTTCTACCAGTAGGAGTTTTTAAAAGTGCATTACCAAACCTTTTATGGTCAGCTGTAGCGTGCTTAGTATACTCCCCCTTCTTAGCATCATATACTAAATTCCCATTTTTATCTCTCCAATCAAAAGGTTTCATACCGTCTGGATCAATAAACCATAATGGGTTATCAAAAGCATAATTATAGGGTGAGTGCCTTCTCATTTGTTCCGCCAGCGGGTCAACATTCATCCATCTACCCAACGCCGGGTCATAGTTTCTTGCACCAAAGTCATAGGTATTCAAAGTTTGAAAACTTTCATCAAATTCTTTACCGCTAAACATGTATTTGTGATGCGTTCCGTTTATGTTGGCATTATACCCTTTATGTTTCAACCCAAAGGGATAGTAGTTGTTTTCTTCCACTAGCTGTAAACTTGGCGTGCTTGTTAAACTAATGTCTTTATAACTTAGTCTAATATTCCCCAAGTGATCTTTATATTGATAGACATAGTTGTAACCTGTGCTCCCATTAGGCTCAATATAGCCTTCCGAGGTGTTAAAGAATTTTAACACATCAGCCGCCGTGCCTATTTTTTCATAAATAAAGTTAGCCGCGTATTTTGTTCGTGTTATGTTTACTCCCTCTGTTACCACTTTTTCAAGTTTTACTCTTGTTGCGTCGTAAATGTAAGAAATATTTCCGGATGACATAGTTACTTGGGTGGGTAAATTTAAATGGTTGTATTCAATGTTTGTAATACTTTTGTTTGCATCGGTTTTCAGGTTGCCGTTGGCGTCGTAGGTAAAATCGTTACCTGTGTTGGTGCCGTAATTCGGTTCTGTTGAGGTAGTAAATGGCGTTGGGGGACAGTACCGTGATTTCTATTTTATCCTCTACCGGTATCAGTTCCGCAACCTTGCTTTGCAGATGTGCCTTTCCCGTTCCGGAACTTCCCAAGCTGATGCAATGCAATGGATTATTTGTTTTTCTTGATGTGAATTTTAAATACATCAACAGCCTGTTGGTCTGTTCTCCGATTACGCCACTTTTTCCAATGAGTTCGTTGGTTTTGCTCAATAAATCTTTGGACTTCAAAAATTTGACAGCTTCTTTTTCTTCTGTTGTGGATAGTTCTTTAAAATAAGGTTTGTATAATTCCGCCTCTTTTTTAAACAATAAAAATCGATAATTCTCCAGTTCTTTGGTCAGTTCCTGTAATGTTCGCCTCACTTCACTTGTTCCAATCTCCAAGCGTTCTGCAATCTTTCGAGTAAACTTTTCTATTTGGTTATCGTTATACAAGTCTATTGAGTGCCTTAAAACAGTATGCTATTTCAGCTTTTGGATAGATAGCGTAATCCGAAGGCTCTCTAACTTATTAAGTTTTAAACCTCCTAAAACGTGGATTTCTAAATGTTTGGTGTTGTACCGGTAATTGTTTGGATTGCTCGTGTCTAACATATTGTTGAAAATATTTTAAAAAAAGTTTTTAAGACCTATTCGTAGCAAATGTAATGTTTTCATCTTAACTAAACAAGACTTAATCCATTTGTTTAAGACGTTTAAATCTCTTACTTTTGTTAAAACCTACTTTTAACAGTAGTTTTAACTACGTAAGCATATGACTATAGGAGAACATATTTTAATTTTAAGAAAGAAGCAGGCTTTTTCTCAGGCCGCTTTGGGTAAAAAAGTGGATACTTCTGGCGATATCATTGGACGTTACGAACGCGATATTATGACACCATCCATTGACGTGATTATTAAAATTGCCGATGCCCTCAACGTTTCTATTGATTACCTTGTTGGCAATACCGATTTGGAACTTGACAGCAATGTGCTTAAAAGAGTGGAGGAAGTGTCTAAACTTTCTAATGAAGAAAAAGATAAAATCTTTATGGTGATTGATGCGTTAATTCGTGATTTTAAAGCTAAAAAAGCTTATTCTTAAATTCTTTAGTAATGAGTTATAAACCAGATAATCTTTCTCCTGCACAGAAAAAAAGTGCATTAATAAGTATCTTTTTATTATGTCTTCTCATTTTTGCTTTTTTCATTTATAAGAATTACACAAATGATGAAAGAAATGAGCTATTATCAAAAAACACAGGGATAACTATTTGTAAAGTTATAAGAACAAATACTCACAAATCAATAACTAATACTGTTGAATATCAAGTATCCAACAAAAAATACACTTATGAGAGTTTAAGCGGGATAGTTTTTCAAATTGGAGAATTATTTAATTTAAAATACTCAATTATAAATCCTAATATATCAAAAGTAATATATAGTCACCCGATTATTGCAGAAAAAGATGATTATGAAGAAACAACAGGAAAGGTTATATCCCTGTACACTAACGCCAAAGTTAATATAATTAAATTTGAATATAATTACAATGGAAATGAATATGAAAGAGATTTATATGTAGAAAATATAACCGAATTTAAAGAAAATAATAAATATAGAATTCTAGTAAATAAAAAAAATCATAAAATCTCTTACTTAAAAAGCGTTGTTAAGATTGGTTATTAAATCAGATGATATTTTTTCAAAAACAACTTCATAAGCTTTAAATGCAACATTAGTATAGTTAACTCCTAAATCGGTTTCCCATATTTTTATATACTCTTTCAAATCATCATCACTAGCCAACCTATATGTATATAATCCTATTGCTACAAATTGATTAGTTATCTGTTGAGAAAAATTTTTAGGCAATTCAGATTTAATTTTCTCTTCTAATACACTTATATTAGATTGTTCTTCTTTTGGTAATATCGAATTATAACTTTCAGAAAAGACTAGCATTATATTTTCCAATAAAATTTTAGTTTTTTCTGTTGCTTTTAATACATCATTCAACTTCAGTAATAATTTTACCCTATCTTGTTTTGGAGGGTTGGCTTTCATATCGTTAAAGAAAGCTATTTGATTTTCTTTGTTTTTAGAATCATAGAAACTCTGTTCATAATCGCTCATTTTAACCATTAATGGATTATCATATAACTCTATTATTTCAATTAAATTATTTTCTTTTTGATTTTCAAGAAAATAGTCTTTTAAATAACTAGTGGCTTTTTCAGAATTAAAACTTTTTTTCAGAATATCAGAAAATTTTATGTATTCCTCTTCTGATTTTATCAGCGATTTATTTTCTTCTATTTTAGCATCTAACACAGCATTAATCTGGCTAAACTCTGAATCAATTTTAGTGACTTTAAAGAATTTTTCTACTGTTTCAATTTTTGATTGAGAAACCACTTTACCAGAGAATAGTAAAGTGGTTAAAATAATTATAAATGTTCCTTTAATATTTATTTTTATCATTGTTGCTCTTCTTGTATTTTTTTATTTACTATTGTTGATGTTGTTTTTGTTGTCGCAGTCGCAACATTTTTCGTTGCTTTTGAGTTTACAGCATTTTTAGTTTCTTTCGTAGCAAGAACTTTATCCTTTGCTACTGAAAACTCTTTAAATGAATTATTTGAAACCTTGTTTTTAGAGCCTCTTGCTGCTTGACTACTATTGCCATTAGCTCTAATATTATTAGATTTTGTAAGATTTTTAGTTTTAGCTACTAAATCACTAGTTTGTGATTTTATTGTTTTGTCGAGCACTTTATTAACTTGGTCTTTTACTACTTTACCACCTTTATTGGCTAAACCTCCTACAGTTTTTCCAACAGCAAATTCTGTAACAGCGTTACCTAAATCTTTCTTACTACCACCATTAGCTCCGCCAAAAATAGTTGACACCTCTCCATTACCATTAACATCTATAGCTGCTTGAGAAACATCTGCGACTTTAGAAGTAACCAATAAACTTGCTCCATTCGTTAAACCTGCTAATCCCCCTTCAACAGCTGCTATTCCCACATCTGCATAATCAATATTATTAATTGCATCTGAAAAAGATGAGCCTGTAGCCATTGCCCCAACAACTTGAGAACCTGCTTCAATAACAGCACCTGCAAGGGCTCCTAATATTCCTAAAATTGGACCATCTCCATTTTTATCTATAAAAATTACAGGATTATTAGCTGCATAGACATAAGGGGATTGAAATTCAAACTCATCAGCATATCTATCTATTACAACAAACCGTCCGATAGAAGCATCATATTGTCTTGCCCCATAATCATACATATTAAGACCTAGCTCTTCTTGTAGCTCTTTTCCATTGTACTTGTATTTCAAAGCAATGTTGGTTGAAGTAATCACATTATTATATCCTTTATGTTTCAGCCCAAATGGGTAGTAGTTGTTTTCTTCCACTATTTGCAGGCTTGGCGTGCTTGTTAAACTTATGTCTTTATAACTTAATCTAATATTTCCCAAATGGTCTTTGTATTGATAGATATAATTGTAAGCGCCGCTATTTGGCTCTACATAGCCTTCCGGGGTGTTAAAGAATTGCAATACACCTCCTTCGTAAACGTAATTACCGGCGTATTCCGTGGTTATCAAAGAACTTGCATCGGTGACAACTTTTTTGAGTTTTGTACCAACGGCATCGTAAATGTATGAAATATTTTTGACAGACTCGGCATACTTTGCGTGTACGGAATGCAAATCCGCGCTAACGACTATTGAACATATCCGCGCTATCGGGGTTAAAACTTATTGGAACGCGATGGAAATCGCGCACCAGCGGGGGAAGCCCAGTATTGAAGCTGCTGCGAAGATTGCGGATCTCCTAAATGTGTCCTTGGACTGGCTCGTGGGCCATACCGATCTGGAACTGGACAAAAAAATGATTGAGCGCATATAGGAAGTTACCAAGATGAAGCCCAAGGACAGGGAACACGTCTTTGCGATGCTCGACGCCTTTATCAGACAGACAAAGCTACAGAGCGTACTGCAATAAAAAACCACTCCGAAGAGTGGCTTTGTTTAAATTACTTCTTTTCTAAAACCTTTGTATTGTTTTAAGTATTCTTCATTACCTTCAAACTCATCTTCGGGTTCCATATTTTTTCTAAAATATTCTTCAAATAGAGTTATTGGGATATCATTTATATTAATAGACTTAACTTTTTCTTTATTCCATTTACCTATAGTAAAAGCAGTCAAAGTTTGGTACATAGTAAATACAAGCATACTTTCCCATTCTGTATAATTTTTTCTGTCAGCAAAATCTACGATAGCTTCAATTCTATTATACTCTTGCTTTATGTCTTCTACATAAGTCTCTGTTTCATTTAAATTCTTTAATGAAAAGGAATCTTTCCATAAAGGTCTTATCTTATTATAAATATCTTCAAAATACATATTTAAAAAATTAATTACCTATTACGTTTCCATCTCCATCTATACTAACTCTCGTTCCAGTTTTTTTACTCGTACTTCCGAAGTCTGTAGTTCCTTTTGGCCAAGCTTTCCATTGGTCACCAGCATTATCAATATTCCGGTGGCTCGTTTTGGATTTAGAATAAATTGCACCAGTTTTTTTGTGAACTAATTTATCTCCTACTTTTTTAAATTGGTCTGGATTTAAATCAGGGGTTGGCAATTTTGATTTCTTACCGTGTTTAAAAAGCTTCTTTATCAGATTATACCCTTTTTTAGCTTTCTGAACTTTGCGTAACATCAAAGTCAATCCAGCCGTTAGGTATTGTCCATCTGAAACTCCGTCAATCATTTCAAGTCCATCTTCAACTTCATCAGTAATCATAAATTGAGTTACATCATCTGAAATAGTTCCGTCTGAGGTTGTAAGGTCTTCCCATACAGCTTTCCAAAACCATCTGTTATAAGCTGATGTGCCACTCTCTATTGCGCCACTTTCCCTTATTTGATTGAACTCATCATTACTAACATCAAGTGTAAAATTATAGCCATCATCAACCCATAACATCTCATCTGTTTCGGTATTATGAACCCAAGTAGTTATAGCTTCAGCATATAAACCTGTTGGGTCACTATACATTATAGGATTATTTTTGGAATAATGATATGGTGTATGACTATAATAGTTTTCTGCTAAAGCATCAATACCCACAAATCGTCCAATAGCTGGGTCGTAATGACGCCAGTCCATTTCCAACATATTATAATCAAGGCTTTCATTTAGTTCTTGACCTACATACGTGAAGTGGTTATTTTCCGTACCAACTATCACATTATTGTAACCTTTATGTTTCAACCCAAAGGGATAATAATTGTTTTCTTCCACTATTTGCAGGCTTGGCGTGCTTGTTAAGCTTATGTTTTTATATGAAAGCCTAATATTCCCCAAATGGTCTTTATATTGGTAAACATAATTAAAACCTTGGTTATAGTCACTTGCGTTTATAGGTTCAACATAACCTTCTGGTTGGTTAAAGAATTGCAAAGCGTCATTCTCATACACGTAATTGCCGGCATAGTTGGTTGTTGTTATCGTACTCACCATTTTTTTTAATTTAACCCCTGTTGCGTCGTAAATGTAAGAAATATTTCCGGATGACATAGTTAATTTAAATGGTTGTATTCAATGTTTGTGATTGCTTTGTTGGCACCGGTTAGCAAGATTCTTACTCGTAACGGGAACGGAAAATAGTTCCGCGCTAGCAATTCGTGTTACCTATCCGAGCAGTCGGATAAAAGCAATGTGCTGTGTGAGCGCAGTGACAGACAAAAAGCACATTTAACGGTAGCGAGCGGAAAAAAACAAAAGACAGGGGGTTTTTGACTTTTGCAAAAAACTGGATTTTGTTTTGTGGGGATTTCTATTCTTTATCTTTTTTGTAACCTATTTGAGTTCTTGGTTTCTCGTTCTCTTTTTTATCAATCAATTCA